>Ga0325410_1001737_pt1 | contig 24142 bp, 7 predicted proteins | sample PopdelMetagenome_16_FD_206182 | JGI IMG/M metagenome (GOLD analysis project Ga0325410, IMG submission 206182) | Populus deltoides microbial communities from Bellville, Georgia, United States - Xylem-PdIQD-R3 | ecosystem: Host-associated > Plants > Phyllosphere > Stem > Wood/Secondary xylem...
TTTGACAGTGGTGTGCATGCACAATGTGCTAGGGGGAGTGGAACTTTGAAATTGAAATCGAAAATGGTTAAGGTTGTTTTGTTTTTCATGGCATCTTATTTACGGCACTGGTTTTCTAAAACTTATTGTTCTAAAACTTGTTTATTTATGGAATAAAATTAATTAATAAAAAATCTTTTCAGTTAAGTAAAACTTTAGCTTGTTTTTTTTTTAAATATATATATATATATTTTAATAGAAAACACTTTTTAGAAATTATAAAAAATTAAAAATTATTTTGTTATTTATATCAAATTTGATTATTAATCTTTTAATTATTATATATTTTGTTTTGATTTTTTTAATTTTATTCCTTAAAATTTGATTTGATTTTTATACTAATTTTGATCTTTTTTTTAATTAATTTTATTTATTTATCATATTTAATTTTTATTTTTAATTAATTTTTATTTTATTTAAAATAATTTATGAATTTTAATTTATATATATAGAGAGAGCGCTCGTCCAGCGAAGAAAAGGGGCTTAAAGTAACAGAGGTGTCCTGCAAAAGCTCGCAGGCGTTTTTATGAAAAGAGCTTGTCTAGAAAAAGGTCCCGGACTTTTTACTGAGTCACTTCCTTCAGATTCCCTGACTTTTCTGATTACTTTCTCCTTTTCCCTTTGTCCTCTTACCGTCCCAAGGTTCTTTACTCAATTTTTGTACCTATAAAATAGGGAAACTCATGACCTATGCCACTGGGTAGATCCATGGCCTCTCTTTTGTTTGAATTATTTAGACACAATCTCTCTCCCTCTCGGTCTCTTGAGACCTGTAAAATGGTATTCGTTTCATTTAAAGCTTTAAAGCTCTGCTACATTGAGCCCATTTGTGCTTCCTAGTTGTCTTTTCTCTACCGGTAAATTTCAAGCTACATGTCGATGGTACCACTCCGTTATAGCTCAAGAGATTCAGCTCAAAAGATCCTGCTCTTTCGTGTTTGAGAAGCTCGAAAATCCGTTAGGTTTTGTTTCTTTTCAAGAGCTGTTAACTATTCGAAAACAAGACACTTAGGTTCTTTATCTGTGCAGTGTTTTTTCCTCCATGTCCCCTCGCATTTTCAAGTTTAAATCTTTTCGAAACCCAAGTCTATTTTCACTGATTTAAAGCATTTCTCTTTCAAGTTTCATAAGAAGCATTCAAGGGTAGCTAGCTAAAAATGTCGATGCTGTTAGACCAGCAACCACCACCAATGTCTGTAACCCCGCAATCTTTCAACACCTACTCAACGCACGCTTCAATTGGTCCGGCTATTGCAGTACTTGTAGTGATCATGGTCTTTGGTGTACTTGCTGTTATGGTTGGAAGGCTCTGCTCGGGAAGGAGAATCATGGGTTATGGCCAGTACGATATGGAGAGTTGGGCAGAGGTAAAATGTTCTTCCTGCATTGATGGAAGGATTAGCCCCCCACTTTCGAGGTCAAGTGTGCCTGCCACCTCTAGTTCAGCCTCGACGCCTGCCCAAACCCAACAAGAAACCAAGCAAGAAGAGCAATCTCCTCAACACCCACATGAAAATCTTGATTCTTAAACGTGGGAGGTTTGACTTGTTACTTGAATGTATGTGTTGGAGCATTGCTGCTTATGAACTGTAACGATGAGCACATTTTGTGACTCTAGGATGTCATTGACATCACAGGAAAATTGCTGTTGCTTCAGTAGTGGCACCATTTTTTGGGCGAAAATTACTTCGTTGAGGAAGATTGTTATCCATTTGTTTTGCTCCTTGTTGTAGTCTCAGGAATATTTGACTTGCATTCCATTCCCACTCTACCTTGTTTCTTCTGCCTACTAAAGTGGGAAATGTCTTTATTCCAGTGTCTTATGCATATGAAAATTTATTCTTTGAATTCATGTATCATTATTGCTTACGAATTATGACCCTGAGTGCACTATGAGATGTTGACATTGCTGGGGGAGGCCACATGGGTTGACATAAATTGATTTTGCTTCGGCCTTGGCAACTTTTTTGTGGTGGATTACTTGCTTCCCTTCATGTTATGGAATCGAAAATCAGGAGAATTGAGGTTTTCTTTTACCTTGTTCACTGTTATAGTTTTAAGAAGATTTAGCATACATTCCATTTCCGCCAAACATTGTTCTTTCCCCACTAAAGCAGAAACATTAGCCTCCATCACAGAATCCCATCCCAGGAACCAAAGGGTCTGCTCAGATTCAGAGCACCAGGGTACCACCCCAAACACAGTGGAAACTGGCAGTTCACATTTATTTAGTACTAGGCTATTTTAAACAGTGAATTAGATTCTAAGAATTTCCAACATAAATCCTGTGGCACAGGATACATAGTTTTCATCCCTTAATCTCTTTGTATTTCTGATTCTTATCGATACCTAATCAGCTTTCTAACTCCAAAAAGTCCTTCACTCCTGCTCCCATGCCATGAGAAGAAACAAATACGCTTTCCTAAGATAAACAAACCAGTCTTCGGAGGCCGGTGAATTTGTTTTGCTAAAGGACAGAAGCCACCAGGGAAAACGAGGCCAACTTGGCAGAAGGTGTTCTAAAGGTTTTTTCAACAACAAAACTATTAACTGAATGAATGTCTGCTATCATTTTGTGCTCGTGCCTGGCTTCCTCAAATTGACTGGTCCAGCATCCGCCAGTTCACTTGAAAGTCTACAACACTAAAGACCTGCGAAACCAAACACAGGGTTAGTGACTTGCTGGAACCCGGCCAGTATTGAAGCAATATGATCAACATAATTCTAGGACCAGCTGTCTGGTGTATTGTTAGAACTTTATCTATTATATTAGGGTCCATTATACAAAACCCATTAGGGTTAGCTAGGGTTAGTTGTCCACATCTCTATATATATGTAATATACATATATATATTTGTTATTAAAGTGAGCACACAGCAACAACTATAAGATTATAGCTCATTGTTCTATTAGAATTATGCATGATCATATCGCTTCGATAGCCGAAACAAGAAAGCTACAGCTAATATACTTGTAACAACAAAAACTATGGCTGTTCATTGGGTTAAAGAAAGAAGAAGGAAAGATATGGATGCATTACTGTAGTAGCTGATGTTCAAACTTGTAAGTGTAGGCATACAATCATCTTCCTGTGGCTGTTCGCCAATCTAGACACTAAATTATCCTTGTCTATGCATTGTAATTCAAAAATGTATCTCGTGTAAAACTTACATGGTAATTTTATCTGTTCTGAACACAAAATATAGTCAGCCACTATTATTCTGTGCCCGTTTTATTTTGAGAAGATGAGAGAGGCCTGCAACTACATGTAGTCGACTGCTTGGAATTCCTGTCTTTGCCAGTGCCCTCCCATTTTGGTCCAGCAGAACAAAGCAAGGAACGTATTTTATGTCATAATGAAGTAGCTGCAGACAAACAATAAAATGTAATCAGCCAGCACATCATAGCAAACTAATGCCAATTCAAGTCTTAGAGATTACACCAGGTTAAAAACTTAAAAAAGCAGAAGAACTGCTAAGCGTATTGATATTTGTTTGTGTTGTGGGGTAGTCTCATCATCAAGTCAAAATTCCACTAGCTCAACTGCAGGCTTATGATGGTGAAGGTTTATGGTGGTAGCAAAAGGTGTTCTGATAGCAAGATGGTTAGTGGATGAAGATGAGACAGAAACAGTATATAGAAGTTTGTGGATGCAATGAAAAGGGGCATCAAGAAGTTTTGACAACCAGCTATGCAATAAACTCCAAAGAATGTAATTCTCAGAAGCAGCTTTCTCTGACTCCTGGCCTACACCTCCAGCTTGTTTTTTTTTTTGGTTACCAAACATGATGTTTACACGGTTGGCTTTAAAAGCTAAAGCTACCACGTAAACAAACACCTTCATGTAAGATGTTGATCAAAGCAGTAGGTAAGAAGACCATCATATCTTAATGTCCCAACCTATAAGTTCATTGCATCACTCTATTCGTTCAATGCTGTTTTACTTTTAATCATCATCTAAAATGCCAAGAATCCTAAAATTACAAGCAACACAATAAAATTAGATCCCGGGGTTCTGTTTCTGCTTGCCACAGAAAGATCACAGAGCCATCTGTGTGGCAATGGGCAATGATCAAATCTAACAGCTCCATCACATAACAAAACAATGTTATTGTTGCTCACAAAGCAGAATTGGACAAAACTAAATAACAGCACCAATTAGGGAATTCCTCATTTTACACTTGAGATTTTCAAATTCCCACTTTTTACAACAATATAATCAGGAGGTGAGTGCAATACCTCAGGCAGCCATTTATCGTTCTCTGCATCTGCCATGACAACATTGAGCCAACTTGAGTTTCTACCCTCTACCTCCAGGACAAAATTAAGCAAAGAGTTGCACAACCTGCATCTAGGCGAATAAAACTCAAGCACCGTAGCCTCTTTACCACTTGCCAGTGCCGAGGCAAATGCTCTTTGCTCTGCTTCTCCTTGCTCTTCAGGAGTCAAGACCCTTTTTTGATTCTTCAAAAAGTTATCTTGGCCAGTTCTCGCACCCAGATTGATAGGATTAAAATTATTGATCCAAGAATTAGAGGATTCTGAAATCGAGTTCAACGAATTAAGCGCAACAGATCCCAGACTCTGCAAGGACCTGAAAAGCCAAGGACTTTCAAAGGTGCAGACTTTCCCATTTTTCGCATGTCGATCAACATCCCACGGCCATTTCAGACAAAACAAAGGTTTTTTAGTAACAGGATCCATTTTCACCTGATTCTTTTCCGGGGTTACAAAACCTAAGCACCAAGACTTTCAGAACCCAACACCGAAACAAGTACTAGATTTACTGCATGGTATAAACAACAAAGACAGTGAGACAACATGCAGACAAGTACTAAGATTACAAAGTTAAGTATGCAATAAGCCTTAGGTTCCTTTAAAGACCAAAAACCACCAAGCATAAACCCTAAGCTAAAATTAACATATTGGAGCTTCAAAGAATTAAACTTCGATAAAAATTTAAAACAGATTGGTGTGTCTGGATCCATACACATACCTTCTGGGTTTTCCAATTGGCATTAAACAAAGAAAATTCTGTATGAGAGAGTGAGAGGAAGGGATGATGTAACAAGCCAAAGCAAGCACTCACCGAGGACAAAGAAATGGCACAGTAGCCATGATAGATGGCAGCAAGAGAACAATGCACATATTGGGCTGTGATCTAACTGTGGGCTAAGCTTGGATTTCACACCGGCCTGCTTTCGCACTAACAATAGTAGTAACTTCTATTTATGTCAAATATTTATTTATATTCTTCTTGTTTTTTTCTTAAACAATATTCTTTAATTTTCGTACTCTACAAATTCGTTCCACTAATCCTTTTCTGAATTTTTTTAATTAATCAAGATAAATTATTTCAAGATTAAATATTAATTATGCCTATTGAAGTGATATTATCAAATACTTTACATTTATGAGATAATTTTTTTATAGATGAGATATTAAAATAAAAAAGATTATACACTCTGAATATATAGTTTTTTATTCAAGCTTATTTTTTTCTAAGCTCCCATATGTTTATTTTAGCTTAGGGTTTATACTTTATACCAATACTTGGTGGTAATTTGTATTTAAAATAATATTTAAAGCTTATTGCATATTTTGTAATTACTTGGATTTCTATAGTTGCCTAGGTGATTTAATCACTTGATTAATTGGCTCAATTTACCAACAAGTAATTGGTCGAGAGTGAAAGTGACTTTCTATCTCAAAAATGGTGAAAACACAAGTTGGATTCTTTAGAAACACACTTGTTGATAAGGCTTTTTCCTTCACACTTCCAACTCGAAGGAGTCAGTCACATGCCAAATAGGCCTGAAGATACCCTTAGTTAGATAAAAAAAAAAAAAAAAATCTTTTAGCTCAATTTAATTGCTATTACAACGACTTTGTGTTTGCCATTGTTCTAGAACTGATGCTACCGAATTTTGTTTAACTATTTTTATTTGTGATAAAAGTTTCTCTTTAAAAATTTACATATTTTCATATGGAAGTGATTTTCCAAATGAAAAAAATATATATAATTCTTTGGCACAAAACAAGCTCTACCGTGACTTCAGTTCTACTAAAAATTTCTCACAAATGCATGATATCTCATAAGATGATTTTTCCTAACTAAAAAAAAACTAGTTAATTATTTTCATCCACTGGTTTATTTTTACATAAATTGATAGTTTCTGTAAAACCTGATGTAAATTTTTATTTATTGCGATGGTTTTAGTGGTTGTAATAAAATCCTACACAAAATTTTATGTGAGGGTTATAATAATATTTTGGAAATAAAATGACCAAGTTAAAATTTAAAAGAGTTAAAAAGGTTACATGAAGGGTGAAACTGAATAAGATTAAAAGTTGAGAAAATTTAAGCTAAATAACAAAAAAGGGTTAGTGGGGGTCATTTATGCCTCTAGAGAAAGAAGTTAGAGAGAAACTAGAGAGAAAATAAAAAAGGATAGCCTACTCCGTCGGCCATATCTTCCCCATTTATTATTGGATCTAACTCGTATTAGGATATGTTGTTCTTCTTATTGGCCTTTATATTCTCACTGGGGTTCTATTTGATCGATTTTTGTTTAAGAGAAACAACCCTCAAAAGTTTTCTGGAAAAACATTATGAAAGGTAGTCAGCGTCGCCAGATGTTTTCTCCTTCTTCCATCGTTAGATCACGCTAAAATTGAGATATGTGGTGCACCTTTATGTCCTCTTGAGTCTAAAAGGTGAAGATCGAAAACAAATACTCTGACAAGAAGTTAACTCATCGAACATTGCCAATTTCAGGTCAATTTAGTTTGTTCTCGATCTACAAAGATCTAACCGCCCAGTGTTTCTGAATTTTGGATATGTGCTGCAAAATATTATAGTTCATGGTTTCACTGTTGGGTTTAGATTGATTCCTATATGTTTAGGAGTTATTGCGATCTAAACTTGCTATTCAGTTTTATATGTACTGTTGCAACTCATCGAATTGTTATTAAGGCTATTGTTTCAACTCCATTGATGTGTCTTAGTACTCCAACATTCAAATTCATCATTTTTCTTCAAGTTACAGGGTGGTAAGCCCCTCTATGATCATTGATTGTGCAATTTTTTACTTGTTATGCATTTTTGAAACTGTTAGGATGTTGTAAATGTTGAGTCAAGCTTGGTAAAAGTGTTGATGGATGAACTGATGATGGTTTAGTATTTGAATGTGTGGAAAAGTAGTGGATAACCATTCAATTTGTTGTGTGATGTTTTGAGATTTTTAGTAAAGATAAAAGTATGATTTTTTTTTTTATGATAGGGTATTTAGATTGTTGAAATTGTGATTGAGTATTGTACATGAATAAATAATAGGTAAAGTCTCAATTTGATGAATTAGGTGAGAATTTCATTTATGTCATTTTAAGGTTTTATTTAGTACGAGGTAAGTTAAAGTTTTTGAGAATTAAGGTTTGAGTTTGAAATTGGATGGTTTAATTATGTTTAAGGTCACGTGAAAAGATTAAGTAATGAGTTAATTAAAAGGGAGGAAATTTATCCTTTTATTTTTTTAGAATTTAGGCAATGTGGAAAAAATAAAGGAAGGAATTGTTGTTGTAGAATCTTTATTGTAATGTGTTAGTGTAACCAATTGATAATTGAGTGATGGGTTAATTGTGAAAAAAAATGAAGGAAAATATACACCCTTTTATATTAAACTATTCAATCAAAATAGGAATTTTTTAATGTATAATTAGTTAATAAAATTGATTTTGATTTATCAATGTGGTATTATTGTTGAGAAATTTAAATAGTAGTAAATACGTTAGTTGAAAGGATTTTCAAAGAAAATAGCCACCCTTAACCTTTTATATCATAACACTCTCATCGTACCAAGTGTAGTAAGAAATAAAATAATTTAAGAGATAAAAGAAATAAAAGGAACCTTTAATTTCATAATATTCTCATTATACCAAAGTGTTACTTGAAATTAAGGACAATTTATTTTTATGTTTGAATACATTTTAAAAGTGTATTTAACTTGTAAAAATATTAAATTAATAATTTTTTAGTATTTTTTAATAATTTTAATGTGTTGATATTAAAATAAAAAAATTATATTAATATATTTTCAAATAAAAATATTATACACTATAATATATAATATAGGAGTGCAAACACCAAATTATGAGGTTAAATAACTAAGTTATTTTGTATACAAAAACCTAACACAATTCGCTGACATTTATTTTGGAAAAAGAAAACTTTTATTTAATCAAGTTTATTCAATCATGATTGATCTCCCGAATGATGGAATATGACTAGTTCTCATGAACTGAAGATAACCACGGTACGTGGTTTAGTTTATTTCTATTGCTGCCATTCAAAATCAGTGACGAGGTGGGGCTGATGCTGCAAAGAATTTCATCGTCCCGGGATAGCATTGAGGGAGACTTGAAACAAGACTTGTACTTTTAGTTTTTGCATGACAAGAGAGGAGGTTAAGCTAGAAATTCTCGAAGTGAGACTTGAGTGGCTACTATTTTTGTTTTCTTATTTATGCCTAACTACTTGATTGATTAATTAAATCTGGCCTCCGATATGTAGTTGATACTTTCCTAGTGTGTCATTAATGTACAAGGGTCTATTTTGATGAGCTCGGACAGGATAGCGAAGGCCCAACTCCAAGTTTTGGGACCCTCCAACAACAATGGTCCTAGCCGCACAAACTGCTAACACAGAGGTAGCTAGTAGGAGGGTGATAAATCCCTGCGTTGCAGGACCGAAACCCATCTACATCCTCAAATTTCTCTAGCTAATGCCTAAAGGACTTAAGAGGAATCAAAGTGAGGAGGAGTTGTTTTTGTTCGGCAATGGGAGTATGATCCGAAGAAGTCTTATATATAGGTGATTTTGGCGACACTGTTCAAACCAAAAGACTAATGCTTATTTTCCTGCTTTGAAGTGGTAAAATGTTGAAAATAAATCCTCGATTCCACTTTTTCAAGTCACATTAATGAAAACACATTTGATTTTCAAAGTTTTGTAGGCTTCGAGAGAACCTCATTAACTAGAAATTAAAAGGGCCAGGCAAGTTGATGGGTTTTAGCTAATGAAGAAGCAATATAAGTTAGTCATTGTAGGTTTGGTAAATTTTCATTTACAAACTAGAAGTTTACTAAGCCATATTGTTATGCTCAGGGTACCATTACGGTCACCGAAAAACAACTACTTTATTAACAGTCAAATGATAACTTACAAGACCCTCTGTTGTCCAAACATGAAGCAGACAAGACATGAATGGACCAAATCAAATGTTATGCCGAAATCGAGTTGAAATGCTAAAAACACATGTATACGGTGAAACTAATTGATAGCACTGCTAGCATAAACGTTTCTAAAATAATTTGGTCATGCTAATTTCATGGATCAATTATCTGCATTTTGAAATAAATAAATGAAAACTACAAGTTAATTATAACCTCTCGACACTTTTTTTTCACTATAATTGAATGCAATCCATACATGCATCTTCAATAGTTCCAAGTTAAATAATTCACCCACTTTATATAGGATTAGGAGGGCCAAGACTTTTTTTTTTTACTCGGGTATTTTCATATTCTTTTAAAGGCTAAGACTAGTCCCGTTTAGGGTTGGTGGCTATCCCTCCCAATAAATACATTTTCTAAAAATCAAACTTGTATTCTCATCTTTAATTACAAAAATATAGTAATATCTTAACCGCTAAACCAACACTTTATTGATCCAAGACCCTTCCTTCACTTAGCAATGCAATGAAACATGATTAAAATTACGTTTTATCTTTATAGTAGTTTTGAAAGTATTTGATTCGTTAAAACATTTCATAATTTTATAAAAATTTAGAAAGCTCTTTCTTAAAACTTTTATTAGGGATAAAAAGCTACCATTTATTGCTTTCCACAAAAGCTATCATAATGAGAAACACACATTTACAAAAGGAGAGGATATCATGTGAGCAAGGACCATGCATATTCTTGTGCATAAATTATTAAAATTACTATTATTTAGCACATTTAGAACATGCATGCCTTTGCAGCTTTCCTCAAATATAAAATCCACAAGTGTCGTTAGAAAGTGGGACAACAGCTTTGTGAATATTTGCTTTGAAGCAGAAGGAAACAAAGGTGCTCCTGTGTCTCATATTCTGGATTCAAACCCTTTGAGGAAGGCACTATTGCTGATGATATATTCTTCTCGATCTCGAGCCTCGAACAGTTTTCTTTGAAGTTGTATGGTACTAGTTAATTACATTTCCTACTCGGATAAAATAAATTAAAAACAAACAGCTCGTGAACGATAAACATTGCCAATTTTTATCTAAGAATTTATAATTTTGATAAAAAAATGATATTAATACAGATTAATAATGTCTTGAGCTACTTGCAAGATGGTGACAAACAGTAATGATCTGACGAGGTGTTTGTTAAGGTTCATGTACTAAACTCTGAATCTATCAGACATGTTGCTCTAGTCTAGCTTAATTGTCTAGATTTCCAGGATACGTCTGATCAAGTCAGAGCCGGTGAGAGTTTATGCGCCATGTAAATAATAATTTAATATCTTCATTTAACAAAAAAAAAATTAAATAAGATATATTTATCTACTATATTTTATAAAACAAAAATTACTCTTGCCTGATAAAAAAATTCCCAATTGCAAAATAAATATTATTCAAGACATACTTATTAAACATACATAAAAAATAATAATAAAATAATTTTTAAATACTTTAAAATATACTATTTATAATTTTATCCAATACTCTCATCCAACTTCATCTTAAATTAGCTCTGTATCACGTGAGATGCAACATAAGGTGTGGCTGATCTTCCTTATAATAAAGGTTTTTCCCCAGTTAATGAGATTTCAAACTCCTACTTTCTATTATATACAAAGAAATCCTCTTATTTTCTTTCAAATTTTTTTCTTCAATCCTTTTTCCATATAAATTCCTCAATGTCTTGGGTTGGGATTATTAAGATTCTCAAAATTTTTATTTTTTTTATAGGATATTCTCAAAACTCATTCTTATTTTTAAACGAGAACTCATAATTCTTCCCCTGTTTTTTTTTCTCTCTCAACAATGTAAAAAACAAGGGAGCATATACACAATCATAAAAAAATGAGTACATACAATAAGGAAGAGATTTTCAATCCCTCTCTTTCCCACTAGTTCCGAGATTCATTCTCAAAAATATTATTTCTAGATTAATCAGAGGAAGAACCTATGGAGCTAATCAAATCTAAGAATTTAATGAGTGATCGTGAGTGTGGTATAGCTTTTGTTTTTTTGATGCATTTCACTTAAAAATAATGTAAGAATTGTTTTTTCCAAGGAAAAATAATTAAAATCCATTCCCGTTATCCATTGGAGACAGGCTGTAATAAAACATAGATTGTAAAAATTTATCAAAGGCCACAAGTTCAGGCACTCATCAATCTTCATCTCACATTTTAGTAAAAAAAAAAAAATTAAGAAAAAAAATTAACATAATGATCATATTAAGTGTTAACACCACCGAATTAATCAAATTAACAACACCAGACATTGCTTCGATCCCCTCCTCTGTAATTTAGTCCCAACTAATGAAATCCTGAGCTATTCTCGGACAAGGTAGAGCTCACATAGTCCCTTACTTCCCTTGCAATAACATCCCTCATCACATCCCAAAATCCAGCAGGCAAACTCTCTGGCCTCCTCTCCGCCACCATTCCACCACTATTACCACTGACTACACCAATCCCTGGCGGTGCGAGAGTCAGCGTGGTCAACGCATCCTCCTCTTCTGGCATTATGCCATCCGGCATAGATCCTGATGCTACATTGATATCAATGGCAATGCCTTCATTGTTGTTGTTACCATAGTTACTATCAAAATTACCGTCCAAATTCATCTGACTCTGGCGTTCTCTTGCCCTTCTTTTCAACGTGGAGTTCCAATGGTTCTTGACCGCGTTGTCGGTCCGACCTGGCAGCAACCTGGCAATGGTGGCCCATCGATTACCAAACCTAGCATGAGCAGCCAGGATTGTTTCATCTTCAACTGGAGAAAACGGACGGTGCTCCACATTTGGGCTTAACTGATTGCACCACCTAAGCCTGCATGATTTTCCAGACCGACCCTTTATGTAACGGCTTATTAAGGACCAGTTTCTTGGTCCATGTTGCTCAACAAGCCTGGTCAAAATCCTGTCTTCCTCTGCACTCCATGGTCCTTTAATTCTTTCAGATTTATTGGTGCTTCTTGGTGTTTTATTTCCATTGAAAGAAGACTCCGACGAGGAAGAATCTGAAGAAGAAGTAGAGCACATGTTCACTGCTTCCATAATAATTAAGATCACGAAGTGGGAGCTTCAAAGAAAAAGAGAGAGAGAGTGAGTAAAGGGGTTGGCTTTGAGAGCGGACGAGAGACAATAAATCGAGTTGCAGGAGTGAAGGGGCTTATATACGGAGGAGGAAAGAAATGGGGATAGAGAGAGAGAGAGAGAGAGGGAGAGAGACAAAGAGATGCGTGAACTTGGTTCGGTACCCAATAGACAGAGAGGGGTCTTCCAGGAAACTGGCTTTTGTAAAGCTGGTGGGGAGTGTAGACCAGGAATAGGTGCGTCCTCTCGAGGTCGAGTTTTGTTTTCGAGATTTCTTTTCTGCGACCAAATTTTGTTGCAGGTCGGATTCTGTTTTGTCTGCTCTTTGTTATTTGACCATTTTGGGCCTCCGAAGGATTAGTTAAGTGTGGATCAAGAAAACAAGTAATACGAATGTATTATTATAGTATAGAATTCCGAACACAGATGACTTAATTTGTGTTACATGTGTCCCTGTACACATGTTATGTACAGGGACATATGTTTAGTTACCCAATTAGGTAATTTTACATAACCATCTCATAATTATAAGTTAATTGCTAATTAGAATGTACTGAAAAGAATTTCCAAAAGCAAAACAATGGTGCTGTCAAAACTCGTTATTAATACACATATCACAATTTTTTTTTTACTCTTTGAGATATTCCTTTTTAATGAATTTAAGTTGTTTATTTTTTATCTAGAGATTAAAAAGCTTGACTCAAACTATATTTAGGAATAATGATTCGGACTTTATAGCAAAATTATAAATTTTGATTTGATTATCTCTATTAAGTAGTATTTTTTTTGAAAAAATAATCATAACTTGGGATAATCTGTTTATTCATAGTAAATTATCAAATTATATTTTATAAGTATACCTAACTTAGTTATTTCCTTGTACAAATCTTGAACAAAAATATTTTTCTAATTTGTTCTTTACTATAAAATTTGTTACTATTTAAAATGATTAAAAGTGAATAATTTAGGAAGCACTCACCATGCCAAAGCTTTTCAAAATCTATTTTAAGGGCAGGTGGTAATTAAAGTGGTGTTTGATAGTTTGTTGAAGATTTTTTTAAAAATTTTTGTAATTTAAAAAAATATTTTTTTATTTTTTAAATTTATTTTTAATATTATCTCATTAAAATAATCTAAAATATTAAAAAATAATTTTTTTTAAAAAAAACACGAAGGTGGAAAAATGAAAACAATCACATCCCCAAACATAAAAGCTTTGTGGTGCGAGAAAATTAAAAACAATAATCAAAACAAGTTCGAGAGAGTGAATCTAAGGGGCAATCTTGGGATTTGGATGAGACCAAGCAATCTCGATTCAGAAAATAAAATTAATAAAAATCATTCGCGTACTCAATACTCTCTCTCTCTCTCTCTCACGCGCAGACAGAATGGCTTATCGTTTATAAACAAGAGAGGAGAGCGTTTTTACCCAAAAAAAAAGAAAAAAAAAAAAAGGAGAGAGAGAGAGAGAGGAGAGCGTTTAAAACATGACAGGAAGGCCAGAGCTGTTTAACACAAAACAAACGTTTTAAAACGGAAAGTGGGGTCGAGACCTTTTGACTAGATGGCTAGATTTACAGCTGGTGAGTCCAAATCCATAGCCTCAGTAACTGGAATCAACGGCTCCGATCAACCGTTTCAAAAAAGAGATACTGTTAACAGGAATCCCTTAAATTATTAGTATTAGCTTTTTCAGGAGGATGACTTTTACGTCTTCCACGTAGGAAGGTCCCACAGCCAGCCTGTGCGAATCTCACGTGATTCGTGTTAAATCCCCTTGACTTTGTGGTCTATTCAACAAAAGTAACTTACTTACTCCACTCTTCCCTTTGGAGCGTCTGTGTCACAGCCCCTTTTTGCCCTTTAATTCTCGCGGTTATTAAGGCTACGTTTCTTTTCCAATCCAGTTCGTGCGGTGTGTTCTGCGGACTGTCTTTTATCTTATGTAATTATTTTAAAATATTTTGTTAATTATTAGATATTATAGTTTTGCTCCATTTCTTTTAAAAAAATCTTAGTTAAAAAAAATTAAGTCCCGACATGTTGAATTTGTTGACTTAAATAGGGGTGTGAATTAAAAGTACAACGATAATTGAATTAAAAGTACAATTATTTTCAACAGGTCATTTTAAAAGTTCAAGTTGAATGAATTAACAAAGTACATGAAGAAAAAATCAAAACTAGAAATGTGAAATAAAGACATTAGGGTAATTATTGATATAAAATACAATTCGGAGATTTTACAAAGATTAAGATCAAGGCTGGTTGACTCGTGAATCAATAAAATAATCTAGTTTATAATTTTTTTAAAATATAATCAGAAAACAAAATTATTCAGATAAAATATATATATATATATATATATATTTAAATCAACAAATAATCAGATTAATATCTGAGATGTGGTCTCACATGCATATCTTGGAGTCCCTGAAAAACGTAGAAGTAATTTGGCCGTAGATATAGAGATTGAGAAATACGCGCTTTGCAACAATGAGATTTAACCAACCCCACAAAATATAAACGAGTCGGCATCATGATTACATCCTAGCCGCCCACGTGTCAATATTAATGGATTCTTGGAGTCTTATAGTGGACCTGTGATGTAACTCCACCGAGAAGCAGTTGGGCAGTTGATAGTCCAGCTAGCATCGAAGCCTGATTCATTCACCGACTGATTTCGAAATTCTCCGTAGTTTTCAAACAGTAAATCACAAACAAGGACACTTTCCTTGATAATTGTCTTTAAGAGGTTGCCTTTGTGGGACCAGAAAGTGGACTGTTTTTTTTTTGTAAGATATATTTTTCAATCTGATCAGAAAGAAACTGAGCCACTTGATTTGCAGAGACCAGTGGGGCCCAACATGTTCCCTTCCAACCCATTTGTTGCTCAGTTTAGCTCTGTCACTGGTTGTTTTGGGTTTTGCCCAATACCGCGTTGGAAGGGGTAGTTTGTCCTTTTCCTTGAACCGGTCAACCATTGGTTATAGTTTGTTCATTGCTCTGTCTATTTTTGACTTTTCACTCTCTTCTTATTCGGTAATGCGATAAAATCATGTTTTAAAAAAATTTATTTTTTTCAAAAAAAAAAAAATACCTTACATCGCAGCATCAAACACAAATACATTATAATAGAAGTTGCTGGCAGTTAATATAAACAGGACATCGGGGATTTTCAATTTTTCATATAATAAATACTGTTACGAACTGAAATTCTTTTTTTCATGTTTTCAGCTTTTAAGGGATATTAATTCTCAAATGTTTAAGGGAACTTGTTAGCGTTTTCCTAAAACAAAAATCACATGAAAAAGCAAGTTTAAATTTCTCCGAATTATAGGTCCTGCCAGGTTTTTAAAGACAGGTTCCTTAGCCTGGTCCCCTCGACACTGTACAATAACAATCACGCCTCGAAATCAGATGTTCTTTGCAGTTTGCACCAAAATGAAAATTTTCCCAGCTATAGCCATGATTTAATGTGCTGTTCTTTCTCATTTCGCACTGCCCTGGGACCGTGCAATTTCCATAGTAATTGACCTTCTTTGAATATTTTTGTTGAAAATGATGATAAATTTCGTGTTAATACAGTAATAAGGAGAAGGAAGTGGACAAGTTCGCTCCAGTTGGTCGGAGTTTACATGTTAGGGAAATTGACGCCTGCCATTATCGCTATCCTTTCGCATTGATTGAAGATGATGATAAGTAATCGAATTTCGAAATAGACGAGTAGACAGTGTGTCCACTTGATTTAGAGAATATATATATATATTTTTTAAAGTGTTTTTAAAAAAAATTATTATTTTTTATTTCAAATTAATATTTTTTATTATTATTTTGATGTTTCGATATAAAAAAAATAAAAAAATAAAAAATAAGCTTGCCTTTGTCTTTGAAAAAATAATCATAAATTTATTTTGATGTTCCATTATTATTTTAATGGAGGTTTGTAATTGGTTAAGGTGTCTCCTGTATATTCACCAAACAAGAGTCTCTTGTTAACGCTTGCTTTTCTTTTTCTGAACTTTCATGAGATGACCGAGGAAAACCATCCAAGACTATTTAATAATTCTTTAATTAATAATATTTTTTTCAATTTATTTTTTATTTTTTATATTAAAGTATTAAAACCATCCAAGACTATTTAAAAAAACATTAATTTGATGCTTTTCAAATGAAAAACAATATGAAAATCATTTTAAAAAGTAAATTATAACTAAAAATCAATTTTATTAATCACAGTTTTTTTAAAAAAATTATAAAATAAAATCTCTAAAATGACTTCTTGAAGAATTATTATGAAATATTGAATAAATTTTTTAGTATACTGAATAATTAATCGATATATTATTTTTCAATTTCTTGAAATGTAAAATGCTTATAAATATGCTGGGTACAACTGGAACATTAATAGCTGGGCTCGTCGGTGACTTGACCTGGGCCCTTTCTTCTGGAACCAACTAGTTTTGAACAATCAACGTCTATCATGAGAGAGGCTCTCAGAGATTTTACCCATTCGGTGAAAACGATGGGCCTGGCTTTTACTCTTGACACGACAAGAATATACCTCAACTCAATCTTATTCTTAACAGATAATGTCAGCGACCCGTTTTCTCCATGGAATGATACCCAACCCCTGGAAAGGAGGGTCCAACATGGAGTCCTTAAGGGGACCCATTCATCCAGAAGGCTGATTCGGGGGAGTTATTTTGTTCTGGAAAAAAAAAAAATTCGTCTCGTGAACTAGGGTCCATCAAGATTCTCCTTATCCTGGAGTTAAATTTGGGGAAGCTTTAAAAGTAGGGATGATAATGGATATCAATGATGTTTTAAAATTCAAGATAGGTAAATAATGAGTTATTTAATGTTTTAGATATAAGTAGTTAATTAATATCTTGAAGTACTTTAATTTTTTTTTTAGTCTAAGTATTTCTAGGCTCATGATAAAAAATTAAATATTTATAAAAACAATCCTAATCAAGAAGATTTAAAGATTCCTGATAATAAAATCAGTATATTTAAGGTTAATCAGTATCATGAAGGAGACAATAAATATGATAAGCCTGACATATTTGTCAAACCCATGTTGTGTTGGATTTAGCTAACTGTCAAGTTCAAGTTTTTTAAGATTAACATGTTTGCCCAGCCCTTGTTGCTTCTAGGTTTGATTGACTGTCAAGTTCAAATTCTTTTGAATATGACGTGTTTGATAAATTCATTTTAGTTTTTAAGATTTTTTCTATTTATAAAAATCTTAACTAAATATTTTGACTCGTCAAATATTTAAGGGTTGAGATTTTATTATATTTATATCTTATGTATTAATTATCAAATAAAAATTTAAAAAATCTATATATTATTCACCAGGTTTCGAGTATGTATCTATTTGAATACTCTTTATTTTTGTATTATTTATCATTCAATATAAAATAAAAAAGTATAATATATATTTGAGATGTGTATATATATATATTTAACAAAATTATATGTATAGTTGCTTGCTTTTCTGATATATATATATATATATATATATAAACATTACCCATTTAAATTGATTCAGTTCAGAATTCATGCTCACAGAGGCTGCGCGATGAGAGAATGGACCCTAGCAGTACTGGAAGCGAGAATGATACACAGCCCAAATGGCAAGTAATCTTAGTACAACCTTCATTTGATTCTCTTTCGCATGGGCTAGCTGAGCTGAATCTTTGTGTAAGAGGAGAGTCGCTCAAAATTCCCAAGTTTCTGCTGGTTTGAGTTTGATTTTCACGCACCCTGTAGAATCCAAGTTGCCTTTTCACACGAAGGACAAGTAGAAATATTGTGATATTGTTCAAATCCCAATATTTATTCAAAAAAACAACTCATTTTTATAAAGATAAAATCCGATAGTATCTACCAATATTTCACATTGATTAGAAACTAAAAATAAGCAACAAATTTAGAGAATTATGATATTAACAACATCGTACATAAATTAAAATTCTAGAATTTAGATGGTATTTTTTCATAAAAAATATCTTTTAGAATAAAACTGTTTGTAGCACAATATATATAGTTTTCAATTGTAATAATGCGAAATTTTTATCTCATTCACCTCTCCCGAAACCCTTTAGCTCAAAAAAAAAAAAAAGTAGTTTTAAATTCTAATGATACGAAGATTTTTATCTCGATGACCTTCTACGGAACCCTTTAATCTACCCTTGATTCGGAGGAAGCCTCTTAGAAAGCTTCATACTTGATGAATAATAGGAGTATGTATTATCCTTTTTAACGTGTGTCTTCCACTCATTTAATTTTAAAAGGACAATGACTAACGTTATCCTGTCTTCCTAACATAAAGAGCTCTTTGCTTCTCTTAAATTGTATCTTCCATTCATTCATTCTGATCGAGTGGAGATAAAAGTGTTGGGAACATCATTTGACATGAATCGAAACCCTAATCGACACTCTTGAGTCTTGACTCAAGATTTGTTTCTGTTCAAAAATTCCAAATATTGAAGTCCACATCCAGTCCCCACTCCCCACCATACATCTGATGTTTGACTAACTAGTTCCAGCGCCTAATGTGCCTATGCTGGGAAAAAAAGAAAACAGAACAATTAATGCTCTCACATGCTGTGTTTTGGCCCTCACTGGTCTGTCTATTTGATTGAAGATTATTTCAGCAAAAAAAAAAAAAAACCAATCAGTCTGAAAAAGATTACCTTCCCTCGAAGGTATACATGATAATATGAAGATTTATTAATGTTTTGGCATGAAGTCTTGTGCAGAAGCTATTGAAATGTAAGAAATCCCAGGGTAAAAGTTCTCTTCTCCCTACTGAAATGAGCTGCGACTACAGGGCTTATGTTCCGGAAAATCTAAAAATTTATTTTGAAGTAGCTGTACATTTACTAGTAATTAACAGAGAGCCGGTGAATTGCTCTGCAGGGATGCCGACTAAATTTAAAATCTTCTAGGCAGAATGATAAATATTCTTTTAGATTTCAACTCCATCAAACTCCATGCAACTATTAAGGAATTTACATGGGACTACTAGCTTCAAAACCACAACTCGTGTAATGATCTTGGCATAGAACAAGCAAAGAGATCAATAGAATACTTTTCGTGGTGCTTATGATTAGAAAAATTAAGTTCACAAACATAACGTAGAATGTCACACACAAACAAATCCTAGCGAGCCCTTGCAAAGAAAATACTCAATTCTGGCCCTGCTGCACCATCAGGATTAATCATGTACAGAGCTTCGGAGTCTTTGGATCCAACCACTCTCTCAAATCTGGCTCTAATGTACGTCAATTCCCCGTCTGCTGATTCCTTCTCATTATTTGGGCAAGGAAGCACACCCGCGCCCATTGAAACACCTCTCAGAAGTTGCATAACATGAAGCTCATCATCAGACATTTGCTTCCTCCTTATACAGTACCCGACCTTTCTTCCATTACAATACACAGCCCAAACAAACTCCTCCAATAGTTTCTTTTTATGAGTCTTGGTTTCGCTCTCAAGTGCGATCCTTACTATATCCGATGCCATCTCTTTGTGAAATAGACTTGAGTGCATCGGTAGCTCTATAACAAACATCGGCGCACAATGAGGATCTTCTTGTATGGCTAGACTAACTCTGCCTTTACGATAACCAAAAATGGTACCTGTTGTAGCATGGTCCTTAAGTAAAGGTTTTCGAGGTTTGCCTAATAGTGCAACCATCTTGCAACCTGATGTTAACATGGGGAAGAGCTTGAACATTTTAAGAAGCCCACCGCTACTAGATTTTGATCGTTTCTCGCTTGCAGTATGCCGGAGCAAAGACAGTATGGCCTGGTTGTCCATTTGGAAGTAAGGGCTAGAATGTACTGGTGGCATCGTTGGGCTAATTACGTAGTGCTATGCTATAAAATTCAGGAAAAATAAAGGGCGATGGCGTGTTTGAGGCTTTGAGCTATCGATCAATTACAAAGATACATATAAGGGGAGGTGTAGGGATTAAAAAGAAGAGTTAGGAAGGTGGTTGGTCGCTTTGGCTGGATTGTCCTTGGAATCCTTTTGAAGTGGGAAAGGGAAAAGAGAGACCCCCCAAGTTGGTTGTGAGAAGGAAAAATGAGTCCTAATGCTTTGATGTGACCAAGTTTAGTGATGAGAAAAAAGAGGGGGGTTGAATGCGATAAGATAAGAGGATTCGGACCACATAATGTGGGGAAAGGGAGGGAAGAAAAAAAACTCGAAAGATGATAAAAGGGACTCTGGTAATGTTGGCACGGGCATGTGCCTCTCTGATCATTACATAGAGCATCGACATCACTTCTTTATGCATGCTTTGCCAGACCCCCCCTCCCCTCCCTAACTCTCACTAATTATTGAGGTGCAGCTCATCTTTCCTCAATTCATTTCGCCATGGAAATTAATTCTGCTTTTGCTTGTGGGGCGACTCTTCCTTTGGCTCCCAATCTGCCATCCTTTTCTGTGTCAGACCATAGTCTTATAATTCGGTACAGGTATTCAGACAACAGAGAAGTGAAAAACTGGCTCATGTGTTCGTGTATTCCAGTCAAGTATTAAATACTAGGTAACGTTCTTGCTGTCTGCTTTTCAAGTCATGGAGGTTCGAAAACTATAGCCTCTCATACCAGTCCGAATTACTTGCTTATGTTGGGAAATCATCGCATTAAATCCTGATACACCTAAATTTCTCTTACAAGACCTGGGCTTCGCTTAACATTCTGACGCGGTGTGATTGCAGATGTTCTTAGATTCCCTAAAATTATTTTTCATCTCGAATTACACAGTAAATGTACGAGCACATGTTTAGTTAACAGGAGTGTCCACATGTACCAGTTAGTGTCCATGATGGGGGCCTTTGAAACGACTGGATAAAAAGGAAGGAGTGTTGTCGGCATCAACATTGGACACCAATTAGCATTTCGACAAGCACTAACTATTGATTTGTGGGTGAAAACTGATATGTGGCAGGAATCTCTTATGATCAATGTACATATTAACAGTTTCCTATTGGGTTAAACTATTTCGTTTGTACCCACCACTGGTCAGTTTGAGAAATTTAAGAAAGGGCAGCTAAAGTTCTGTAATCATTCTGTTATTAACTTGATAATATGCTGGACGGCTGAAGTCTTCGAAAGAATGTTAGGGTTGGTAATCTTTCTACGTATACAGCCGATTTCTACTTTAGCGTTGCATATATTGAACTGAAGTGCTTGACGTCCAAGCTTCAAACCTGTTATGTCCTGATATGAGAAGTATAATTTTTATGATTTTTTTTAATTTTTTTTTTAATGTGAATGGCTTGTGTTTTATTGGATTAAAAAGATATGTTTACAGAGGTTTTTCCAGCTTTTTCGCTAATAACTCCATATATGAGTGCTTCTTTTTTTTTTTAAATAACCCTCCTGGTCTACTGATAAAATGCAGGTGGTGCCTGAATAAATTACCCGGCATCAATAGTCCTTAAAATAAATTAAAGATTTAATCAGGTCATTTCGTTTACTAAATCTAGATTTCCATCTAATTGATGCTAACTAACACATATATCATAAATTTAAATTTATTTATTTATTTATTTGGACAAAAAAACCCTCCAAATGATCATTTGCCAATAATAAATTTGAAAAAAAATTAGTTCTAATAAATGTTTGTCGTGTGTCCACTACAAGGGCAATAGACTGGTATCACGTATATGTAAATTTCATATGTTTTGAGTTAATTTCAATTTAATGAAAAACCAGGTTTAATTAATTAATAAAAAATCTAATTAAAACCTTCAATTTTGTACAAAGACTATTGAGATTAAATAATTCATGTAAAAACTATTTATATTATAACACTTTTTATCGAATGTTTCTTGAATCGATTCCCCTTGAGCACATGCAGTGATTGGACAAAAGGTGTACATATTTCTGCAATCACACTTCGCGTGTAAGATCAACCAACAAAGTTGGTTTCCATATCTATAATAGAGAAAGGAAAGGGCAAATTCCATTGATGCAACATAAAGCTAAGATCCCATCCCTAATCCAGTGATAGAGCCCAACGTTTCCTGAGGACAGATCATCTATCAAGTTCACTTTAATACTATTAAAAACTAGGCAGCTAGTAACCTGAAAGGATGGATTTTGATATCCATGGCTTGGAAAAATCTTTTATGATGAGTGCGTGTTTAATATTATGGTAGTCTAAGATTGTTTTTGTGCTAGCTTTAAGAGTCAATGACTTGAACATTGTTTGACAAAATGCATGTTAGAAAGAGATCTTGGAGATTAATTAAAGAGATAATAAAATGGTTCTACATTCTAAGCAGCCATTGTCGTCGCCTCGTCGCCTTCCAATTATTGTGGCTGTGATAAGACATTGAGTGATTGATTTCCCATTTCTTATCTTTAGTAGTATGTGACGTTTAACTGCTTTTGCGATTATAGCTTCATTCGAGAGCGAACTTGGCCCCTTCATGTAATCTTGTTGATTTTTAAGGTCATGATTGATGACCCAACGAGACAACTCGAAAATTCTTATTTGTCTCAGAATACAGGTGTAAGTGGTGATGAAATATTGCTTATCCGAAGTTCATTAATACTACTAATAATAATAATAATAATAATAAAAACCTAATTAGTGGGTGCGTAAGATAGGCTTATACTTCGTTTACAAGACAGGGATTCTTCATTTAAAACTTCGGCACCCACCCAGGGAGGGAGAGTAGAAAGGGGGAAAGGTTGCAAATAATTCCCGATGAAATGGTGTACCAACCCACCGGAAAACGAAAGTTCACAAAAGAAATCCAATAATTGGCTATTGCTCTAGAAGCAGATTGCCTGAATATAAAAATATAAAAATATAAAAAAAGCTGACTAAAAGGATGACCAATTTGCCAATTGGGTAGACAAGTTGCATGCTCTTCACCATCTATTAGATAAAAAGACGTGTTTTCTTTTCTATTTTAAAAATATAAAATTTTATTTTGTGTTTTCATTCCTATCTCTTCCATCAAACATCTTTTTTTCTCAACCAAATATTTTTTTTTTCCATCATCCCCATCTTTTTTTGTCATCAAACAAAAAACTAACATTATATGATATATATATATGTATCCAACGAAACCTTGTATGCTCACCGTGATCTGGCATGGACAGGGAGCAATTAGGATAGCTATCTTCGATGATAAAATATCGATAGCTGAGATACTTGCTCGCTCGGGATCTGAGAGGGGATACCGCACACCATAAATAAACGTCTTTTAAGGAAATTTCTGCACACTTTCTTTCTTTCGAGTTCATCATTGTTTATTGAAAGATCGAGGTCCCATGCTGTACTTCATGGGAGAGTTATAATTTGTTCGAACAACATTATCCTCGAAAGGTAAGATTATGTTTTTCATGCTTGCCATCTGCCAGCAAAAAAGAAGCTTGCATGTTGTAATACACCATACCGTCCCAAGTTTTTCTTTGTTTACTTATTTACTATTTCCATATCTCTTCTCTTCGCCACTTTGTTTTTCTTTTCCCATCGCTTGATCATGTATTTTCCTCCATATCCAGCAAAGACACACCCGCCATTTTCTGTTCTTAATTTTACGTAGCAATTCTTTTTCTAGCACATTAATTGCAGGTGTTTGTTCTCTTTAAGAGAGAGAATTAATAATGACTTTCAAAATATTGATGGTAATTTGCGAACAAAAGGTGGATATCCATCTTTAAAGAAGCTTTTTTTTTTTTTTTTTTTGGTGAA
>Ga0325410_1001738_pt1 | contig 24141 bp, 13 predicted proteins | sample PopdelMetagenome_16_FD_206182 | JGI IMG/M metagenome (GOLD analysis project Ga0325410, IMG submission 206182) | Populus deltoides microbial communities from Bellville, Georgia, United States - Xylem-PdIQD-R3 | ecosystem: Host-associated > Plants > Phyllosphere > Stem > Wood/Secondary xylem...
CCTTATAATAGGAGGCTTTGGGAGTTATCTGTTTGGAATGAGTGAAACCGTGGCCAAACAATTAACTGAAGATAGTGATGCCTTTAAAAATCCATCTCTGTCTTGGATGATTGGCTTTTTGTTTGTTTTTAGCTTTCTTGGACTCTTTTCGGTGGTGCCTCTTCGAAAGGTAGACTTTACATCCTATATCAGCATTCAATTTCAAGACTGGTTATTTGACCCTTTCTTGACCTCGGTCCATGTTTGTGAGCCAACTAATTGGCACTGCAATGGGTTGCATGATTTCCCCGTGAGTGTTTTGGCCTTTTTTTAAGGCCTTCAAGGATCTGGGGACTCCTGGAAGTCAATACCCTGCTCCTTGTGCTACTGTATTTCGAAACATGGCTATATTGGGGGTAGAAGGATTCTCATCTCTACCAAAGAATTGTCTCTATCTTTGTTATTGGTTCTTCGGTGCAGCTATTCTGATAAATTTGATCAAGGATGCCATGGGTAAGAAACGGGCTAGTTTCATTCCCAATCCAATGGCAATGGCTATACCTTTCTAGATTGGCTCATGCTTTGCCATCGACATGTGTGTGGGAAGCTTGATTCTATTTATCTGGGAAAAGATTGACAACGCAAAGGCAGATGCTTTTGGGCCAGCAGTGGCTTCTGGTTTGATTTGTGGGGATGGGATATGGACTTTGCCTAGTTCGATATTTGCTCTAGCCGGAGTAAAACCTCCCATTTGCAAGAAGTTTTTGTCAAGGGGAACAAATGCTAAGGTCGATGCGTTTTTAGGGTCATAAATTTGAAGTTCAGATCAACTTCAATAAAAACTGTGAGTTAGAGCTGAATTGCTTCCTAGACTAAGGTTATGAAGTTCGACTCAAAAATGCTGTAGATAATCACCTGCTATTTTGTGGAGTGAACAACTATTTTCTCTATAATCATTTCCGGAGAAGAAAATCAAATGTCCATTTACTTGTATATGCTTTTTAGTCAATCCTTGGAAATATGCTTGTAGTTTTTTTCTTGTCTAGTTTGAAGAAGATAGTGGAACAGATGCATCAAACAATGTGCGAACGGAAAATATCAAAAGTGAATGTGCAAATATTACAGGTTGCAGGCATGTTTATTTTGAACATATTGCAATTATCGTTGTTGATTTCTTCTTCCTTATTCGTATACGACCTTCCAGAATCACACCCAAGACCGCTGTTGTTACTCTGGGTTGCTGCTTTCCTGCTTTCAATTCCTCAGCTGTTGTTTTGCTGGTTGATGTTATCACAACTTTTGCACCAGTACGTAACATCTTTGGATTTTACTCAATCAGGTAAGGTTATGATCAGTTGCTATATTTGGTATCAGGTTTGCACATTTGTATATAAACTATATTTGCTATACATATAAAGATTCAATTCCTAATATTTGTATCAAGATATTAATAACCAACAAGTATGTCGACTTCTAAAAAAAAATTTACAAATACACAATTAGCTAGCTGTTTTTTTCTTCTTTGAGATTAGTGAAGAAACTTTATTAATAGCATAACATTGGCAAATCAAAGTAATGTAATTTTTTTTTAATTTACACGTCTTTTCTTTTCTAGATTGATCTTTAATTTCCCTTCAAACTTTAATATATAATGTAATTACGCTCCTGATTTGACCAAATTAACTCTTACAAATTGCAATTTAATCCCTAAACTTTAATTTCTTCCAATTAAAGCCTAAATTGCCTTAAAAATCATTTTTTCTTGCAATTAAGCCCTTCATAAATTCAATTAAACCTTTAACAAAATCTAATTGAGTCCTTAAACATCCAATTTTAAATTTCTCTTTCTCAAATTGAATTTTCTTTGTCAATAGTATCTTCATCATTTGAAAATATATGATAAATTTTAATCTTTGTATTTATTTTTTTATCGTTCTCAACCAATCTTTTGCTATTTTCGGGGCGTTCCGATATGCTTTTCCCACTTATATATATTTTTTGGTTTTCTTATAACAATTTTTAATTTTTTTATATTTTATCTTTTTTTTCTCTTTGTTTTTGTGTGGGGACCCTAAAAAATAGGTAAAAACAAAGATATTAATAAACCAACCATGCATTGAAGTATGTCGACTTCTCAAAAAAATGAAAGTAAAAAACCCTTATAAATACACAATTAGCTAGCTTTTTTTTTTCTTTTAGATAAGTGAAGAAACTTTATTAATAGCATAACATTGGAAAATCAAAGCAAGGTGAGGAATTAATGGGTACAAATGCCAAAAAGCATGGGAAAAGTAACCTAAACCAGCGAAGGACACATAAATAATTACCATGGATAAATTAAGTAGCTATGCCTTCAAACTAATAGAAGGATAAACGATTACTCATTCATCATACGATTAGGTCAAACCACCTCTCCTAACTCCTCCCCCCATCAAACCTTTGAGCTGCAGCTGGTTCACCAGGTCTGCACTTAGGATCATTGGGGTGATATATGCATGGATCTCTCTTCTCTATTCTTGCTATCACAGTAAGGTTAGAACATGATAACAAAATAATGGTAACAAGGAGTACTATTATTGTCAAGTATCGAGCCTTTCCTTGAGACCACATTTTTGACACGAAAGAAAGCTGAGACTCTTAGGGAATCAAATGTTTGTCTTGGTACGTATGTGTAGAGAGCGAGCTAGTCTGCGAGATGGGTGATTGTAGAGATGGAGAGGGTTAGCTAGCTGATATATATATGAGACACAATATGTTGAATTGGAAAAGTATTCAGCATTTAAATTCATTTCAAAAACTTTTCCAATATGTTGAATTGGAAAACTATACTTTCCTCGAAATTGTTTCTTGTTATTTTCTTCGAAGCAGTTGTGACTTGTGACATAGGTTGAAATTAACATTAAGTGCCTGTTTTGTTCAGGCAACTTGTAATGTAAATAAATGTTATGCAAAAACTAAGCACTCTCAACTTTTACTTGATCTTTTTTTTCTGTGGTATGATGGGATTGAAGATTACACAATATTGCCCTACTCTAATATATTTATCTATTAATGCACAAATAAACATTGAAATAAGCTCTTCAGTTGATTTTATAAACTGCAAATTTGAGGTCTTGGGCTCTTCGCAGCCGAGAAAAAGTCATTCATGGCTGAGGTAAATATAATTTCTTCTTCTTTTGATTTTTTGATGAATGAAAGATTATATTCGTAGGAAAGCAAAAGAGGAAAAACAGGAAACAAGCCATACTGTACAAATTAAATGAACTTCCACCAGCAACAAAATTCACTAAAAAGATTGTTTTGACATTATTAAAGAGTAATGGTGACGAAAAATAAATTCCTCTTATCTCAAGCCCTTAACATTTACTTCTAACATTATTAAAGAGAAAATATTAATTTTCCCAATGAGAAAATATTATTGTCTTATTAACTTTAAATATGAAGAAGTCAAATTATTCAACGCGTAGACATTAATTTTCCCAATGAGAAAATATTATTGTCTTATTAACTTTAAATATTTCATGCATATGCAAGTGCGTGGTTGATGTAAAATAACTGCTGGAAATTTGATACATGAAGGATATGTTCAGTCGTTCTTCCAGCGACCTAGAAAAATATTTCCAAAATCCAAAATGCCTGAGAAACTATCATACATAAAATAAATATAAGACATCAAAACAGTACAAAAGACTGAGTAAAAATTGACAAAAGATAATTAAAAGACTGATTGGATTGAAAATTAAAAAAGCATTGCGAAAATAAGAAGGTGGAAAAATACTTTTGAAATAACAAAAAAGCAATTAAGGGAAGAGAGGTTTGATTTATTCGTTGTGGAATTTATAAATCCTTTCTCATACAATTAATTCAAGAGTCGGTCTTGACTTGGAAAACGAATGATGATACGTATACTTCATGAACACGCGTGTCTTGACTTTGAAAATGAATGGTTATAGGCATTCCCTTGTGAGCACGCAAAACTGTGACTATTTCAACATATGTTCGGCCAACACCAATCTAAAGTAGGCCCATGTCGGTCAAAAAAAGTTGGGCCAACACCAGTTTAAAATAGGAGTTGGGTTGATGTCGGCCCAACAAAATTTCTTTTCTATTTTTAAAATTGGGCCGAACCTGACCTCACTATTTTGATCTGGGCCAAAACTAGTTTGGTCTAGTAAACAGTGCAGAGACTCCACTATTCTGCAAGTGAATAGTAGAGAATGAATTATAATTTACTCTCTAATTACAAAATAGTGGAGGGTGACTGAAGGATAAGCAGAAAAAGAAGGAGGAGGAGAGGTTGACCTGGTGGTGGCTTCACGGTGGTGCTAACGATGGTGACGAGGAAAGCAGGCGACGGTGGGGAGAAAAAATGGCGGTTGCTGTTGCGATTTTTTCTTCTCTGTACAGGGGCATGAAATTCCTCTATTTCCTTTTTTTTATTCCTTTCTTGTTGTCTCTTTTTTTTTCTTCTCTCGTTCTTGTCTCTCCGGTTCTTTCTTTTTTTCTATGTTTTTTTTTTGTTTCTCTCTTTTTTCCTTCCTTTGTTCTCTCATATTTCTTTTTGTTTCTCTTATGTTTTTTTGCTCTCTTCCCTCCCTTTTTCATCTCTTTATCTCTCTGTTTTTGTCTCTCATCCCTTGGTATTTATAAGGGGACAGAGAGCAGAGAGAGCTACTACCCCTGTCCAGTCATGGCGCAAGGGTAGGGTTGCTGGACGGTCTTTATGTAGCCGTCCCAGAGCCGCCCACAGGGCTTTTCTCCTCTGCATCTTTCATCATGGTGGTAGGCCATGAGGGGGATGTGGGTGGTGTCGTGGTTTTTGGGCAAGGGGAGGGGGGGAGAGAGAGAGATAGACGCTGCAAAGGAATGGAAGAAAAACCTTCTTCCCCTGCCTTTGTGCGTTAGGGGAAGAAGAAGATACACAGTGCCGTTCAAAACGACATCGTTTTGAGTTTATATATATATATATATATATATATATATATATATATATATATATATATATGAACAGTGAATGAAAAGGCGTCGTTTTTTACAAAACACATCATTTTATTTAAATTAAAATAGCGCCAAAACATATAAATTTCCAAATCAGTCCTTAATTTTTTTTATTCAATCAAGTCATCAATATTCGCGAGCCTTTTCCAGTTGGATCTTTGGTTTTGGATTTCTTCAATCAAGTTCTTAATTGCCCATCAAACTTCAATATTTATGCAATTAAGCCTCTGATTTGACCAAATTAACTCTTAAAAATTATAATTTAACCCCCAAACTTTATTTTTTTTCTAATTAAAGTCAAAATTGACTTAAAAATGAATTTTTCTTGCAATCAGACCCTTCAAAAACTCAATTAATCTTTCAACAAAATCTAATTGAGTCCTTAAACATTTGATTTTGGACTTTTCTTCATCAAATTGAATTTTCTTTGTCAATAGAACCTTTACTGATCAAAAATATACTGTCAAATTTCAATCTTTGTATTTTTGAACTTCCTCAACCAATTTTTAGCTATTTTCTGGGTGTCCTTGTGTCTTCTTTTCACTGCTATCTATTTTTTGGTTTTCTTCTGGTATTTATTTTTATTTTTCTCTTTTTTGTGTGGGGACCCAAAAATAAATAATAACAAGTAGTTTGTAGTTCATATAGACAAATGCTAGAGTAAAATGGAATGATGGTATCTATCATGTTATGATTTATTTTCTATTTTGTTATCAAGAATGATTGATAGATTGGGGTGTGGGGCAATGCCTCTACGATACTCTAAATGAGTATTGTTAAAAAATTTACAATATCTCTTAGATGGTTAGACCCTTGAGCCGTTTAGGGTGTGCTATAAATACACAATAATTCTATTTGACATATAGTGAAAAATAAAATATCATTGCTCATGGGGATACATACACATTGCCGAATCACATTAAATCTTGTGTTCTTTCTAGTTTTTCTCCTTTTACAATATTCATCAATAATTGCTGCAGGTTTTTCACAACAGAGATCATGTTTAAAGTATAAGAATGTGTGAAGGAACTACTAGTGAACTACTACTAGTGAATTTTACAAGAACAAAAGGTGTAATATTTGATATGAATCCTTCTTTAGCTTTCATACACCATAAATTAGAATTTGAAACTCACGTGTCAAAGACATTATGCTCAGAGAATATGCACTATAAAGCTATATTCAAAGTATCTATGTTTTTGGAATGGAAGAGTTCAGTTTCTAACACTTAAATCGAGAGCGAGTTTTTTTTTATAAGTGGAGAAGAATAAAGTAGGGCACTATATTCATTATCTTTAGCATAATTTGTTTTATTTCTTTATATTTTTTAATGTTAAGATTTTTTAGATTTTGAGGAGTTTCAAATGAGTCCAATGGGTAGTATAATGAAAATAGGCATAATTTATCATCCGACTATTGAGTTGAGCTGAAATATTTTCAAAACATTCTAAAAGCCTTGTTCCTTAAATGATTAGTACGACAACTTCATTTGAGTTCATGAACATGCTAAATTAAGTCTAAAAGTTATTGCTTAAGATTGTCTTTATTTTTCTTATTGTTTTTGGATTATTCTCCCTATTTAGATTAGGATTTAAAATTTAATTAGGATTTTACTAATAAGCATATATAATGTTTTTTTGTATTTAAACTTCCTTGTAGGCTATTCTTAAGGGAAGAATTTACGATATAAAAACTTTTATATTGTGAGACCCCTAGTTTCTTTCTCTACAGTTTAAGACTATGAAATTTTAGGGTTTGAGGATCCTTAACACTATACACCATGTCAATTGATATTAGAACAACCTATGTTAATAGGGAGGAGTGAGGACTCAAGTAGTAAAATTCTGTTTTTTTTTAATATTCCACAAGAATAAATTCATGAATTATGGATAATCAATTATCCATGCTATAAAATTATTAATATTTGTTAAATAACTATTTCAATCTAAAAATAGTTTAATATTAATTCTTTAGCACACTTTTTCAAGTAAAAATTTACATATCCTGGATATATATCTTATATTTAATTTTTAATTTAATTAGAAAGAATAATAGCTATCACTATCTTGCTAATAATTTTTAATCTAATTAAAAAGAACAAGAGCGAACTATCTAGGTGGTGGCCCAGTGGTAAGAACTTGGGATCAAGAGGTTTGCTCCCTCTGTGGTCTCAAGTTCGAGCCCTGTGGTTGCTCATATAATGGCCACTGGAGGCTTACATGGTCGTTAACTTCAGGGCCCGTGGGATTAGTCGAGATGCAAGCAAGCTGGTCCGGACACCCACGTTAAACTAAAAAAACAAAAAAAAAGAACAAGAGCGATAAGATTTGAAATTCCAATCACTAGGATTAAAAACTTAATTTGAATATGAAATTAGTTTTTATTTCCTTAAATGAGTAACGAAATTAGTCACCATGAATTTCCCTACAAGGGAGATGAGTTTCGTCTTTAAATCCAACAAAAAGTACAAATTTGTTCCTGGGATAAATTTTCTTGTTATGCACGTTTAATCTTAGATGACTAATTTAATATCTTATGTCATCTTGATATTTAACTGATGTGGGGTATATGAAATTTTAAAATATAATTTATATTATTTTTTAATATTTTAAATATTGATCTCTTAATTAAATCCAAGGCAGGCTTTAAGATACAGAACCTGTATAATACGTAAATTAGTCCTCTCAATTGTCATAATCCAAATAAGATGGAGATGATTTGTCGTTGTGGGATCTATTGAAATCCTTCCTCGTATAACTAATTAATTGAAGAGTTGACAAAAAAATTATTAAAAAAAAAACCAGCTCATCTTTTATTAAATTGAAAGAAATTTAACATTAACAAACTAAAGTAAACGAAAAAAAATTAATTAAAAAAAAAAAAGCAAAAAAGAAATTCTGGGTTAACTCGTCAAACCATGTTAACCTGTTAAACCCGGGATCCGTGTTATGAAAGTCTGATAACTGAATAAAAAAAATTTAACATTAACAAAAAAAAATTATTAAAAAAAAAAAAATCTTAAAAGTATTTAAAAAAAAACTTATCTTTTATTGTGGACTGCACTGTACAGTCCACAGTAAAAGACCGGTCCTTTTAGTTATAGTTTAATTATTTTCTTCAATAGAGTTATGACGACTTGTGGCATAGGTTTGAAATCAACATTCAAAGGGAGTAATTGTGGATCATGTCTAGCTAGGTTCTTTAAGTAGTCAAATAAATCTTACTTATATGATATTTTTATTTTTAATCTTCTGCCTTGGCCCTGGCCCTTCAGAAACAAATTAACAGTTCAATAAACTGGAGGAGATGAAACATAATAAGTGTAGCATATTAATTCGGCGGTCGATTGTCATAATCCAAACCTGTTATATCTTTGAATTTTTTCAGGCATTCATTACTACTCGATATGTAAGATGTTGTGAACTATATTGATAGTATTATGTAAAATACATCTTTTTAAATACTGAAGAGAAAATGTAATTGTGATCGAATCTTAGGATGTTCGGTGTAATTCTCTGAAAAATAAATTATACAAAATGCACGAGCATCTCTGATTTTGGTTTGATGATTTTAATAATTACAATATTTTTTAAATTTTCTTGAGTTCTTTATTTCCTTGACTCCCTCCTTCCTTTTACTAATTAAGAAAAATCAACAACATCTAGCAAACGATCTAAATTGGTCAACAAATTAATGAATTTTAGAATGGGTTTATTGTATGCTTACACCAATAAAAATATCATGAGTGAACATAATAATAACATTAAGACTACTATTTAAACTATTTTGAACAATAAAGGTTCAAAGGAGCACGAGTCAATTAATCATTAGTTGATGAAAAAGAGAGAGTAAAATAAATGATGAAAATGATTTTAAAAAAATATAGTGTTTAAGGTGGCTAGAAAGGGCGGCTTAAAGTCGCTCCCTGGTAAGGCAGGCAAAAACAATAAACTTGAAACAAAATCAATGTTTGGTTCGCCTGCTCTAAATTTAAAATAGAAAAGAATGTTATTGATAATTCGATTAAATTAAATTAAACTCATATATAGTTTATATAATTATACAACTAGACATAAAAATATACATATATAATAAGATAAATTATACAACCAATTATAATGGTTGAACTTAAACACAAGGGAAAACCTCCATATATGGATTACCCATTCATCATCTGCTAATCAAACCATGGAGGTCCATCCGGGTGGCAGTACGGACCACCCCCTGGCCTCTTTCCGGGATGACATGTTGGGACATGACAGAAAGATTGTCAAGTGTCCATTGTAATTTCCTTGAGACCCCATTTATGAATGAAGAGAAAACTGAGACTTCAAGGGGATAAAATGTTTTTGGCGGGTGGTGGTGAAGATGGAGATGATTGTGCCGGTGTGATAAAATGTCAAATGTTGATCTCTTAATTAAATCCAAGGCATGGACTTTAAGATACAGAACCTGCATAACACGCAAATTAGTCCTCTAAATTGCCATAATTCAAAATAAAAATCTGAATAAAGACTTGAAAAGCATAGCAGGAAGACTAAGTTAGGAAAAGGAAGAAAACAAAAGGCAGGGAAAAGAGATGAGAAGAGGTGTTGCAGGCGTGGTGGAGAGCTGGGGGTCCGTGGTCATAGTGGAGGAGAGAAGTCGAGGCTAGTGGGTTTCAGGTAGTTCAGTTTAAACGGCTTAGGTCTGTGGCACCGATACAGCGAAATGGCTAGTGGCATTTTTTTTTTTTTTGTTGTTTCAATTATTTTCTTCTCTTCAAGAACTCCCCCTTTTTTGTGTTATGGGGTCCCTTATTTATGCCCTTTTCATTTTTTTTCATCTTGAAATGTCCAGTGCAAAGATTCAAAGCTGACAAGACACCATTAATTGTCATAAATAATTATATTCTCTACGCTGTTATGGGGTCCATCGACTGTGATGGTCTGAATAATGTTCCTTGCGAAGGGAAAAAAAAAAAGTGGAAAGCTAGCTAGCTAGCTAGTTGTGTATATTTAGGCTATGGACATTGCAACATTCCTACATGATGGAATTAGAAGAACAAAGGTGGGAGGGCGTATCTAAGGTATTATTTACTGTATTATTTACTTTTTATTCTATTTATACCATTAATTATTTGCCTTAGACATTCCGAGATTATTAAAGCACAGAGTTGATAAAATTAAAAAAAAAATACAAAATAACGAAAATAAACAATAAACCAAGAAAATAAAATGTTTGAAGGGTTTGCTTTTCACTCTTAACTGCTTATCTAAGGTATAACTCTTTTTATATTTATAACATTTACGCACAAAAACATTAAAAAAAGTTGAGGTGACGATTCACATGTTTGGAAGCACTGGAAAACTTTTTTTGGCTAATATTATTTCCAGTATTAAATTGATATTAAGTTATTTATAGTATTATTATATCTTTCTTAGTCATTGCAGATCAGCACAGATTTAACATGTGATGTATTTAGAAGCCCTTTTCTAAATTAATATTTTACATAAAGCCGACAAAAAACTCCTTTAATAGCCAGCCGTTTTGATCCCTTGACAGTTCTCTTGTAATTTTACAACTTCTTAATTTGCTTCATTCGTGTTCTTTCTCCATTGCTTCAATCCCCTCTTGAATGATTTGCCATGGCTCAGCAGGGATGGAGGTTAGGTTTATATCCCTTGTTTATATTTCTAAATGTATTTAATTATTTTAAGATCAAAATTTATAAAAAAAATATGTCCAAATTAGATATAAGTATACCATTTTCTTAAGTTATTAACAAATTTATATCTCAGTATATTTTTCGACTCTTTGAATTAAAATAACAGCTTTTCAAGATAACTTTTTTTTTTAATATATATATATATATATATATATATATATAAAGTAAAACCAGGTACGCTTCAGAGTTGTAACCAAGTCGACTTCCTACCCACCGTGAAGGCTGCAACCAGAGTTATGTTAGCTTAATTGTCATAACTCTTTCTCACAGTCATCGTCTCCCATTGCTTCCACACTTCTTAAGCAACGCGACTGTGTTTGGATGGGAGGTGGTTTTAGTTCTTTTTGGGTAAAAAGTATGTTGTTTTAGCTTTTAAAGATGTGGTGTGTGCTTAAAGAATATTATACCTTTAAAAAAGCCACCACATGCACCTTCCTTCACGCCTTTGATGTGCAGAGCAATAATCACCACCACCTTATTTAACGCTCTCCCAACTCTCTTAGCCTCCATAAAGAATCTTTCTTTTTTCAAGAAAACAAAATGGACCGTAATGGAAGAGACGACACCAAGGTAGAGAATGGTTATGATTTGGAGGATGATCATGGTCACAGAAAGAAGGACAAGAAAGAGGAACAAGAAGAAGAGTTGTCAGTGGAAAGAATATTTGAGAACCAAGAAGTGCCGTCATGGAGGAATCAGCTGACACTGAGGGCCTTTGTGGTGAGCTTCGTGTTGAGCATTTTGTTCACCGTCATAGTAACGAAGCTCAATCTTACAACTGGTATCATACCTTCCCTCAATATCTCTGCTGGCCTTCTGGGCTTCTTTTTTATCAAGACCTGGACAAAGTTTCTTGAAAAGTCTGGCCTTTTGAAGCAACCCTTTACGAGGCAAGAGAACACTGTTATCCAGACTTGTGTGGTTGCATCCTCTGGCATTGCCTTTAGTGGTATACTTTCTGTACTTCTTACTGCCATTAATTTTCATTTCATCTCTCTTACTTTTTGGGTTGAGAAGATATGCAGGCTTCTTTGATCAAGATATTAAAATTTCTGTGCATTTGGTTTTGTTTCTGTTCTTAAAGGTTGGAAACTTACAGTAGTTACTAAAAGAATAATTAATTTGTTTGTACTGTTAATCCATCATGTAAAATTAATATGAATACACTACATTTCCAGCTTTTCATCCAAGCGGTTTCGAAACTGAAATTGTTGTAACGAAAGAAATAATTTGTGATTATGCTCAAGATGAAATTAAGCTTGTTGATTTTTTGTACTAATAGTTTCCATTCTGTAATTTGTTTCCTGTTTCCTTACAATAGGAGGCTTTGGGAGTTATCTGTTTGGAATGAGTGAAACCGTGGCCAAACAATCAACGGAAGGTAGTGATGCCTTTAAGAACCCATCTCTGTCATGGATGATTGGCTTTCTGTTTGTTGTTAGCTTTCTTGGACTCTTTTCAGTGGTGCCTCTTCGAAAGGTAGACTTCACAACCTTTATCACCAATAGAAAACTTATGATGCGAGATAATAAATAATAAAAATTAAAGTTAAAAAAAAAAGTTTTTAGAGAAAAAGCCAAGAAGAGAAAGCAAAGAAAAAAGAGAAAAAGGATTGAAGATATGCAAAATCTACAATATTTTCATTAATCGTCAAAAACTCTTTAACATTTAGAAACGTAGGTTATAAATATTAAAACTCTAATTAGAACAAGCGATTGAGCTTATGGTCCACTAAATAAAGTACCCAACAATAATTAAATCAAATTCAACAAATAAAGCCAAATTGATAAACCTCAACTAGAAGTTCATATAAATTAAACCAAAAAACATAAGTTAAAGCCCAATCTCTCAATTGTTTGGGCTATCCTCCATCATCTATGATCATACGCGTGCATAAATAATATTCCAGATTTGGTGTCCCCACCAATTCTCCCGGGGTTGAAAGAACTCGACCCCGTCGAGTATAGGTCAAGGCGACTCCGATAACACTCTCAAAGATAAGGATCAAGTTGTTGTGATGTCTATCTGATAATCCAAGTATAGTCTGAATCTGGTATTCAGGCCCATATACTGAGATTTGCTGAAGTTCACCATCTCTTGTAAAAACAACTTGTGCATTCAAAGTAGCATTAATATGTTCCTTTTGTGGCAAAGATATGGATAATAAGGTAGGGGTATCAAATAAACCATCAAGGATAGGTTGTATTTTATAAATACTGAGGTCTTTCATGTTAAAAGTAGAGCTAATATCAAAGTTTAATGACAATTTAATGACATAATTATTTGATTGAATCATTTGCAACACTTTGAATGGTCTTGCACTACTTACTTGCAATTTATGATCGGTTTTCAAAGGACACCGTTCAGGTCTAATCTGTATCATGAAGTAATTTCCAACATTAAGTGCATCATGATACTTAAGTAAATCAGCTCGAAATTTATATTGTTCATTACTTGCTTGAATTTGTTTCATGATCTCAATATGTAAATTATGAACCCTACATGGTAATGAATCAGCTGATTTAGACATCCTATCGTGAGGAGATATGGGAAGGTGTTCTATAGGCTTCTCATGTTTGTAACTATGAACACTACATGATTGAGGGTGTGGAATGAGACAAAAATTATTTGAAACCTGTGTAGATATGGTATGGACACAATAAAGTAAACTAGGATTATCTTCATCTTCCTCATCACGTGCCTGAGGTAAGGGGTCAAGAAGTTAAACATGTTGCTCTAAACTTATGATGTGCTAGACACCAAACATGTGGGGTGAGGAATCAAGTAATTTAGAAGAACTAATATCATGAGACTCTTCTAAGACCATACTTATCTCTATAGGTGATTCTACTGAAGAGTTCCCTAAAATTTCCTCTACCATTAAAGCAGACATATTAAACTCTTTCTTAACCTCATTCTCAAGCTCATGTGGACTCATTGTGTTAGGTCCCTCTTCTTGCACATCCTCGTCATCTAGGTCACTAAAATCCTTAAGATTGGGCTCATACACTTCAACACTATAATATTTCTCTTTACTTATATCCTTATGTTTTTGGATAACTAAGGGTGTAGAGGTGCAATCTAAAAAGATGACCAAAACCTAAACAATTAGTACACTTAACCTTTGAACTCACCTTAGACACTTCAATGACAACTCGTTTGCCCTTATCTTTCTTATAAAGTTGGGCGCTACTAAGATTAAGTCTGTGGGGTAGAGCACCTAACAAAGAATCACTACTTCTGAACTGGGACCTAGTAGGGATACTATAAAAGCCCTGACAATTCATCCACTGATTCTTCGTGACCAACTTGTAGTCTTGAACTAAGGTATAAACTTGGTTAAGGGTAGATACATATTGAAATACCACTTCTTATCTAAGATCATCATTTAAGCCTTTACAAAATCTACGCAAAGTCATGGCTTCATTCTCTCTTATGGCACATCTAATCATGTAATCATTAAACTGCGTTATATATTCATTGATAGACTTATTCCCTTGTCTTAGATTGTTCCATTGCTCTAAGAGTTTATTCCTATAAGAATGAGGTAGGTACTTCTTCTGAAGCTTTTGTTTCATTTTGATCCAATCAGTTATAGGAGGTTTACCTCTCATCTCTAAACAATCATCAACATCTCTCCAATAAATTTTGGCTTCATCAATGAGCATCATCTTAGCGAATCTAACTTTTCTATCATCAGACAAGTTATGCCACTCAAAGAATCTATCCATATCACGAATCCACATATCAAATATCTAAGGGTCATGACGACCGTCAAAAGTGGGGGTTTCTATTTTGTTAGGACTCAAAACTCTCTCATCAAAGTCATCATGCTTAGAGTAACCTAAATGATAGTCATAATGGTGGCGCTCAAAGTGAACTTGTCCATAATGATTATTCTTGTGATATTTATTGGTCTTTGAGTGCCTTATTCGAAAAATCTCTTGGAGCTCAATTCTTTTAAACATGTTGATCACCTAAGTTTGCAGTTCCCTTTAAATGGTCGTAAGAGTATCACTAAAGGTTGAGTCTAAAGTAAGTATAAACTTAAGCTTGGACACTGGATGATCATGACATAAATGCATGCAACACTAACTTATAAATGGAATTGAGATCACAAATGGTTCTTGCATGTAAAATCACAGTACAAAAATAAAGCTAACTTTTTTTTTATCTTTTTTTTTTCATAAATGTGAATATTAATCAAGAACAAATTACACTAATAAAATTGGAAGCATGTAATACTAGATTCTTAAGTGTAAATGATTAATCAAACACGATGTCATAAGTAATAACTCATAATTATCAAATAGAATAAGATATTAGTTATCACTGATGAAAGAGGTTGATGAACAAAAGTTAACAATTAAAAATACTAGGTGAGATTTTTTTTATGATTTTTTTTACACAAAAGTAATATTAATGATAACTTTAAATGAAAATTGCAAAACCAGAAAAGGTAAAATTCAATAAATCAAAAGCTAGACTGATTCACTAACTATATTTAAGGGAGGGAGCTGGAACTTGTTGCTGCTAACGTGGAAGACCGGATGACATGGCGGAGTATGCTGACATGGCATTAAAAGATTGCGTGGCAGCTAACATGGCAGGATAAGCTTAAGTGGCGGATGGCGCAGATGCTACTTCAGAGTACTGACGTAGCAGGGTGAATTATTTTGTGTTAAGAGCTTTTGTTTCCTTCTTCCTTGCCTTTTGTAATTTGTTGCCACTGCTGACGGCGACGACGGTGCAAGAAAAGTGGATCTCTGATTCTGCTTGGGACCGGCGGTGTGAGGAAAGGGGTTATGGTGTCGCTGCTGGACGGGGGACCGTTGATGCGTGGATCCGTTGCTATTGTTGAAGGCGATGGCACTGTGGACGGTGGCAGATAAAGATCTGTTGCGTTGCCTTTGTTGCGGTGAACCACCAGTCGGTGATGGCTGTGATAGATGGGTGGCTACGTCTGGTGGTCTGTGCTGCTGATTTGGTTGCTGAAGCCGAAAGTTTGCTGTGGAGGCACCGCTGCAAATGATTTGGCTGTAATCTGTCGGTGGCGTGGGGAATCACCTTCTGTAGGAGAATCTGTCGCCGTGGGTCTTGGTATGACCGGCGTTGAGGCAGAGTTTCCGATCGGCGTTGATGAATAATGAACGCTGAATAGTGAAATTTTTGGATGATGAACAGTGACAATTTTGATTTCGACAGCTGTTTGCTGTGGACAAGATGAACATTGTTTCCCTCTTTTTTTTCCAATCGGAACAGTAGGTTTTTTTTAACAGTGAACAATTTTCAACTTTTTTTTTAGATCAAACCGGATCTAGAGTTTAGCATGAACATTGTGGATCGTTTAATTATAAGAACAATTAAAAGTCATGCCCTAATACCAAATTTGATGCGGGAAAATAAGTAATAAAAATTAAAGCAAGAAAAGAAAAAAACTTTTAGAGAAAAAGCCGAGAAGAGAAAGCAAAGAAAGAAAAGAAAGGGGATTGGAGATATGCAAAATCTGCAATATTTTCATTAATCATAAAAAAATCTTTAACATTTAGAAACGTAGGGTATAAATACTAAAACCCTAACTAGAACAAGCGATTGGACTTATGGCCCACTAAATAAAATACCTAACAATAATTAAATCAAACCCAACAAATAAAGCTAAATTGATAAATCTCAACTAAAAGTTCATACAAATTAAACCAAAAAACATAAATTAAAGCTCAATCTCTCAATTATTTGGGCTATCCTTCATTTATGATCATACACGTGCATAAATAATATTTCGAGTTCGGTTTCCCCCACCAACTTCTCTGTGCATTTTGCGTTCTTGTTGAATGTATTGATTTTGCCAAAATCTAATCCTCATTGTTATTTCCAGGTCATGATTATAGACTACAAATTGACATATCCAAGTGGCACCGCAACTGCTTTTCTCATCAACAGCTTCCACACTCCTGCAGGAGCCCAGCTAGCAAAGTAAGGCATTATCAGACCTCATGCACATATAGTTGGATGATCATTCGACATGTAAAAGTATCAAATAACTTCTTTTTTTACTACCGTTTCAGAAAACAAGTGAAAGCGTTGGGCAAGTTCTTATCATTCAGCTTCTTGTGGGGTTTCTTTCAGTGGTTCTACACTGCAGGAGATGGTTGTGGATTTGCTCAGTTCCCCTCACTCGGGCTTAAAGCACATGAAAACAAGTAAAAGCATTACTCAATCTTCCAAAATCCTCTCTTCTTGTTGAATGTAGTTCCATTTATTATGGCATTCTGTTTCAAATTCGTTGTGGTATCTTTGACTAATAATGTTCTTGTTACATGTGCAGATTTTTCTTTGATTTCTCAGCAACATATGTTGGAGTTGGAATGATTTGCCCATATATCATAAACATATCAGTATTGCTTGGAGGAATTCTTTCCTGGGGTCTCATGTGGCCTCTCATAGATACAAAAAAGGGTGACTGGTATCCAGCAGACCTCAAACCAGGCAGCTTACATGGCCTCCAAGGTTACAAGGTAAGTTTTCTAACAAGTTTAAGGTGACAAGAATGCTATTCTTGAAGCCTTTTCATTCATAACATGTCTTATGCAATGAACTCAGGTATTTATTGCCATTGCCTTGATCTTGGGTGACGGTCTGTACAACTTCTTCAAGGTGCTAAGCCGAACACTCACGGCCTTGTTTTTTCAACTTCAAAGGAGAGATGCAACTGGTGTCCTCCCTATTGCAGACCGTTCCTCTCCCGAGACCTCCAGGATCTCATACAATGATCAACGCCGCACCCAACTCTTTCTCAAAGATCAAATTCCAACATGGTTTGCTGTTGCAGGCTATGTCGCAATAGCTGCTATCTCTACAGCCACGCTACCGCATGTATTTCCGGAACTAAAATGGTATTACATATTGGTTATCTACATCTTTGCCCCAGCCCTTGCATTCTGTAATGCTTATGGTTGTGGACTCACTGATTGGTCCCTTGCTTCCACCTATGGGAAGCTTGCAATTTTTGCAATTGGAGCATGGGCTGGTGCCTCTCATGGTGGAGTTCTTGCAGGACTAGCGGCCTGTGGAGTCATGATGAATATCGTCTCCACAGCCTCCGACCTCTCTCAAGATTTCAAGACTGGTTATCTAACCCTTTCTTCACCACGGTCCATGTTTGTGAGCCAACTAATTGGCACTGCAATGGGTTGCCTTATTTCACCTTGTGTCTTTTGGCTTTTTTTCAAGGCCTTTAAGGATCTTGGAACTCCTGGAAGTCAATACCCTGCTCCTAATGCTACTGTATTTCGAAACATGGCAATATTGGGGGTAGAAGGATTCTCGTCTCTGCCAAAGAATTGCCTCTATCTTTGTTATGGGTTCTTCGGTGCAGCTATTCTGATAAATTTGATCAAGGATCGATGCTTTGGGTAAGAAATGGGCCAGGTTCATTCCCAATCCAATGGCGATGGCTATACCGTTCTATGTTGGCCCATACTTTGCCATCGACATGTGTGTGGGAAGCTTGATTCTATTTATCTGGGAAAAGATTGACAAGGCAAAGGCAGATGCTTTTGGGCCAGCAGTGGCTTCTGGTTTGATTTGCGGGGATGGGATATGGACTTTGCCTAGTGCGATACTTGCTCTAGTAGGAGTAAAACCTCCCATTTGCATGAAGTTTTTGTCAAGGGGAACAAATGCTAAGGTCGATGCGTTCTTAGGGTCATGAAGTTGAAGTTCAGATCAACTTGAATAGAAACTGTGAAGTAAAGCTGAATTGCTTCACAGACTAAGGTTATCAAGTTTACATGTGAAGTTCGACTCAAAAAAGCTGTGGATAATCACCTGCTATTTTGTGGAGCCAACAACTATTTTCTCTATCATATATGAATTATGAGAAATAAATTTATCTTCAATAATGGACTTGTGATTTTTAAAAATAATTTTCTCTTGATTTTATATTGTTTCTCAAATTGATTCAAGTTTAAAAAAGATTTTTTTATGGCTACTAAAATTAATTTAATTATAAGACCCGAAAATATTATAGGTTAATTTAACAATACTAAATCAAGACTTTAAGTATGATGTATTAGTTTTTTTACTTTTGATGTTTTTTTATAATCTATTTTTATTGGCTGCTTTATGCTTTTGTATTATTTATTTTCTTTTTCTTTTTTTTTAATTTTGTTTTTGGTTATTTTTAATTTTTTAAAAATATATATTTAAAAAAAAGTTGAGGTTTCCAGACTTTATTAACAAAAATAATTAAGAAAACGTAACAAAAGCATCAACTTCAAAGCGAAGAGGGTATGTTTTTGTCAACAAAGTGCTTGTATTTTATTATGCATAAGACTACGTACATTAATTTTCCAGACTAACCATTTAATTTGTAAAGGATCATAATTATAAACGGGCAGTTATATTACTAAAGGCCACGTGGAGAAGAAAAGGATCATTATTTTGCATGGTGTTTTTATTTTTTTATTCTAGTTATCAAACTTTATCAATTTATTTTTTTACACATCAAATTAATCTACTTTTGATGTCTAGTAAATATTTTTAAGGCAAGTCATTATTTAAAAAAAAAAAAACTGAAACCTACTTTTGAAATGATGATTGAATACTGTCTAGTAAATAAATGTTATAGTGGAAGTTAAAAACAAAAAGGAGCACATTAATAATTAGACAAATGAGTTTTATTCTTATTAAAATCATCAGGATTTTTTTTCCGGGTATACATGTGGAAAGCTTTTGATTTTTACTAAATAAATGACATAGAAAAAATGTTATGTTTTTAAAAAATTAAAGATAATAATTAGAATTTTTTTTCCATTACTCTTCTTATATAAAAAAAATAATATTTATGTCCTATAATTAAGTTAAAAAAAATTAAAAAGCATTTCACAGCAAAGCAAATGATCTGATCATATTTTTATTGTGTTTTATCTTTTATCTTCACAAACTAGTTTTTGGTTAACATTAAAATATTTTTTAGCATTTATTAACTCATATAATTCTTAATCTATTTAATTATATATATACATCAAATTTTGAGTTAAGAAATAAGATTTTTCTTTAGCTAGCATTAAAACCTCGATCTTAACTAGATTATTCCATGTTGGATTTTATTACAAACAATATGAATAGTGCATCTCCTACATCAGTGTGTTATATTTAACAATAATAATAATAATAATAATTTTTCTTAGATATGAATCCTAAAATTTAAAATAAAAAAAATCAACAAATATAATATTCTTCCTTAACTGCGAGTTTAATTATCGGGGTTTTTTTATTCTCCAATTAATATTGTGCAAGAATCCTAGCTAGCAAATATTATAGAAATTAAGTTGAACAGTCGAAGGTTTGGTACAGCCATGATTTTTCGTTGGCTGCGGTGGCCATGGACAAATATAGCAAGCACCTCAATTTCCATTTTGCAGGCTTTGAATGCTGGATTTCTGGCTGGACCATCTCATCTTCTTCCCCCCATGTATCAAGTCAAAAGATACCTTTTATTATCAAAAAAAAGAAAGAAAAAAAGATACCTTTTATTAAGATCATGTTTAGTCTATTCTTATATTATTTTTCATACTTTACGGCGGCCGCATTTAGTCTTTGCAAAAATTAAAGATTTAGGGTTTATTTTTTTATTATACGCATCAAGACCTATTTAATTTAATGCAGAAATAACTGATTTGTTTTTTCTAAACATAGAAGAGTAAGAGTAGAGAAGAAGTTCTCGAGAGTCGTTATGGTAAGTTAGCCCTTTTCTTTAGTTAGAGATAATAATATATAATCTATTTTGATAGAAAAATCTAGGTCACATTGATTTGAGTTTTAATGATTAAAATCTCTTTTGACATAGTCAGTGGATAGTTATAATTCTTTACGTAGATTTTTCTTTCTTTCAAAAAAATAGATAGCTATTATTAATACAATTAAAACATTCTAGTTGGTGGTTAGTGGTAAAATCTTATGACTAAAAAGTTTGTTTTTCTTGTAATTTCATATTTGAGCCCTGTAGTTACTAATATAATAACCACGAAAGACTTACATGGTCGTTAACTTTAGAATCCATTAGATTAGTCGAGGTGCGCACAACCTAATCCGGACATCCATATTAATAATAATTAAAAAAAAACATTTGAGGTGGTGGAAATAATGAACCTTTTGAAGCAATCCTTTACTAGGGAAGATGACACTGTTATCAAGACTTGGACAAAGTTTCTTGAAAAGTCTGGCCTTTTGAAGCAACCCTATATTACTACTGGGCAAGAGAACTCTATAAAATAGCAACTCCTTTTCTGAAAAAAAAAAAAAAAAACGTTTCTACGTCTTTTTGGATTTTTTTACTTAGAATTTTGTCGAATTATATTTTTTATCTCTATACTTTTGAACATTATACAATTCAGTCCAACATTTTATTATATTTACATTTTAATCCTTAAACTTGAGAAGAGAGAGAAAATTATAAAAAAAAACAAAAAAAAATTGATTGTTTCAATTTGATTGACAAAAATAATCAAACCTCGTGTAGAAGTATTCCTCTTGATGAGAGGAGTGTTGTTGAGTGTTTTTGGGCTTCAAAATTACCTAAAAAGGCATATAAGGGTTGAGAGAGGTTTTTTTATTTTCAGTTAAATTTTATATTTTTGAACCAATTAAGATATTTTTTGAGTTGAGAAATTAGTTTTTTTAATGTTATAAAAATGCTTTTTTGAGTGTTTTTAGGTGGAAGAAGGTTAAAAATTATATTGTTTGGCTAAACATTTGGCCAACATAATTTTTTAGTCACCTCTACAATGATTAAAATTTAGATTCATAGAAAACATATCATTTCCTTTTTAATGTGAAAAAAAATATTCAAGCCCTAAGCGTGTGGGCTTGGGCCGGCAAACCCACTCGCCTAGTTTTATTTTTAAAGCTCTAGTTCCATGCCTTTTGTCTTATTTTTAAAGGCTTAATTTCACGTAATTAACTTTTTTTTTTAATAATTTTTCAGCAATATTTAATTTTAAAAAAATTAAATAATTCAAAATATAATATATATAATTTCTTTTAAATTCTTAGATTTATTAAGAGTTTTTTTTAGATATTATCTTACTAGATTCCAATAGATTTTTGCATTGTTCTAACAATCATTATTCTTTTGACAATCCATTATAATCATTTTTTTTATTGCTTTACTATTATCATCAATTTTTATTATCATATAATTAAATAAAAAATAATTTTAGATAAAAAACTTAATAAAATTAACCGAGATAATGCCCCGGTCGAGAGTTTGAGATTGATTTGCCACCACCCTCATATTGAAAAAAACAAGAATGTCATCTTGAATTATTTTTGTTAAGTCAAGCCATGTTTTTATTAATATTTTATGGTTGATTTTTTTTAAAATGTGTCAAGTTGATGGGGTCACATTAATCAATCCTAATATGGTTTAATTTAAACCAAAGTTAAACAAGAATTCAGGTTAAAAGATTTCAAAGTTGACCAATTGAGCTATGTTTAATTTTGTTAACATTAAAATCTTTTTTTAATATTTATTAACATATATAATCATCAATTTATTTTATCAAACATATATATCAGATTGTGAGTTAAGTATTGATATTTTTATTTAGTTAGCATTAAAACCTCAAATCCAAATTAGGTCCAAGTTGGATACTAAAACGTTTGATTTCCTAATTATTATTTTCTTTCAAATATAAGGAATATTCTCATATCACCTTGCTTATATATTTATCAAAACTCCTTGTTTTTACAAACAATATTAAGGGTGCATGTCCTACATCAGTTTGTTATATTAAAAAAGATTAATAAATTTTCTTATATATATGAATACTAAAAATTAAACTCGAAAAATCAAAAAATAAAACATACTTCCATAACGGTGAGTTTAATTATTGGGGTTCTTGATTTGTCAATATTGTGCAAGAATCCCAGCAAGCAAATATTATAGATATTAAGTTGAACAGTGAAGGTTAGGAACAGCCATGATTTTTCGTCGGCTGCGATGACCATGAATACTACTACTAGTCTAAAGTAAATTATTGGGATTTTTAAAATCAATCTTTCCACCGTGGTTTTTTTTAAAAAAAAAAGAAAGAAAAAAAGAGGTTAAATCAAGACCTTCTCGTAAGTCAGAGATAATATAACCTATCATGACAGAAATATCCAGAACATTGATTTTGATTTTAATTTTAATAATATATATATTAAAATTTCTTTTCACTTAGTCAGTGGATGGTTATAATTTTTTTTATTAGCAGTATTTGTTTTTCAAGTGTGTGTGTAAAAGGAAATTGAAACCATTAATTTTAAATTTTAAAATGAATTCATCTAATATGATGGGATATATATGTCATCCTATCCGAGAGGAAAAGCTTATTAAATAGCATGTACAAAATGAATGGAAGCCTGGTAATTATTATAAAGTTTTCTTCCTTAATACCGGTGCAAACCAATCGTGCATAACATAAACAGATGTTAAAATTAAATTATTTTTTTTAATATAGGTGTTTGGGTCAGCTTGCACGCACCTCGACTAATCTTACGGGTTTTGAAGTTAACGACCATGTAAAACTCCAGTAGCCATCATATTAGCAACCACATGACTCGAACTTGAGATCACATGAGGAACAAATCTCTTAATTCTAAACTCTTACCAATAAACCACCTATTAGATATTTCTTGAAATTAATTTTCTTGCTATTAGGGGTTGTTGTCATGCTTTCCTTCTCTTCTAAATTCTACTACCAATTGTTGAAAACAATGATTGTTGACTGATTCATCCACTACATTGATTTCTTGAAATTAGGCTAAAAATTAAGATTATGTTATGCTAATTTTCCTTTATTTTCCAAGATTTATTTTCATTTTGGATTTTAAGATATTATCCTTAATGTTTGAGGCTTCTAATTCCATTATCTCGTATAGGTCAGTTTTCTAGCTTATTTAAAAACATTGTAAACTTTATAGAGAGGTTTTAGGTTCTTTGTATTTTAACCCTACTTCTACCCTCTCTTTTTTTTGTCCTTTTGGGCTTGCTATTGCCTTGTTTTTGCTCCTGCTTTGGATATTCAACACATACAACATACCCAAAAAATTTTGTATGCATGGCCCTTGTATTTGTTGGGTGATTATAAGATCAAACTGCCTCATGAATCCAATAAGAATTCTAAATAGGAATTCTTTTAGACTAATTAAGAAATCTTTCTCTAATTTAATTAGGAATGCTTCTTCTACAATTCAATTCAATGTACCAAATAAAATGACATTGAATTTATTTTCCACGAATAATTAAGACTCAAGTACTGTAGATGCACAAAACATAATTCTTGACCAAAACATAGTGTAGTTATAAAAGTTCAGCTCAACAATTAAGCATGTCCAACTCAACCGAATGGCTTGATTCCAAAAATCCACAAATCTAAAATAATAATGCTATTTCTTTTCCTGGCATAAAT
>Ga0325410_1001739_pt1 | contig 24139 bp, 7 predicted proteins | sample PopdelMetagenome_16_FD_206182 | JGI IMG/M metagenome (GOLD analysis project Ga0325410, IMG submission 206182) | Populus deltoides microbial communities from Bellville, Georgia, United States - Xylem-PdIQD-R3 | ecosystem: Host-associated > Plants > Phyllosphere > Stem > Wood/Secondary xylem...
TTATTGAGAAAAGTGGTTATCAGGCCCTCCCATGGGTGAGATACATAACAATGGCTGGCGAGTATGAGCTTAGGCTTATCTAAAGGTGCTCTATCAATTTGCTTTTCAAATATCTTTGAGGTTTCCATTCTGTAATGTTGAATTTTTGAGGACAAAACTGGAGGGAGCCATGGGAAGCCGGTTGTGATAGTCTAATGGATGGTTGAGCTTACTACCTTTTTCCTTTTGGCCGTTTTACCTTCTGTTCGTGCATCATTATTGTAATATTTAGAATTCCTTTTAGGCCTGTGCAAATTTTTATCTGTTATTGGATTTCAGATTTTTCAGCGTTTATATTCTTCGAATTTTGTGCTGGGAGCAAATGGAAATTTGGGTCTCTGGGCCTGTAGTCGATCTGATTGCTCTTCCCTGGGGCCTGATCAGTGGACTTCATTCCTTGGGATGCGTATGAGGGGGCTTAGCCCTTTTTTTTTCTTCCGTCGGTCTTGTGAATAAGTGATACATTGGACAAGTTTTGAGGCTGTGCTGTAGAAACTCATCTTGTTAACTATTATAACTATTAACTATAAATCTAAGTGTACTTTTTTTGTCCTTTTTGTTATTATTTTTAATTTGACTTTTATTGAATCAAATTATAGGCCAATTTGTTAGGGGAAGATGGGATTGAAAGACCAGAGATTAAAGTGAAAAACATAGGGCATTATAACATATTTTCGGTGAAATTCAAATTAAAAATATTGGGTTCTTTTAGTTTTCAAAATTTATAGGCAAGATTAATTTTGGTTTTAACTTTTATTTATTTTATTTTTTAACTCTTGATTTGAGAGAAATGAGAGAAAGTTGCTTGATCTAGCGTTATAGAAAATTTTTATTGTTATCCATTCTAATTATAAAAAATGATTTATCTTGAAATTGCCTAGAAAAACAAATTTAAGTTGGTAAGATTTTTTATTTTAGTTTTTTGGATGGTTTTTTAGGTTTTTTGAGGTAATAAATGAGTTTATCAAATTGGCTAAGATGTTTTCTAGGTATTTTGGATCAAAAATAGATAGAAAGATCGGTTTGTTGAAATTTTTTTTCTCTGTTTTTCTGGCCATTATGGTGGCTAAAAATTGAGCTATATCAGACAACGTGTTGATTGACTTATTATTTTTCAAAAAAAAATTAGGGTCCATGACATGCCATCCTCTCCATAAAAAAAAAAAACAATTAAAGCACAAGCATGCATGCCTACTCTTACAGGGCCATGTGCGGACCCCTACTAGATGGGTCAAGCATGCTAACCAGACTTAGCATCGTCTGATTTAAAAAATATATATATATTTTCTTTATTAATGCCCTTTTTTATATGTATATTTACAAAATTAATTTTAAATTTATATGTAAATAATACCTCATTTCTCTTTTATTTTGTTTATCTAAACTCTTTTAAATAAATATTATTTTTTAGTTATTTTATATGCATTTAAGTTTCTGATATATTATTTTAATTTATCTATAACTTTTTTTATATTTTATATAAATTAAATTCATTTAAAAAAATTTAAAAATTTTATTTTAGGATAAAATTTTTAATGTGTAACCATGCATAATATGCCTTTTCCTTTCCTTTTATTTAATTAATTTCATGTGTGTCTATTTTTATTATCATTTATTTAAATAAAAAAATAATTTTTGTTAACAAAGTTGTTAAACACAGTTATCTCGAAGATCCAAGTTGTAACACCGAATATCTTGATTTATTTGTGAATTTAAACTTTTTAGTTTTCATCTTTATTTATTGTTAATGATTTTTTATTTATTAACATATATATTTCTCAATTTATTTTATTAGATGTATATATAAATTTTTTTATTTTGATTTAAAAAAATAAAAAAACATACACATTTATTTTTTATAAAAAAATCCAACCCATTACAAAGTGCTCGTTGAATAGCTAGTAAAAACTAGCCAGTGTAGCTTTGATAGAGAGGATATTGGGCTGATATATCATATTATTATTGTTATTAACTATTACCACTATATACTAAAAATTAACAATGGTACATTATTGGGCTCAATTTGGAGAGGACTTTTAAAGAACGTTGTTGTTTTATTTCATTTTGATCATGAATATCATTATCATTGTTATTATTATTGTATTCTTGCAAGTTAAATTTAAATTTGCTTTTCTTTGTGTGCTCATTGTTCTAAAGACACATAAAAACTTGAATTTATAGTTAAAAAAAACTAAAGAAACAAGGATCAAAATTAATAATAAAAATATTATTTATTGTTTGAAAGACACATAAAAATCTAGTTTTGTCCTTAAAGTTTAATTTATGCATATTTGATCCCTATAGTCTTAAAACTATAAGTTTCCATCTTGGACTTCCCTGCTTTTTAATTTATTTATATTAGTCTATGAGAGTTGAGAGATGTTAGAAAAAGAAAAAGAGAAAAAAGGTCAGTCAGTCATATTCTTGTTATAAAAAAGATCATTCTTTGTCTTACAAAAATGAGTTATATGAAGATGGTTTAGAACTTTTATCTTGTTAAAAATAGGCTTAAATTTTTTTTATTTGGTTTAATTTTAGATGTTTAGACAAATTAAAGAATGTTTTAGGGTTAAAATGATTTTAATAAGATTCTTAAAATATTTTTTTATATAATATTTTTAGATGAAAATAAATTTAAAAATAATTTTTAAAGTCGTAAAACTCATACTTTAAATTCAAATCATCATAGATAGTCAAAATTCAAACTAGAATGTGGCGCCTATTGTTTCTTATTAAAAAAGGAATATTAGAAAAAATAAAGCATGGAATAAAAGCTTTTTAATGGTAAAATGAACCATTACTTTGTGAATTAAGATATAAGAAGGTAACATGCAATTTTTTTTTTAAATGTTCATAAATATTAAATGAGAATGAAACTATTTTTTTATTGTATATGTTTTACATAATTTTGGTGATTAGTTATTCTTTTATGTTTTTCTTCTATTGTGTACAAATTATTGATTCATGATTTTTATATTTTTTTAATGAGAATTGCTTTTCAAATCATGATAAATCTTTATTTAAAAATTTCTATTAAAAAACATGTTTTCTAGAAAAAAAATACATGAATAATTAAAGCGATTTTTAGTTCAAAAAGATACATTTTTTTTCTTTTTTAATTCAAATTATTAATATTTTTATGAATATTTATTTTAATTATTTTTAGTTTTTATTCAAAAACATGCTTCTACTTAAAAAAAAAAAAACTGTTCTTGTCAAACAAAAATACATGAATAAGAAATGAAAAAACTCACCTAACAAAATATTTTTTTTCCTCCACAATTTAAATCATTGTATTTTTTTTTACAAATATCAATTTTAATTACCACAAAACTAAATGAAAAAAGATTTTGAAAACCTCCACACAAGGCAAAAAATTTGTAAATATATTAAAAGAGCTAGACTTTTTATTGTAACTCTGATTTTGTTCAAAGAGAAATAAAGTATTGTGGATTACTCCGTGGAAAAACAATGCAATCTCTATTGTTCACCTACAAATAAATATTTTAATTTTAGGTCCTTTTAGTTAAAATATGTTAGTTTTGGTCTTGAAATTTTATTTTTATAATATTTCAATCCTTATATTCTAAGAGAGGAGAGAAGGTTTTCACTCATCTATATTTATCCCATAAAAAGATTAATCTTTGAAAAAGAAAGTCAATAAAGGTGTTTTTACTCTTTAACCATACCTAAAAGTAGATCAAAGCATTTTATTATAACTTTGGTATTGTTCAAGTATTGATAAAACCTATGAAATCTTTATTGTTCGGTAAGAAACAAAACAATGTTCATTTTACACTTTGATCATTATAGTTTTCAATTCTTTTTTCATATTCGATCTATGTAGTTTTTGTTCTGTTCATTTTAGTCTTCAAACTTCATTTTCATTACATTTTTGTTCCTAGATTCTAAGAAAGGAAAAAGAAAGTTGTTGAAAAACAAAGAAGATAAATATTTTAGCTAGTCATAAAAGATACTGATCTTAGTGTTAATGAATTAATCTTAAGGACCGTTTGGAAACGCGGTCCAACCCGTGTTTCTAAAAAATTTAATATTTGTTTTGCTAAAATTTAATTTTTTTATGTTTTCGGATCGTTTTGACGTGTTGATCTTAAAAATATTTTTTTTAAAAAAAACATCATTTTGATGCATTTCTAACTGAAAAAGTACTTTGAATCACAACCTCAACCACAATCCTAAAATTCAATGGAGGTGGTATTTTTCCTCTGACTATGATGAAAAAAGTAGATTGAGGCATGTAAATATATATATATATATATATATTTTTTGCTTGATTTATGATTTTTTAAGTGATTAAATGATATTTTGGGATTGTAAATAAAGTTACCAAGGTTCCTAATATATATTTTTAGGTATTTTTAGATGAAAACAAGTTAGAGTTTTGACTTTAGAGGTTCGAAAAACTCATACTCTTCTAGTACTCGGAAATTGTACTGGTAAACAACACGTAGTTTATCCAAGCAGATAATATGTTGTTTATTTATTTATTTTTTTAAAAATAAGGTAGACTACATATTCTGCCTTTCCTTCCGGACATAGGCATGATGGCCCTTCACCTTTCATTTTTTTTCTTCTTTCATTTTTTTATTTTTTAATAAAATTATCTTTAAATAAAATTATAAAAACTATTTTTAAAACTATTTGATTATACCACAGTCTTCAAATAAGGATAGAGTTTCTTTCTATAATATTAACAAAACTCTATACTTTTTATTACAAAACTAATAAACATAAAAAAGATGAATTATTTTGTGTAAGAATTTTTGAACCTATAAAAAGTGGGATTTGTGCTTGTGATAATTATTGGGTATTGGAGATGAGAAGGAAGAACCAAAATTTTAAAGGAATAAATATAATCATAATTTGATTCATTGGCAGTAAATAAGAGCAACATGGGATCATTCCTTTCAAAACCAAATAAAAGAATTTATTGAAGGGGAAATAAGAAATATTTTGTTTCACCATGTAAAGTTATTTGATTCTTGCATTATATAAAAAAAATTCTATAATACATCAAAATAATCAAGCCAATCCTTTGAATCCAGTTACAACGGCTAGCATATCACTTGGAATGATATTTTTTTTCAAGTCTTTCAACCAATCGATTCGACTACAGAAAGTAGCTTTTGCTAAAATGTGAGCAATTTCTTGAAAACTTTCCTTAAATATAAAACTTTGAGTACTCCATGAACCTAATATGCATATGTTTTTCAAAAAAATAGCTCATGAATGTTGTATGAAAATAAAATATTTTTTCTTTATTAAAAATATTTTTTTTATATAATTTTGTTAAATTGATTATTCTCCTATATTTTGTTTTCATATAGTCATGTAAAAATTACCAAAGCATGATTCTTTTATTTGTTTGTTTATTTATTTATTGTATCTTGCTTTTCAAATCATGATATATTTTCTTATAAGGATATAAAAATCATAGGAAATATTCTGGAATGAATTGTTCCTAGAGATCCTTGTACGTCATTCACAATATGTTTTACGACCTTCACTTCAAGACTGTATTAACTTATTTTTTAATGGATCTCCTCAAGGGGTGTGAAACTCTTTTTTAATTAGAGACCCATGAGAGTGTTGATAGGGGACCCTCTGAAGATCAAGTATGTACAAGATATTTTTATGTGGCAAAAATGATATTAATGAGCTTTTATGAAAATAAAGAAGAGGGAGGGGAAGAAGATGTAGAATTCAGGTAGAAGAAAAAGAAATGTGTTTATGTCTCAGAGTATAATATTTCAAACCCCTTTCTATATATTTTTGTCCTCTTTTATATTACCTGACTTGACCTGCCTTTTGTAACGTAGGAGGGATAGAAATATAATATTGTATTAGTAAGATAATATTATTTTACTGTTCGTACCATCACATCTAATTAATAGAAGCATGAATTGCTTGTTCGTATTTAATAGTATGTGATGAGTATCATAATGACCAATCCAGACCGAGAATATGGGAGGCATAGCTACCTTACAACTGTGCACTCAAATTGAGTGCACTTAAATTGAGGGGCGTTGGGTTCAACTCACACACTAAGCCCATGAGAAATTGGGTTCAGCTTGTAACTGCACCCAAGAATGGTTAGGGACAGATGCGCCCTAGCCCAACATGAAGTTGGGTGTGGTCGCGTCCTTGACCCAACAGGAGATTAGGCATGGACGTGCTACTACTCAACTTGGAATTGGGTGTGGGCATGCCATAACTCAACCTAAAGTTGGGCACAAAAAATACATAGCCTTATTTTAGGTTATGATTTTCGTGCGATGGCTTTTAAATAAGGAAGGTTTAAGGAATACCATGACCCATCAATTTTTATTTAAAAACCCTTACTTATGAAAACAAAGACATGTTTTAGTAGAAAACAGGAAATATATGAATAAAAAAGGGAATTTTCACTAAGAAAATACATTTTTTAGTCAAAGATTTAACTTATTGGAATTCTTACAAATAATTATTTTAATTGCTATAAATTAAATAAAAATATATTTCAAACATGTCCATGAGAAAATGCACTGACAAAAAAACTAAAAGTTTTGCAGCTTTTTATTAATGATTCTTATATTTCTCAAGAAACAAAACACTACGGATTGCACAGTGCATTCATAATGTCTGTTTTAATATTCATGGGTGATGAGAAAAAATGATTTAGTCTCTCTCTCTCTCTCTCTCTCTCTCTCTCTCTATATATATATATATATATATATATATATGATTAGTATAGTTTTATAAGTTTGCATTGCGGTCCTAAAGCTACAATTTCCTCACTTTTTAGTACGTGCAAGTTGAGAGAAAAAAAAATAAAATCATCAAAAAATAAAAAGAGAAAGGAAGCTTTCATGAACCATAATTTCAGCTATAAAAAATCAATTTTGATATTAATAAGTTTGGCTAGAAAAAAAAAATATGTTAGAGGTGATTTTTTTCCTTTAACCATACCAAAATATTAATGTTAGAGGTGAATTTCATAAGTGTTTTTTTTTTCTACCCTTAATATTTGATTCATTAAAATTAAAATTTTTAATTTATTTTGATATAGACTCCATAAGGTTATCACTATTTCATGTTCTGAATTATAGATTTCAGAGGTTAATTATAGTTGGTTCGAGTTAATTTAATATGTCAGCGTCTCAATATTTTTTTTCATTAAAAAAATTGTGTCAAATACGTCACCATTTAAATATTTTAAAAATATTTTGTTTAATATGCATTAACTTTTTTTTATTTCTGATATATTTATATCTTTTAAAAGATAAAAAAAAAATGATGTAACTCGCGTAGTAATGTAAGTAAAAAACTATTTACTTATTGTAGAGATTAGGGGAGAGTCAAGAATGCTGTAAACTTTCTTCTCTCCCTGGTACTATAGGCAAGCAAATTAAAATCTGCAGCAGCCATCCTTTGACAAAGGTTGTGAATTTAGGCTATTGGGTAGGAGGGGGGGTCGGATTTTTTTTTTTAACCAAGCATTATATACCTTATCTTTCGCCCCCCACAAACACAGGAAGCACCTCGGCTGGTTCTTTGCCATCACTGACGTTGACTTCAAATATTTCTAGATACAAAGTAAATCATCTTACAATATAAATTCTGTTCTGAGATGCACAGCAGATGCAAATCAGGACTTCATTAGGGTTTGTTTGAGCTGATAATATCCAACCATGCCTTATTTCAACTTCACTCAAGAGATAGGCAAACCTGACTTGGTTACCGAGGAAATTCTGGGGATTGAATCTGAAGCTAGTTTTTTTCTAAGCACATCAGCAGCAGAAGGATTACGCTCATCAAGAGTCGCTGACATCACAGGTGAGAGTTCTTCTTCAGAATCTTTCAAATCAAATTATGCAAAGCTTCCTGATTACCTTAAGTCATGCCTCGACTACTCTGCCATTGTTTGTTGGAGATCTTATCGTGTAGAGATAGGAAAACTAGTTCGGCTTTTGTTGGCTGAAGGTCTTATAGAAGACAGACCAGGGGATATCATGGAGGATGTAGCCGAAAATGTTCTCAAGGAATTGACTGACCTAGGAATGCTTCAAGAAGAAGAACAAGGGACTGAAGTAAGAGTCCCTGCCTCGTATCTCCGGTTATGTATTCTTAAATTGGAGAAACAAGATTTTGTTTCTAAAACTGCGAACTCACCCGTGCGTTTAGGGATCCGAGATGATGGAAGGGATATCTATCCTAACGTTGAAGGCCTTCTAATTCAATCTCTATTTATTCTCAGTGAACGCCGTACTTCTTCTTTTGATTCTCCCCGAGGCTTTTCACGGGCCTATATGAGAAATGTTTGTGGTATGCACTTTCTGTTGGTGTTGGATTTGAGTGGCTGGATAGAGTGCTTACCTGATGAATTGGGAGACTTGATTCACCTGAGGTACTTGGGCTTGTTTAACTCAAATCTAGATGAGCTTCCAGGGACTTTAGGGAATCTTGAAAGACTGCAAACTTTGGATATAAGGATGTGTCGACATCTACGCAAACTACCAATAGAAATTCTGCATATCCAACAGTTGAGACACCTTCTAATGTCCGACAGCATTAATGATTGTGAAATTAGAGTTCCGAAGGGCATTGGAACATTGGTAAATCTTCACACTTTGTCTGGTATTTATGGTGGAGATGATATTGCCATAGAATTGATTGCCTTAACCCAGCTACGAGAGCTCGGCGTTAAGCGTGTGAATGACGATCATGCCAGTGAGCTGTTTGCAGCTATAAAGAAGTTGGAAAACCTCACATCCCTATCGCTAGAAGCAGAGGAAAACTACTTCGAATCTACACGTTTCTCTATTTTTGCTGAATTGGATGCGTTTTCTCCCCCGCCACTTCTTCAAGAGTTTTTCTTACGTGGGGGATTAATTGAGATGCCCGTTTGGTTTGCCTCCATGGAAAACCTCACCCGCCTCTCGTTATTCTATTCTTATCTATCGGAGAATCCAACTTCAGTCCTTCAGTTGCTTCCCAAATTGAAGCATCTTCAACTCTGGGAAGCCTACAAGGCAAGGCACATTGGTAAAGAATTTTGCAATGCAGGTGGTTTCCCTGTGCTGGAAACTCTCACAATTGCTTCTGGGTTCCTTGCAGAATGGACTGAAATTGAAACCGGAGCTTTTCCACGTTTAAGATATCTTTGCTTTCATTGCTGTGGAAACTTGATTTTTCTTCCTGAAGGGTTGCAGAACATTTCCACACTTCAAGATCTGCGTTTCTTCCCCTGGAATCCAGACCTTAAAAGGCGATTGATGGGTGAAGAGAATTACAAGATCAAGCATGTCCCAAATATTCGGGGGTTTGTGAACCGTTGATTTTCCAACCAAGAAATGGAAAAACATTAACCACAATAGTTTCCATAGGAAGTCTTTCAAGGATGAAATGCTTTTGCTTTACTCCTCAAATATCATCTCCTGCTTTCTGTTCATTTACTTCAATATTCTGGTGAAGTATGCTATCCTCTACTGTCTTGTATACCTAAATTTGTGCAATCTCCAGCGGAGAAACCAGTGTACTAGACTCCAAAAAATCTATCTTGATGATGAACGATGTGTTTATCTATTTGCATTTCCTTAATATCTGGATTATTATCTAATTATTCTATAGAATTGCCCTTCTTGTAGATTTCTCTCTAAGGATTGAATCATTAGAAAATCAAGGAGACAGATCTGTCTATCGGGTTACCAGTGAAAATTTATTCTTGTTTTTTCCGTTTGGAATTGGACTCGCTTGATAAGAAACACGAACATTATATTGGCAACAGTTCATATAAATTATACATCCCATGCCGTGTTTACATATAATCAAAGGCGTAGCAAATATTGTTTTTGCCTTTTATTTCATTCAATTAATTAGTTTTACCTATAAGAAGGTAATATGCAATTTTTTTTAAAAAAAAATGTTCATAAATATTAAATGAGAATGAAACTATTTTGTTATTTTTCATTGTATAATGTTTACAGAATTTTGATGATTAATTATTCTTTTATGTTTTTCTTTTGTTGTGTACAAATTATTGATTCATGATTTTTATATTTATTTTTAATGAAAATTGCTTTTCAAATCATGATAAATCTTTATTTAAAAAACAATACTTCTATTAAAAAACATGTTTTTGGAAACAAAAAAGAAATACATGAATAATAAAAGCGATTTTTAATTGAAAAAGATACATTTTTACTTTATTTAATTCAAATCATTAATATTTTTATGTATATTTATTTTAATCTTTTTTAGTATTTATTCAAAAACATGCTACTAATTAAAAAAACAAGCTATTCTTTTCAAACAAAAATACATGAATAAGAAATGAAATACTCACCTAATTTTCTCCACAGTATAAGTCATTGTATTTTTTTTTAATATAAATATCAATTTTAATTACCACAAAACTAAATGAAAAAAGATTTTGAAAACCGCCACACAAGGGAAAAAGTTAGTAAATATATTAAAAGAGCTAGACTTTTTATCGTAACCCTGATATTGTTCAAATAGAAATAAAACATTGTGAATTATACGGTAGAAAAACAATGTAATCTTTATTGTTCAACTACAAATAAAACAATATTGATTATATACTCTAGTCTGTAAAGTTTTTAATTTTTGACCCGTTTAGTTTAAAGTCCGGTAATTTTGGTCTTCAAACTTTATTTTTATAATATATAAGTCCTTATGTTCTGAGAAAAAAAAGAAAAAGTCCTCACTCATCCATTTTTATCCCACAAAAAGATTAATTTTGACGTTAATGAGTTTGTCTTACAAAGAGAAGATCAATGAAGGTGCTTTTAGTCTTTAATCATCCCAAAAAGTAGATCAAAGCATTTTATTATAATTTTGGTATTGTTCAAGCACCGATAAAACATATGAAATCTCTATTGTTCATTAAACAAAACACTGTTCATTTTACCCTTTGATTATTGGAGTTTTTAATTTTTTTTTTCATATTCGATCCATGTAATTTTTGCTTTGTGCATTTTAATTTTTAAACTTTATTTTCATCATATTTTTGTTCCTAGATTCCAAGAAAAAAAAAAGAAAGTCATTGAAAAACATAAAAGAATAATATTTTAGCTAGCCATAAAAGATACTGATTTTAGTGTCAATGAGTTAATTTTAAAAAGAAAAATTCAATAAAAATTGTATTTTTCCTCTAACTATGATGGAAAATGTAGATCGAGGTCTATAAAACTTTTTTTTAGGCTTGATTTATGGTATTTTTTAAGTGATTAAAGAATATTTTGGAATTGTAAATGAAGTTATTGAAATTTTTAATATATATTTTTAGATATTTTTAAGTAAAAAGAGTTGAAGTTTTGATTTTAAAGGTTTAAAAAACTCAAACTCTTCTAGTACTTGAAAATTTTACTAATAGATAACACATAGGCTGCCCAAGCAGATAATGTGTTATTTATTCATTTGGCACAGTATATGTATTTTGCCCTTCTTTCTAGATCTAAGCACATATTACCTTTAATTGGCCCTTCACCTTTCATATTTTTTTTTATTTTTTTAATAAAATTATGTTTAAATAAAATTATTTTTAAAAATATTTGATTATGCCACAGTCTTCAAATACTATTAGAGTTTTGTTAGGTAATAGTAACACTTATTTTATAAATAATTATGTACAAAACTCAAATTTTTAAATTTTTTATACCATCACATAAAAAATAAGATATTAATTTTTTTTGTTAGTTGAAAATTACATTGCAAGTCATGATAAGGTTTTATACGAAGAAACAAGCATCTAATAAAAAAAAGCATTGTTCAAAAAAATAAAAAAGGAATGAATGAACAACAAAAAGGGATTTGTCTAAAGAAATAGTTTTTTTCTCCTAAATTTAAATCATTTCAATTATTTGGATTTTTTATTGAATTTCTTTAAGTTTGCATTGAAAAAACCATGTTGTTGATAAAAAATAATCATGGCTATGTCAAATTATTGAAATTATTTCAAGTATTTATTTTAATAGTCATAAAATCAAATAAAAGCAGGTTCTACCCTGCGACATCATGTGGATCAAAAACTAGTAAAATAAACTAAAAGATTTATTTTGTCTCTGTAATGCATGTTTACATACTTCAGGTGCACCCGGGCTTGATTTTTTTTGCCCGTCACCTTTTTTCTTCTCTTTTCAATCATTTTTTTGTCTTAAAAAAAAAACAGAATAAAATTCTATTCTAAATAAAATTATTGAGATGATATTAAGAACATTATCATGCTATGCTACAATTTTTAAATAAAATTATAGCTTTTATGGTAATATTAATAATTGTTTTATAGATGATAGACATCAACAACTCTGAATTGAATCAATTTTGCCATAACAATAATTTTTTAAACTAATAAAATAATTCTAGCTAATGGAGTGATTGTTTTAAAACACTATACTTTTTATTACAAAACTAATAAATCCAAAAAAGATGAATTATTTTGCGTAGGAAATTTTAGGCCTATAAAAATGGGATTTGTGCTTGTGATAATTATCTAGTATTGGAGATGAAAAGAAAGAACCAAAAATTTTAAAGGAATAAATATAATGCTAATCCTTTGAATCAATTGTAACGATGTTTTTTTCAAGTCCGACTGCAGAGAGTAGTTTTTGTTAAAATGTGAGCAATTTCTTGAAAACTCTCTTTAGATATGAAACTTTGAGTATCCAATGAACCTAAAATGCATATTTTTTTTCAAAAAATTGCTTATGAATATTGTATGAAAATAAAATATTTTTTTCTTTATTAAAAATATTTTATATAATTTTGTTAAATTAATTATTCTTCTATTTTTTTTTCATATAGTCATGTAAAAATTACCGAAGCATTTGTTTATTTATTTACTGTATCTTGTTTTTCAAATCTATAGGCAACTAGATAAGCAAATTAAAATCTGCAGCAGCCATCCTTTGACAAATGTTGTGAATTTAGGCTATTGGGTAGGCGGGTGGGTCGGTTTTTTTATTAACCAAGCATTATATACCTTATCTTTCGTCCCCCACAAACACAGGAAGCACCTCGGCTGGTTCATTGCCATCACTGACGTTTACTTCAAATATTACTAGATACAAAGTAAATCATCTTACAATATAAATTCTGTTCTGAGATGCACAGCAGATGCAAATCAGGGTTTGTTTGAGCTGATAATATCCAACCATGCCTTATTTCAACTTCACTCAAGAGATAGGCGAACCTGACTTGGTTACCGAGGAAATTCTGGGGATTGAACCTGAAGCTAGTTTTTTTCTAAGCACATCAGCAGCAGAAGGATTACGCTCATCAAGAGTCGCTGACATCACAGGTGAGAGTTCTTCTTCAGAAACTTTCAAATCAAATTATGCAAAGCTTCCTGATTACCTTAAGTCATGCCTAGACTACTCTGCCATTGTTTGTTGGAGATCTTATCGTGTAGAGATAGGAAAACTAGTTCGGCTTTTGTTGGCTGAAGGTCTTGTAGAAGACAGACCAGGGGATATCATGGAGGATGTAGCAGAAAATGTTCTCAAGGAATTGATTGACCTAGGAATGCTTCAAGAAGAACGACAAGGGACTGTAGTAAAAGTCCCTGCCTCGTATCTCCAGTTATGTATTCTTCAATTGGAGAAACAAGATTTTGTTTCTAAAACTGCAAACTCACCCGTGCGTTTACGGATCGGAGATGATGGAAGGGATATCTATCCTAACGTTGAAGGCCTTCTAATTCAATCTCTATTTATTAGTACTGAACGCCGTAATTCTTCTTTTGGTTCTCCTCGAGGCCTTTCACGGGCCTATATGAGAAATGTTTGTGGTATGCACTTTCTGTTGGTGCTGGATTTGCGTGGCTGGATAGAGTGCTTACCTGATGAATTGGGAGACTTGATTCACCTGAGGTACTTAGGCTTGTATGGCTCAAATCTTAATGAGCTTCCAGGGACTTTAGGGAATCTTAAAAGACTGCAAACTTTGGATATAAGGATGTGTCGACAACTACGCAAACTACCAATACAAATTCTGCATATCCAACAGTTGAGACACCTTCTAATGTCCGACAGCGTTAATGATTGTGAAATTAGTGTTCCGAAGGGCATTGGAACATTGGTAAATCTTCACACTTTGTCTGGTATTTATGGTGGAGATGATATTGCCATAGAATTGATTGCCTTAACCCAGCTACGAGAGCTCGGCGTTAAGCGTGTGAGTGACGATCATGCCAGTGAGCTGTTTGCAGCTATAAAGAAGATGGAGAACCTCACATCCCTATCACTAGAAACAGAGGGAAACTACTTTGAAGATACAGATTTCTCTATTTTTCCTGAATTGGATGCGTTTTCTCCCCCGCCACTTCTTCAAGAGTTTTTCCTACGTGGGGGATTAATTGAGATGCCCGTTTGGTTTGCCTCCATGGAAAACCTCACCCGCCTAACCTTATCCTTTTCTTATCTATCGGAGAATCCAACTTCAGTCCTGCAGTTGCTTCCCAAATTGAAGCATCTTCAACTGTGGAAAGCCTACAAGGCAAGGCACATTGGTAAAGAGTTTTGCAATGCAGGTGGTTTCCCTGTGCTGGAAACTCTCACAATTGCTTCTGAGTTCCTTGCAGAATGGACTGAAATTGAAACCGGAGCTTTTCCACGTTTAAGATATCTTTGTTTTCATAACTGTAGAAACTTGATTTTTCTTCCTGAAGGGTTGCAGAACATTTCCACACTTCAAGATCTGTGTTTCTTGCCCTGGCATCCAGACCTTAAAAGGCGATTGATGGGTGAAGAGAATTACAAGATCAAGCATGTCCCACATATTTGGACGTTTAAGGAGAACTGTTGATTTTCCAACCAAGAAATGGAAAAACGTTAACCACAATAGTTTCCATAGGAAGTTTTTCAAGGATGTAATGCTTTTGCTTTACTCCCCAAATATCATCTCCTGCTTTCTGTTCATTTACCTTGATATTCTGGTGAAGTATGCTATCCTCTACTGTCTTGTATACCTAAATTTGTGCAATCTCCAGAGGAGAAACCAGTGTACTAGACTTCAAAAAATCTATCTTGATGATGAACGATGTGTTTATCTATTTGCATTTCCTTAATATGTGGATTATTATCTAATTATTCTATAGAATTGTCCTTGTAGATTTCTCTCTAAGGATTGAATCATTAGAAAATCAAGGAGACAGTTATATTGTTGTTTTTTTATTCTTGTTTTTTTCGTTTGGAATTGGACTTGCTAGATAAGAAACACGTCTATTATATTGGCAACAGTTCATATAAATTATACATCCCATTCCGTGTTTATATAGAATCAAAGGCGTAGCAAATATTGTGTCTACATCGCATTAAAATTTGAATAAACCATCGGATGTACGAGTATATATGAACTACCCTGTATCCCTAGTTAGCCTAGATCCTACTGTGTCCTCTTAATGTTCTCTAATACAGGCGTGATAAGAACATTTTATTTGATGATAGAGCTTTCTTCTCGTCCCATGTATCAAGTCACTACATTTCCGTTGGTATTGTCGATGATTGCTGATAACCTCTCCAAGAAAAGGTTAAAGGCTTCTGGTGGACTGAACATGCTTATTCTGACGTACTTTGGACTAGCCCCAAACCGCTCCCCACTTCTTGCTATTATCTTATGCTCTCTTAAACGACTCTCCCAATCTATATCCTCCTTGCTGTGCAACCATGCAAAAGCTGTTTGCAGAAAAGCAAAATATGTTAGAAGACCTTTTCAAATGAGCCTACAATAAGGTTGGGGTGTCCTATTTCAGAAGTAACAAAAATAATATTGATCTAATTAAGAGCATTACCAGGATTTGAATCCATGTACTTTCCAGTGAAGTTGCAGTAATCTCGTGGGTACTTTGGCAGACTGAAGACTCTGCTGGTTTTGACAACATTTCGCAATCTCTCCCACCTTTCTTTCAGAATGCTATGGCTATACTCGAAGAAGTTCTCTGAATCAGCAGTCCTACAACCTTCGCCAAGCACTCCAAGAATCTTTTCAGCTCGAATCTGAGATTCTTTAGATACACCGATGGAACTGATCTGCATGTATTCAGTCATCTTTGTAGCTACCTCTTTATCCTTAACAAGTGCCCAGCTTCAATTTGGAAACAAAATAATTAGCAGAAAGGAACAAGAACGAACTACAAATTAAACACAGGCCGCAAAGCAGAATGATATATTGTGGCGATCTTCTTATTCCAACAACAAGTCATGCATTGCGACATTAATCTCTTAACTAAAGAATGTCCTGCTCACCCAATCCGGGAACCAGCATGTCCAGTGCATTTGGAAAATGTGAACAGCATAATATCATGATCCAAGGGTTGAGTGATAGGCGTGTATTGTGGCCAGTAGTAGGCAAGGTCATAGATAAGCTTCCCTTCCCCACGGTTCACCACAGCTTCTCGGATAGCACCATCAGGATTATTCGGCGAGGTTACGACCTCAATATAAGGTCCATCCTTATCAAAGGTGTGCGCATCTCCCTCCCATTTATAGAGTCCTGAACGCAGGAATTCTGCCTGATCTTTATATCCCTGCAGGCAATGAATATCACAGGCACATAAATGAATTAATCTTCCACGACGAATAAAGGGCGCCAGAGAATTGACCTGTCCTCTTTTTTTTCTTTTTTCTTTTTACCATAGACGCACCATGAGGTAAGAAACCAATATATGTCTTGAATTAGTATTTTGTCAGTCAAGTAACATGAACAGGAAATTAAGAAAACTTCCAATCACATTATGGATTAATTAATCACATATGCGTATATAAATGCATGTGAATAAGCATGCAAGCAGTCAAGCATTTGCAACTCTGTTGATGCCCAATTGCATATGATATAATTAAATGAACTCAAGAACTTAGTGTTATAATATTAAGCAAGTGCATGAGGTTCTGCAGCAAAGTTTGTGGAAAATGTGGGTAACATGCAAAGTTGTCTGCTCCAAGGACCGCAACAGGGAGATGGATTTGCTATTTTCTAAGATGAAACATCTTTGTTCCTGCTCTCGTAGCAAACGCCAGGCGCAAGTTCTCCCAAGTTTTGACACAAACTAGACATGGTCATGTTACCTAAATCTTAGTTTCTCTTTAAGAAACATGTTTGTCGCCATGTCTTCTGTTACAAACAGCACTCCTTTTTATTTATCGATTAATGAATTATTTTATTTGTAAGAAATACCATTAACGTGATGTTTTTATTAAATTAAGCTCTTTCTTTTTCAGAAATAATCTTAATGATCTCGTACGTACGACTTTTTCACTCATGGCTGCCGGCCAAGCTTAATTTCCTTAACCAGGCAAAGATGATTCTCTAAATAAATAAATACATGAGAAATTAAAAAAGTAAACTAAATTCAAGCAGTTCTGTTTTATGCAAGACAAATAAACAACAAAAATTATTATTATATATTCTTGTTGGTTTGACTTTGACTTGTCAAAACTGTCTTGGCTGGTTTCAGATCTCCTATGTATATACATCCTAAAAGGATCTGACTCCTCTAATGTCAGAGGCGACATGCCTCGTCATGTTAAAAAAACAAAATTAGAACGTTGATTTTGAAATTTATAATTTGAATTTTCTCAAATAAAGAAGATAGCTATTACTTTTAAAAATAAAAAAAGTTCTTCCCACCAAGTAAAATAAATCTCAAATATTGTGATTTAGATTAATATATAGATTTTCTTAATATAACGGATCATGCTATCCCTAAATTAAAGGGAGCTCAATCCAATCGTTTGAAGATCGTCATTGAGTTCCATGAGTAGGTTATCAAGCCAGTATTGAGTCTGGTTTTACACCGTCAGATCAAGTGATGAAAGCATGTAAAGACTTGCACCGAATTATGTAAACTGAAAGAAGTTTGATGAGGAAGGGAGCGGTGGCTACCGAGTAAAAAGGAGCGGCAGCTACAAGACTGACGGGGTGGCGATCAGCGGGAGAAGAGAGAGCATACAGAGCAGCCATTAAGAGCTGTGTTGAACCTGTACCAACCACGATGTTGCGATCCTCTGTTACTGCATTTCCAACAACACGATGCAGTCGCTTTATGGCATCACCAAGTTGTGGCTGCAAAAACCAGCAAATGTTGCTAATATCACTGAAATAGCTCATCAAATCACACCCTTCAATCACCAACGTGCACTTGTCTCCCATTTTCCTCCAGTATGGCTCGAACAACGTTGGATCTCCCCTGCATTTCCGCATAACACATCACTTCCTCTCGTACGTTAAAAAAACTCTATCCCAGATAACAAATACACTACGTGATAATTATACCAAACTAAAACTGTTAAACCCTAAATGACTAGCCAGGCCATTGCACCGGCGCAATGTAGCCACAACAAGGTGGTGTATGCTATTAATTAATTTCCGATAGAAAACAAAAGAATTTAATAAACGTGAACTTACTGATCTAGATTGATCATGGAATCCGGTGAGAGACTTGTCTTTGTGGGCTTAGTTGTCGTCGGAGAAGAGTTTTGGTTATTGGTTGCTCCATTCTCTAAACCGCCCATTTGTCTCTTCTCTTTCTTCTCTTCTTTTGGTTTCCTCTACTACAGTCAGTGCTCGTGGTTTCTCGTTTACGTGCTTTGATGGGATATGCAAATACCTGTATTTATACTAAATTAATTTTTCGTTTAGAATATTTGCTGCCTTTTTTTTTTCTAGGTTTAAACTTTGACGATAACGTTTGAGAATTTATTATTATTTTTTTAACATACTAAACCGATATAAGGGGTGTATTTTTAATTTATCTAGAAAAAAAAAATTAATCTCAATACCCTTATTGTTGAAAAAAAAGCTCACATGCAATATACATATATAACGCTGCTCACGGGCTCCAAAACCTGTCAAGACAGAATCTGATCATATATACATGATATTTAAAACACACATAGCATAACTCATGAGAGATATTGTAGAAAATGAAGTTCCTAAATGAGAAACAGGCAATATATCAGCCAATGAATTAAGAGTGTGTTTGAGAATATAGTCGAATCTTGCTTCTAAAAGATTTTAAAATTTTTATATTTTTTTATTATTTTGATGTACTAATATAAAAAATAAATTTAAAAAATTTATTTTTAGAAATTTAAATTTTTTAAAATTTATTTTAGAAAACCTCAATTCGCAATCAGTTTAATATTGAATGATATAATCATAAAAAAAAAATCAATTTAAAAAATTAGCCAAAGAAAATTCAAGAACAAAAAATTTAAAAAAAATCGAGATAACTAGTGATATTTTCAAAATCAATGAAAAATTCAACAAAAAGAAAATAAATAAAAATAACATAGCCTAGTCTCCAATTGAATAAATGATGAAGGACAAAATTAAAAAAAAAATCAAGTAAACCCAGACAAACCTTTTATACTTTGGTTAACCTCTAAACTCATAACCCTTAAAATCCTGGATCTGGACTCAATGTAGAAGCTAAATCCCTAAGCAATTTAATATTGAAGGGTGAATCCAAAAAAAACTTGGGCATTTATTACTTGGACCATATTCACGATTTATTTCCATACTCCAACAAATAAGAATTTGAAAGGTTTAAATTCTGCAATTGTTGCTTCTATTGGTTTTCTTAAATAGGAAAAACAATAATAGTTTCAAAAACTTATCAAAGTAAAAAATAAATAACAATCAAAAGAATTAAAATAAAATTTTATAGGAAAAAAAGTTAAGGAAGATGAAATTGTAAAAAAGTTAATTTAAAAAACCATTTTAAATAAACCAAATAGCAATTAAAAGAACGAAAATCAAATTTGAAATATTAAAAAAGTGGGATGAAATTAAAAAAGAATTCTGATTTTATAAATTATTCAAAAAAAATATTCCAAATATTGAAGGATGAAATAAAAAAACATCAATTTAAAAACTCACCCAAAGAAAATTCAACAAAGAACAAAAAATAAAAAAGACTTGAGATAAGCTGAGTCATTTAAAAAATAAATAAAAAACTCTATAGAAAGCTAATAAATAAAAATGACAGAGCTCAGTCTCCAATTGAATAAATATTAAATGATAAAATTAAAAAAACATGAGTTTAAAGAAAGAAAAAAAACAAGCAAACATGAGCGAACCACTTAAAGTCAAGCTAATATCTAAAACTTGCAACCTATGCGATCCTAGACCTGAACACAATTAAAAAGCTTAATTCATAACTAATTTAATATTGAAGGAAGAAATTGAAAAAAAATTCAAATTTAAAAACTTTGACAAAGTAAGAAAAATAGCAATAAAAAAAATAAGAATCAAATTCGATAGGAAAATAAACTTAGGGAGAATGAAATACTAAAAAAAAATTAAAAATAATCTCAAACAAAACAAATAACAATCAATAGAATGAAGATTAAATTTGAAAGATAAAAAAAAAGTAGAAGAGAGGGGGGTGAGACTGAAAAGGAATTCTAATTTTTATTATTATTCAAAATAAAATAAATAATAATTAAAAGGATAGTGACCAAATTTTAAGAGGAAAAATTAAAGGGATTGGTCTGAAATTTTGAACAGTTTGACTCAAAATTTGAGGTGGAGAGAGAAGAAGGAAAAACAAGAAATGACTGTCAGTATCAAATCAAAAATGTGTTTAATGCACGCGTCATCCCGTTATTGAAAGGACACGAAGACCTTTTTAAAGCGTCATTAAATGTCGTTTTTGGTGACCAAACAAACCGTCAAGCACCACTTGAAAGGCACTGGGGTCGTCCACCTGCTTGTACGTACCATACACGTGCTAAAAGGTTTTTTAAAATAAAAAATGCCTTGAGTCTTCTTGATATTAAAAAAAAAACCACAATAAAAGGAAAAAAAGCCTCTTGAATGAGAGTTTAGTGGAATTTATCATTTAACTGTTTTTAAAAAAATAAAAAAGACTAAAATGACCCTAAACATATATTAAAATATTTTTTTATTTGAAGGACAACTATATAATTTTATTGTGCATAAAAAATAAAAAAACTAATACACCCTTATATAATTTAAAATAAATAATTATATCACGATAAAAAGATGACATTGCCGTTAATGTCTAAAACAAAGGTTTTATTGTTTAAGAAATTTTTTGTTATTATGCTATTACAATAAATAGTGTTTAGGCTCTTGATTTTTATTTTTTTAATATAATATAACATAATTTGTTAGACTTTCCCTCTATTAATATTTAATATAAGTGTGCGTTTAGATTAGTATTATTAATCTTTTTATTATTTTCATGCAGTTGATTCTCTCAATTTTACCTAATTTTTTTTTTAAAATATTTTTTTCTATTGCGTATTTTTTTCCTTAAAAAAAGAAAGGCATATAGCACATTCGAACGTCCACCAACACATGATTTGCTTTGTGCAAGAAAACAGCAATCCATGACTAATGGTCGGTCGGCTTGAATATCATGTGCCATCAATGATGATGATGCACGTGCTATTCAATGATAAAACATGGTGCTTTTCAAACTTTCTTTGTATTTAGACTTGTTATTATTAAAATATTGTTTCAGTTTCACCAGTGAGATGAACAGTTAAACAACTGGCTTTCTTTTTTTCATTTTCTTTTTTTTTCTTTTATCACACCTTTTTATAGCCTCTTTAGAAAAACAATTACGCTTGGAATTAATTGTGATAAAAATATAATATTTAAAGAAGATTTGTCATTTATTTTTATTTTTAGAATTCAAATTTAGTTTATATTTGTAAGAATTTATTATCATTAATATAAAAAAGTATGTTTTTAAAATCGTTTAAGAATATAATTATCAAGCTTAATCCATTCATATAGATTAATCCAGAACCCACTAATCTAACCTCTTGGCTAGGCTTGTTATATATATATATATAAAAAAATCAATCTAAAACTGATCTAGTTGATCAGATTAAAATTTAGTTTAATTTTTTAAAAAATTATAAAATAATTCTGTTTTGAATTTTTTAAAATATAATTATATTATTTTGATTAATATGTATTAACCGTCCAACCTCTAACGCTTTGAGGTGGGTAATGGACCAAGACCATTTAATATCCTTCCTGTGTACTCACTCATGTATTTATTATTATTATTTGAATAAAATGTATTTTTCCATTTTACAAAATGTTAAATGACGGTGTCGTGGTGCGGTGTGTGCAGGCCCAAGCCCAAAGAAACGCAGATCCAACCTGTATCCTTCCGAGCACGAATCCTTCAGAGCACGTAAGGAAGGAAGTTAGGGCTCCTATCAAAGGGATCAGAAATTCAGAACCGAGTTGAAGGTGACGGGGCTCGAGTTAAGTGGTTCATCAGCCCAATAGATGGTTCGTGGGAAATTTGTATTGTTTATTGCTTCAGGCTGCATTTGTTTTTCATTTGTGTATGTGGTGAAAGAAATAAGATGATTGGTAATAAATTAAATTGTGTTTTGTATTGCTGGCCTATTAAAAATTAAGTTTGAAATTTAATTTTTGTAAAGTAGTTTTTATATGTTTTTTTAACCGAGTTTTATAAAATCCTTTGTTTTTACGTTTCAAAAATGCTTTTGAAAAAATTTAATTTTTTTTATTTTCTTTGATTTAAATTGATATATTTTTGGTGTTTTCAGATTATTTTAATGTACTGATATCAAAAATAATTTTTTTAAAAAAAAATATTATTTTGATGCATTTTCAAATAAAAAGCACTTTGAAAAACATTTTATACATGTTTTTTTGCTACACATAAACTTCAACTACAATTTTACTAAACATATATCTAAATCCAACTAACCACAGCTAACTTTATTTTTTTTTATTTTTTTTATTTTTTTGTAAATCACAATCACAAAAGCTTCTTTTGGTAGACACACTGAAAAGTAAAACAAATAGTAAAAGTGAAAAAAGAAAAACAATTTTTTTTTATTTGATAACAAATGGTATCTTTAAGTTAGCTTACATGTAAATTAAAACTAAGTCTATTCTTGAACAATTTAAAAAATTAATGTATTATTTCTTTTTAAATTAAATTCTCCTTAGTGTTGATTTTAAGGGTTGAGTTTAGGAACCACAGAAATGGAGCAAGCTTCTTAAACACTAAGTGCAATTCTTGAAATTATTATTCATAACTATGTCAACATTATAAAATCGTATAAAATTAAATTTAACGATACTAAAATACAAATTAGAGATATAAAATTGAATTATATTTTAATATTGAAATTTATACTAATTATTTGATCTACACTTCGCCATGGGTTGAATAATCCTTTTTTGAAAAATAAATAAATAAATATTTAAGCTTTTCAAAAGTGTTTTTTTTTTAATTTTAATTATATATAAAAAATTCTATGCATGCATTTAATTAAATATATCAAGAATCATTTGTGCTAATAAATACAAAAACAAAGTATTAGCGTATCTATTTAACTCGTCTTATTATAAGTTGAATTTTTTTTTCTAACGCAAAATAATTAATATGTAGGTGTTATTAATATATTTTTTTACATCAAGTAAAAAATATAATTATAAACTAAAAAGTCAATGCATGTATATAATAAAATATAGTTAAGATTTTATATATTAATAAAAACATATAAGATCTCAAGTTAATTTTTAATATGACAGAAGAATGAAATAATGTTGCAATTTCTACATAGAAACATTATTTTTTTAGTTTTTGTATGCTAATTTTTCAAAAAAGTAAAGTGTAAAGATGATTTAATTAATACCCGTATCTATTCAAAAATGATATCAAAAACTTATTAAATTTCCAAATATATCGATATTATTCATCCTAGTATCCTTAAGCTCTCCATAATCCCGGTACCAATATTATTAAAAAATAAATTTGATATGGTGGAAGTTACATAGATGATCATATGACTACAGCACCGGTAAATATTATAAGTATATTATTAAAAAAATATATCATAGTAAAGAAGGAATTATGAGTTATAAGTTGATGTCATAAAAAAACACCATTATTATTTAATAGAAATAAAAAAAATATATAACATCATCACTCCCTATAAAGTTTTTAATTATTTTGTTAGTTTTTTATATTATTCTTTTTTTATTTGTTAACGTTTTTATATTGTCCCCTGTAATAAAATGAACTACTTATTAAAATTTCCCATCAATTTCCTAT
>Ga0325410_1001740_pt1 | contig 24138 bp, 16 predicted proteins | sample PopdelMetagenome_16_FD_206182 | JGI IMG/M metagenome (GOLD analysis project Ga0325410, IMG submission 206182) | Populus deltoides microbial communities from Bellville, Georgia, United States - Xylem-PdIQD-R3 | ecosystem: Host-associated > Plants > Phyllosphere > Stem > Wood/Secondary xylem...
CCCTTGAACCTTCGAATTGTTCTCCCTTGTCTTCATCTCCACTTAGTTTAGGAAATATGACCATCAATTGCTGACTAAAAACCCGTGCCTTTGCTCTTGTTCTGTTTTCATCCTTATTTGGGAATTCGTTTTACCCTTTCATTTTTATCCAACCCCTAACTCTTTTCAGGAACTGCTGATATGGGACAATAAAGTCTACATGCGGTCCAAAATACCGCGCAAATATCAAGCCCAGATAGTTTTGTAGAAACACAAATTTTCTACCAATCAAATTTCACCATATGTTATTTTATTCTTTAAAAGAAAGGATAAAATAAAATTGAAATAAATGACATGGAAAATAAATGAGCCTTCATATATTTCTTGGCCAATGAAAAGTTGACACTTGGGATGAGATATTCAAGATATCTTGTCATAAATACAAGATCCCATCAGATATCTTGTCATAAATGCAAGATCCCGTCAATAAATATCAACCAATAAAATTATGCCATGTGGCATTGGAAAAGGACCTAAGAACCCTTACAGATCTCTATAAATAGAGGGCCTCAACCTAAAGGCAAGGAGGGCCGGGGGATACAAAATTTCTTTCAAGACAAGCTCTTCAAGCAAGGAAACTTTGCACCTCTTCAAGCAAGGAAGCTCTCTCTCAAAGAGTTTTCAAGCCTTCTTCATCTACGCTTGAAGTCTACAAAGAACGAAGCTCTGTTGGATCAAGCCTAAACGCCCCATAAGAGTTCTTCAACAACACTTTGAAGGCACATCAAAGGTACTCTTCAAAGCATCAAATCACCAAATCTCGCTGCGCAATACACGCCCAAATTCGCGTTCTTGCAAAGCACAAATCTTGGCTTGATTACTCAAATAAATCAAGTCACCATACATCAAATCCAAGGGAAGAATCAGAGGATTGTCATATTCTTTTTAAAGAATATATTACATAGAGATTGTACCCATTCATATATTTAATAAAATCATATATTTGTACACGTGTGCTTGTTTAATTTCAGGTGCACAAAATTATGTCTACAGGTTTGTGCTGTCCACAGCTGCAGGGTCATCCAAGGATAGCTGAATGCTTGCAAGCTTAACCAGTTCATATCCAATAACAATGTGATCAGGATCATACAGTGTTTGGAGTATCTACCATTTAATCAAAAACATGGAAATGTCAGTCAGATTTCATTTCTAAGAAATTATATCAAAGTAGCATGTGATATGACAACCAATAACACACCTCAATTTATTTCTAGAAACAAATAAATTGCAATGACACTAAACAATTGAAATGCAGTTTAAAGGACATTGAATTAGTTCAGTATTGGAAAAGAAAGCTGTCCTATGCAGTATCCCGGGTCCTGATTGCTGTCTCTGTCCTAACATTTTGTGCAACTCAAGGTGAGAAAATTACTTTTCTTTTGAGACCACAGGACGTTTCCTGATGCGACTGGTCTAAGATATGCACACATGAGAATGTATATGCACATCTAAAACGTTTATAACGGATGTTACAATTTGACTAATGCAGTTCATTGTTCACATATGCCTAAACTGGTTCTCGTTCTTTAGAAATCAAGATGTGGGAATTTGAAAAATAATTCTGTTGACAACGTTTATGAAATGCTGAAAGCATAGCAATCTCAATTAGTTTACCTTGATTGATTCTTTACAGTGTTCCCTAGCAGATTGGAAGTCTCTAACCAAACAAAATGCTTGTGCAAGATTGTCCTCAGCCTGCACAGGATAAACATTGAAATAAAGGATGGTAATCCCATCTTGCACTGGCTACATGAAATGCAGATATAGAACTGCTCTCAAGTGTTCGTTTCACATTAACTGCAGATATAGTACTGCTCTCAAGTGTTCGTTTCACATTAACGTAGTATCTGCACAATTAAATGTATATCTATTTACAATGGAGAATATATAGATTAAATATCTGCTCAGAAAAAAGTACACAATCATGGATCAAGTTGTGCCCTGGAAAACAAATGTAGAGAAAAGATAAAGTAAAAAAGAGTTGCACTGAAGTGAAACAACAATGCATCAAGTTGTGCCTAGAAGTAGAGAACTGGAACTCACCTCTGCAACACTCTTGTTATATGCATGCTAGGTTGATCTCAAAATACCAAGGGCCCTTGAAGCATCTAAAAGGGTGGTTCCTGAGATATCTTTTGAAATGATTGCTTCCTGCAACCTGTCAACAAATGAATATTCTCATGAACATAACCAAACTAAACAAATTGCATATCTACATATTTCTACAAATATCTGAAGAGCAAGTTCCTTGTAGGATAGAGTTAAAAATGATTCAAAGAAAAGGCTAGGCTGAAATAAAAATGTACCTCTTGATATAACTCCAAGCTTTGTTGATGGCTTCACGCGAAGCGTCCAGATCATAATGTGAGCCACAATGCAAACAAAATCCAGGATGAATATGAAGGAAGCTATTGTTAAACTTGAGAGCAAGGCTTGCCACATCGTTTATATCTACAATATTGAGCTTGTGACCCTATTAAGAAAAGAAAATTTGGTCACAAAACAGGAAAAAGTACATGATTTTTAATGTATTGCAGTCTAGGAACAGCTGATATTCATAAATTATAAGATTGGATATGAGCTCATTCTGACAGCCAGATAAAGTTGTGCCAACTTCATTTTGCTGGCAATTGTTTGTTATCCTTTTGGTGCTTCTTCAAAGTAAGAAGCTGTGCGTGGTTAACACAATTCACTTCTGAGCATTTGTGCCCCTTAAAGACCAGTGCAACTGTTAAACATTTAAATTTCTGGAATCCAACAGTCTGTGATACACCTGATGCTATCCCTGGGTTTTATAAAGAAGACAAAGGCATACCTGCAAGTGAGAATCAAATTTCTGTTTTTCAGTAGCTCTAGGAAAGTTATTAAGTTTGCGTGTTTCTCCGTTTATGATGGTGCTCTCCAGGACTACGCCGGCACAGTTATGATTAACACAGCAAAAGGCATTAAGAACGAGGTCAGATAGATTTAATTGTGAACAACCACGGCACTGGCATCGAAATGAGTACTTATCTGCCAGATACCTAAGGCGGTCTTCACAGTCCGATTGCCCAACCTGCAAAACACAACTGCACATTCACCTCTTGAAATGCCAATTACTTCACCAGCTCAAGTGTTTCAAAAACACAAACTGTAGCAGAAAATTATGGCAGTTGGAGGTAAAGAAAAATGTCTGGTAGGTGCATGCAGGTATGTGTACAGGGTTGGTGCATCCAACATGTGAGCATTGGACATCTAGATTTTCTATGTTATCTAAACAAGTAAGTAAATTATTGAGAGTCAAGAACATTCATATTCTTGTATCAAAAACAAAGGTGAGTGAAGGAAATGTGTCGGTGCTGAAAAGGGATGATACCTGAGGACCGTAGGACAACTCCAGGGGACAACTTGTTGACACATACTCTGTTGTTCGTATAAACAGAGTACGCGAAAGAAAATATGCATGAATGTTTGGCAAGCAAGAATGGTTGAACAAACTGGCAGCTTTATATATAGCTTGACCCACGGGAACCTATAAGATTGGTAATCATGTCAATGGACAATGGGACCTTTCTCTCTACCAAAAGATAATGTTAAAGCTTGGTAGGCATAAGGGAGAGTTGTAGCATAGCCATTAACCTGTTCCAAACTACTAGTTAAAGCATCTCCAACAGAGGTAAGCTTTCTGAACTGATCTGGTGGGTCATCAACAGATTTCATTTGGACAATTGCTATAGAGTTCACCCTGATTTGAGATATAAGGATGATAGTCTGCATTCAAACAAGAAATGAAACCCTAAAACAAATGGCTTTCATTTAATGAAATAAGAATGATGGAGAGATTGATAGTTGAAACTTGAAACTACTGTATTCAAACAAGAAATGGAACCTTAAAACAAATGGCTTTTATTTAATGAAATAAGATTGATAGAGATGTCGATAGTTGTAACTATGTAAATAGAAAATGATCAATCATGTTCAGAATAATAAGGATGTTGATTGGAAACCAGCATAACTAGAACATGTAAATCTAGTCATAGAGACTGTAAGGCATGACACATAGATAGAACAAGTTATTATCATTTCGCAGGATAATTGCAAACTGTTTAGCAGGTCCAGTACATTAATTCTTTTTTTCTTCCAAATTTTTTAGAAAAGGAGAGCTCACACACTGAACTATTAAATTTCTAACAAGTATTAAAAGCTCCACATGAACAAATTTGATGCTCATAACAATACAGGGTTGTTTAAATTAACCATCACAAACTCGGCAAAGCTAATACTGAGAGATATTGATATTTAGAAAAATAAGAAAAAATTAAAGAGGTTGCGTGGGTACAACCCACATACACAAGAAGCAATTGATGGGTTTAAAAGAAATGACAAACAGAAAAAACAAAGAAAGAGTTACAAGACTTAATTGCTAACTTCTTTTCGATGCCTTTCCATAACTCCATCTGATAAGAGCCTCTCACAAAGTCCTAACCAACCTTACCTGTCCCTGATGCTCTCAGCCAGCATCAAAACTGAAGACCATTCTCCTAATATAGCATAAACAAATGTATCCAGCTCTTAAACTGCCTACCTGCCTTAATAGAAGAACATGCAACTTATGAACCATCAATTTAACCCCTGCCTTCCAAAGAGATTGCATCTTGTCAAATCTCACAGAGATGAAGTGCAGATTGTTGAAAAAGAAATCAGAAATGGATCAAGGGAAACTGAGCTTGGTAAGATCCTTCTAGGTAAATGAAGAGTTTTTCAATTCACTAGCCTTCTTTAATACTATCTACCAAACATTTATATGCTTGCAAGGCACTAAAGGAGGAACAATGGAAAATAATGGTCATGAACAAACTTCCTTGCATGCTAGAATCATAGTGAAATCTTCACTCAAGCACCAGCCCCAAAGGAAACAGTTACCTGGACCGACACAGACCTTTAAAACTCATAATTGCACAAGATAACCCACCACTGAAAGGTTCTTTGCATTTGCCAAATCCACAAAGGCAAATTTCAAATCAACACACTGATCCATAACCAAAACAACAATGAAAAGCTAAACTGGATTCTTCATCAATTCTCATGATGTCATACATGCCCCCATGAACCAAGATTGAAATAAAATAGCAGATATGGACCACATCCACATTCCCTTTCATTAAAGCTAATTCACCAAAGTCATGCAAATATATGTATCATAGACAAGTTGAGGGGAGAGTAACTGTTCAACATTTTGAATTATATTTAAAATAAGTTACAGCCAGAGGCGCCTCATCATCTGACTGTCTGTAGCGATTGTAAAAGAGTGATAGAGAGAAAAGAACCACCTGTGATAAAGAGACTCCATTAATTGGAAGTTCAAAGCCGAAAGAATGCTGCAGACAGCATAACAATACAATTGCGTATATGTGTAGCTCCAATTTGCTTTCTGGAGTAATTTGTGTATAGCTGTGAGAGAGACCCTACTAAACCATAAGGTGGTGAGTAAAATCCTCAATTTTTTAAAAAAAAACCTGTGGTTGATGTAATATAGCAAATATGCATGAGATGTACCAGATCACAAAGAGTATTAGACTCGGGAGAACATCTTTGCGAGGTAGATTTCACTAGAATTCGACCAGCCAGAACTATATCAGATGGCAATATGGCAGGCCAGTTTACACCTAGACATTCATGTTTGTGTTCAGGAAAGCACTCAATTGGATTGGAATCACTGCATAAATCAAACTTATACTCTCCATGGCTATGGGAGTGACTTTCATTGGTTCCAATTTTGTCCTGAAAATTACTGAATGGTTCTCCTCCAGCTTGTATCTAGCAATGTTCGGAGCAGTAAAGTGGTATTGTACATGACGTACAGGGGACTGTATCTGCTCGTAGTTGATTCAAGCAGTAATGACAGTGTGTTTCCCGGCAACTCTTCAATATGATCTGTAGATCAAAGGGCAGACTATAATTAATATTCCTCATTAGAGAAATGCAGGTGCATCAAATGGTGACAAGAGGGTACTATAAAACACAATTTTATACTAACATCACAAGCCTGCATTTAAACACGCTCATTTCATGAACATTTGTCTTTACTAGTGAAAATTCTATACCATTGAGCATAGCTAATTTAACTGCTCTTATAGATTAAACGTTAATTGTATTTTTATGATCACATAAAAACACTCATGAGTGCTTCTCCACGTATCCATCCTGTCCTAATTTTCAGAGTACATCTTTCTCAATATATTTTTTTAAGAATAATAAAATGAAAACATATCCAATAAATATAATAAGTGGAAACGAGTAAGATATATTAACCCAACATTGTTCATAACAAAAAGAGCATATCAATCTATACTAATGCATAAGGTTCTTCCTTGTGAACCAAGGATGCTTGGGGAATGTCACATTGTGAAGCCATGCCCCTTCCCTTATCTGGTGTTGAAACTTGTGATAGTTTTAATTGGCATGGCTCATCTGTGACAAAAGTTAATTTACACTTCATTTTGAATTTACATCTTGAAAAAGATATATAGATAAAGACCAAGAGTTCATGCTAGAACCATGATAAAATAGCAACATTCCATTCTAAGCCACTCCATAAGCCAGTATGCTTTTGAGTGCAACGAGTAAGAAAAACATGACTGTAGCTTGAATAGTAATATAGTGCATCATGTATACAAAACATACGATCAATAGGGATTAAACATTTTAAAACTATTTATGCGGGTCCAAGCTCCACAGTTGATTATTGGATGGCCAATTTGTTTTAGAGAGAAAGTTGATAACTCCTATACTTTTCTTGAACTAATTACGTTACTGTTTCAACTGAAAGCAGTAACATTTAGAATTTTTGACCTAATTTGAGAGAGAAACTATTCACACTCTTGTTAACTTTTGACAAGGTATCATACGTACCCAGTATTGAAAGTAAGTATGACATGACTTGTTCATTCATATACATATAGCAGGTTAAATTTATATTTTTGCATAGCATGACCTGCATTGAAAAGAATATATATATATATATATCCAACTAGTCTGGAATGAGGTTTGTAAGGTTGAGATAATGAACCTTACAAACCTCATTCCAGACTAGTTAGACTTGTTGCAGTTTTCTTGCATGCATCATTATAATTTGTTAGGATATATACTTCCTAAGGGTGCAATTGTATAACAAGGCTTTGAAAGAGGCCTTTAAAGCATCACTTCGCACAAAAAATTATTTGCATGCTATTAAGATAGTTTGCAGATTTCATAAAGCACCCAATTGAAGGTGAGTAGATGTCTTATCATACATCTATTATTTGAGGAAATTTTATTCTATACAAAACTAACCACAACAGCAGAACAAAATTGTGCTATTAGAAATTATTTGGTGCATTTAATGGAGAGGAATGGAAGGATTTTTAATACTTATTTGACATCAAGGTTGCCGGATAGGATAGTCTTCTTGGCTTCTCTGTGGTGTCGTGCTGCATGGGCTTTTGGAGGTACTTCTTTAACAGATAGGCAGATGGATTGGAGTTACTACAGTTGTGTTTTACTTTAAGAAATGTTTTTTTTTAGTTTCCATCTTCATTTTTTCTTTTTATTCTAAAAAGATTTCTCCAAGGAAAATCAATGAAACATGTTTGTTAAATATAAAATTTCCAAAATAGAAAAAAAGGGCCTTCTTTAGCTTACATAAAAAATAATAAAGGAAATGGACAAAAATATTATGTGAACCAAACAAGGCACTTAATTTTTTTTCTAATGGAAAATAACTTTATGATGTTTTTCAATTTTCTAGACAAATGGAAAAAATAGAAAACACATATTTCCAAGAAACCAATTTTCATTTTCAATTAGTAAATGTACTTTCTTTAATTTTCTATTTCCTATAAAATCTTCACAAGTAAACCAACCTAAATTAGTTTTATCTAGATTGATGTTTCAGTTTGCAACTTAGGAAAATGTCTTATTCTTCTTCGTGTTATTCCTTGCTATCTTTCCAATAAAATTCATTTATATTATTATCTAAAACAGTAGATTAAAGATGAAACTGGTGTTTATAAGTTACTGAAATGCATTTAAATACCATGTTGGGATACTGAAATTCTAAAAGTACTGTATGCAAATTCAAGAAGGGAATGAGAGCATCAGGCTCATAAGCAAAACTGGAACCTGATATATGATTTAGAGAAATAGAGGTCCCAAAGTGTGAATGTCTACCATTCATGCAAAGCCATGAAATAATTTTGTATTTTGCACAAAATGTGCAGATTGGAAAGCAATGAATAAAATATTAATTCATGTACCATCCTTCAATTTTTAAGCATATATATCTTGATCATGTGTCAGGTGCCTTAGTAAACAATGTGTTTTAGTAAAGGTACTGCAAAATTCCTACTCTCAATCAAACAAATTATTCACACTATAACTCAAGCAGTTTCTTTTCCTTTCCTCCCCAATTTATAACATGTCTAAGTACTTACATGAGTAAGTATCTCCTTATACACGCACCACTTGCACATCGTTGACCAGATGGAATTGGATTGTTAAACTTCTAAGACATCCTGAACACCTTTCTTAGGAAAATGTATCAGCATAACAATTTAAGATATGGATTTCCTAAAAGCTTTATATACATCCATCCATGCAGGAGAAATTAGAGGAGAGAGAAACAAAGAGCAAAAACAAACCTTTGAAATCAGCCAGGGAGTCTCATTGATTAAACAAGGAAGATAAAATGCCTGAATCCACTAAGAAAATACTCCCTCGGTCCAGACTTGAGTGTCCCAAAGAAGAACGCACAATTTTCAAGGAAGCCATTAAAAAAATCATTTGTTTTATCAATAATTTATCTTTTCATCTCTATCCCTAATTATGTTTTTCCACTTTCATCTCAATTTTTATTCTAAGTAAATTTAGATAGTGATAAAGGGTAAAGAAGTAAAGTGGGGTATTTATTATAATTTGACTTTTGATATGGACATTTAAATTAGGAGTGCCAAAAAAAAGGAAAGCAGGATACTTATATAGGGACTGAGGGAGTGCTAAACAACATACCAATGCATGCAATGCCATGTGATACAAGCAACAAGCTACGTAAAACAAATTATTAATCAATAATCTATCTCAACAATCAACTATATTGAATGCATTTTAAGGAGAGGGCTTCATTGAAACTTCTATTATAAAGAAAAGAGAAGGAAAGCCTCATATGCTCAAGATAGAGGAGTCTTTCATTCTTGAGGTCATTAAACTTAAGACATTGCCTAAATTATACAAGAATTCAGTTTGGAACACAAAAACATGGGATGCATAACATCACACCAAGCACAGATTACATGATAGAAATATATGGCTAGTTGAAAAACTTAAAAAGTCTTACCATAATGTCCAAAGCAGTTCTCATTCTCCTGAACTGCCATCCTGCTTGTGCTTTTCTGTCTTTCTAGGATTATGTTTAATTCAGTTTCTATGTGCCTCTTTCCATCCAATGACAACTCAAAACTTTTAGCATTGTTGAAGTCGCTGACAACATCTTTAAAATTTCCTAAATCAACATTTGCTTTGCCCCTCCTATACCATGCCTGCAGGAAAGAAGCCAAATTCAGAGATGGTGAATACTAGCATCCAGCTCATAACATTCACAATAGAAAGTCCTCTTAAACCATGTGAATAGATATAAGGATTGGAACTGAAAACATAATGAGCTAGGACCACAATTAGGAGGGAAGCACATAGTCATTTCGAAGACTAACATTCTTCACATGGAAAAGGGGTTTTCAACATAAAATCAATAGACAATCTCATCCAAAGTGCTCACTACCTCAAGGTTGAAGACAACAAACAAACCCAAAACCCAAACATAAACAAAGAACTAAAGCTTTGGACAACAGAAACACCAAAAAAGTAAGAGAAATAGAAGAGCAACCAAACTTCCATCAATTAAAATAAGTTCAAAAAACTCATGATAACCCTAAAACTAACCTAAAGTTAATCCTTGCACGTAATTTGATTTTCCAAAGAAAGCATTAACCTTAAAGAAGAAATAGGTAATGATACAGTATAACATGAACAGAAAAGACTGATGAAGCAATACGCCTAATATTTTTATTGTTAGCAGATAGTGTGCCACAATAACTGTCATAAATATGAAGAAATCAAAATATATTCTGAGGCAAATTAGCCGGGCCTAAATCTAAATCACCAGCATGGTGATCAAACTTGTTGATTTTGGCTACCCATGACTAATAATATGGAACAATATTGAGATACATGTCATGAAATGGAATCTAATTTACTTAATAATCTCTAGTAGGCAGTTTCTCCCAAGGAATTTTTTTTAGCTAAATTCAAACCCCTTAAACTTGTTGTAGAATCAAATGTTTTGCTAAATAATCAATAGATTCACACAGTGATCCTGTAAGTATTGCATATGTTGCATATTCGCCTTGGAACATGTTGGGGAAATTTGAATGGCGCGCTTGCAATCCCGTAGAGACTCGGTAAGAAAACCTATTTTCTAAACAAACAAAATAAACTTTAATATGAATTGAATCAGTTGAATAAATATAACAAGTAGGGAATAGTTAGTAGCAGTTTTAGATTTAGATATTAAAAAATGAAAACAGCTTGTTATTTTACTGCACTGACATGAAATAAAGAAGCCCGATTGAGAAATAAGGTGGCAACCAGATTTTTGTCCATATCAACAACATCCATTGGAGCAACACGGAGCGCCTGGGAATAGGATTCCAAAGCAGAGGCGTACTCTGCTGTTAAATAAGATTCATTTCCTTTTTGCTTCAATTCCAAAGTGACTTTCTTGTTCTTTCCACAGAGACTGTTATTTGAATCCGCCAAATCATCAATCATCTACGAACAACAAAATTAAATTACATTTTTTTATTAAATTAATTGAAGAAGATACAATATTAATTAAGTGCGAAGTAAATAAGCGAATTGATTTGTTAGTTACTTGTTGAAACTGGGGCAAGTTAAAGAGGCAGTGAAGTAGAGTAGAAGACGTGGATGCAAGATCTTCATCACTGCTTTCTCCCACCATCCGCTTTATACTCTCTGGAACTAAACATTTCAACTTCTCCATCCTTTCCTTTTCTATTTCTACTCAGCTTTACAAAACTTCTCCACTTCTTCTTTCCTCAATTTCAGATTCACTAAATGAGGGCATGGCGACCCTAATACCAACCATCGGGCAAAGATTGAACGAAAACCCTTTTCTTTTTAGTGATTACTAAAACTTAAACCCCTTCAAAAGTTCTTCATTCTCTTTCTTGAAAAAACCAATTTTCATTATAAATATATTTAAATAATATTTTTTATTCAACATCAAAATATTAAAACAATATAAAATTTTTAAAAATTATTAATTAATTTTTTTAAAAACACTTTTAAAACACCAAAATAAACAAAATAAAAAATTTAAAGTTTCTCCATAAGAATTTCAGGTTTTAAAGTTTTGAGTTTAGGATTTAAGATTTTAAAATTTTAGAACTTAGAGTTTAGGGTTTATGGGCAAAAGTTTAAGGGTTTAGAGCTCAGGATCTAGCATTTAGAGTTTAGGGTTTTTTAGAGTTTAGAAATTAGGTTTTAGGATTTTGGGTTTTTAAGGGGTTTAGGGTGTTTATAGTTTTTGGGTTTTGGGTTTTTAGGTTTTAAGATTTAAGGTTTTGGGGTTTGGAGGTTTAGGGTTTGGGGTTTTAAGGTTAGGGTTTAAGGTTTTTAGGAGGTTTAAGGTTTTAGGTTTTAGGGTTTAGGTTTGAGGGTTTTCAGGATTCATGGATTTAGGGTTGAGGTTTTAGGGTTTGGGGTATGGGGTTTCGGGTTTAGGGTTTTAGGGTTGAGGGTTTAGGGTTTAGGGTTTTAAGGGGGTTTAGGGTTTTAGGGTTTAGAGTTTTAGGGTTTAGGGTTAAGGGGTTAGGATTTAGGGTTTAGGGGTCTAGGGTTTTAGGGTCTAGGGTCTAGGGTCTAGGGTTTTAGGGTTTTGGGTTTAGGGTTTTAGGGTTTTGGGTTTTAGGGTTAGGGTTTTAGGGTTCAGGGTTCAGGGTTAGGGTTTAGGGTTTAGGGTTTAGGGGGGTTTAGGGAGGAAAAAAAAATGATGAGAGCAGCAGCCACTGGCGACTTGGACGATGACAACTTTCTGGCCCTGTACTGGCCGCCGGTGATCACCGTACTGCCTTCCCTACCCATCATCATCTTCTCCATTATCCCCTATATCTTCTCACCGAACAACTTCTTAATCCTGCACCGTTAACTATACTTTCCCCATTCACCCTTGTTACTGCGCCCATAAACCACAATGAAAACCAATACTCACAACCCCAAAACCAAACCTGCCAATCCTCAAACCTCATGGGCAGACAGAGTTAGAGTCTCTGACTCTAGTACTAGATTCACTTTGGAACCCCTTTCCAGACAACCAGTAGGTGGCAGCCTTAAGATCATAGAAGAAATGCTGTTCGAAAATTCTTCACAATGGAAACGGTGCATGATCGGCTTTTTCCCAGGGTTTAGAATGCCTTTCCATGCAGTTAATTCAATTGCATCCAGGGCATGGCGCTCATATGGTCTTGAGAATGTAATGACAACTTCTAATGGTTTCATCATATTTCGTTTCAGCACAGAAGATGAGATGCATATAGTGCTGGAAAAAGGGCCATGGATGTTTGGAGGGAAGAATATCATCCTTCAACAATGGCACCCACGTTTTCAGTTTGATAAAAGCAAAATCTCAACCCTCCCAGTTTGGATCCGACTCCATGGATTGCCTTTTCCCTTGTGGTCTAAGCAAGGCCTGAGCTTGGCAGCAAGTATGGTTGGACGACCTCTATCTTGTGATGAACTCACGTATACTTGCACCAGGCTTGAGTATGCACGATTATGTGTTGAAGTTGATGCTGCCTTGCCTTTTGTCCACAGCTTTGACATCGACAGTCCTCTCTCAATTGCACCTATTACAGTCACTGTTGATTATGAATGGAAGCCGCCACGCTGTGAAAAATGCAAGGTCTTTGGACATTCGTGTGCCATTCCAGTGCCCATTGTTGAGCCCACCGTTACTGAAACTGATGATCCCACTACAACCTTTCCCCATCCGCAACCACCAACTCTACCCAATGCTAATCCATCCACCACCCCCACAGATACACCTTTGAGCCCCCACCAACTTGCAACACACCCTGCTGTAGTTGCTGACCCTTCCACTCATCCTATATCCCAGCCACACATAAATCCTTCACCTTTACCTACCGCAGAGATCGCAACAAGCCTTCATCCTACTGCAGTAAGCCCAGCAGATAGGGAGGATTGTGACTCAAGCCAAGACTCAGGTAATGAACTTCTTGACTTTCAACATCATCATCTCAATACCCTGCATACTACTATATGTCTTGAGAGTAAAATGGACTCTCTACGTACTACTAGTGAAACTGCCTCTACTGGCCAAGAGGTGTCGGCTGAGGCCTCAACCTCTAACCATATGAATGATCACCAAGTTCAGTCCCCACCACCAACTCCGACTACTGTGAGGAAGAAGAAAGGGGGCAGGAAAAAGAAGGAGGCCCGGGGCCTTTAGGTTTTCTTTATCATTGTTCATTACCTCTCAAATAAATGTTCATAGTTGGCAGCTGGAACATATGGGGGCTCAATAGCCTCCACAAATAAAAAAACGTCCATACCTGGACACAAAAACAAAATTTAGATATATTTGGTCTTTTGGAAACTAAGATTGCTACTCATAATTTTCCTGAAACAACATCCAAACTTGCACCTTCTTATTGGCAATACCATTCCAATATCAGTTCCTCTTCCTTATGCCGTATTCTTGTTGGTTGGAACTCCAAAAAGCTAAGCCTCACTTGCATTCACTCAGCCCCTCAATGGTTAACTTGTGATATTCTCCAACCAGGCTCCACTACCCCAACCAGAATCACCTTTATCTATGCTTTCAACACCCCAGCCGAGAGGTTAACTTTATGGAACTACATCTCTCATGAAAGCTCCCTCAACTCTGATACTCCATGGATTGTAATGGGGGATTTTAATGCCATTATGAATGCTGAAGATAGAATAGGGGGTGACACAAGATGGCCTCGTCATCAAGATGACTTTAGCTCCTGCATCCGCCAATCAGAACTCCTCCAAATACCATACACAGGCTTAAGATACTCATGGCACAATGGCCAACATGGCAGCAACACTATCCAAAAGAAAATTGATTGGATCTTTGGTAATTCCTGTATGATCTCTCAATGGCCTGCAGCTCATGCACTATTTCATCCCCGTTGCATCTCTGATCATAGCTTAATGGTACTTCACTTGCACAGCCCACGCCACCAGAGGTGCACCCCCTTTAAATTCCTGAATATATGGGCACAACGAGATGATTTCTTGGATATAGTCAGCTCTTCTTGGCAGACACATGTTACTGGGAACCCAATGTATCAATTTACTACTAAGTTGAGCCTCCTGAAGTCAGTCCTAAAGCAACTCCATCATTAGCATACAAGTGATTTCCCTGGCAGAGTGGCACAAGCTAGAGAGGACTGGTTTGCTGCTCAACGTATTCTTGATGACAATCCAACGTCTCCTGAAGCTCAGTCTGCTGAACGACACCTAGCCAGCCACTACATGAAGCTATGTCAAGATGAGGAATCTTATTATAAACAACGATGCAGAGTCCAATGGCTACAATTAGGAGATAAGAATACTGCTTTCTTCCACAACTCCTTGCTGCATCGACAATCCAGAAATAGAATCCACAGGCTGACGAATGAGGAGGGTGCTACCATCACTGACCCTCAGGAAATTGGGAAGCTAGCAGTATCATATTATGAGCGCCTTCTCACAGCCACACCTACTGCCTTACCTGAAGATATCACCAGCATATATCCCAACACTATTTCAGATGCTACCAAACTGACTGCCAGCCTTCCTATTACCAATGAAGAGATTAAGAGTGCCTTGTTTTCCATCCCTGATAACAAGTCCCCTGGCCCCGACGGATACAATGCCCTCTTCTTCAAACAGAGTTGGAACATCATAGGGAATGACTTCATTGCTGCGGTCAGGTATTTCTTCTCACATAATTTGCTGCCACGCTGTGTTAATGCTACCCGTGTAGCACTTGTTCCAAAGGTAGAAAATCCTGCAAGCATGAATGATTTCAGGCCTATCTCCTGTTGTAATGTGCTATACAAATGCATATCCAAGTTAATTGTTGTCAGGTTGAAAGCAGCATTGGAAGAAGTAATTGGTCCATCACAATCTGCCTTCCTCCTAGGCCGCCAAATCTCGGATGCCATTCTCCTTACTCAAGAGTTGATGCATAATTACCACCTCAACACAGGACCGGCACGTTTTGCTCTAAAAGTTGATCTGAAAAAGGCCTTTGATACTGTCAGCTGGGAGTATATTATAGCAGGGCTTACTGCTATTGGCATTCCGCAAAGCATGATTAGCTGGATCACCATTTGCATCTCTACAGCTCACTACTCTATCAGCATTAATGGAGAATCACATGGCTTCTTCAAAGCCACCAGGGGTATCCGACAAGGAGATCCACTATCCCCCTACCTGTTTGTGTTGGCCATGGAAGGTCTAGGTGGCATCATGCACAAAGCAGCTCAGCAACCCATATTTCGGCACCATTGGCGCTGTAAACCAACCAATATAACTCATGTTTGTTTTGCAGATGATCTCATGCTATTTTGTCATGTTGATATTGACTCTATTGGTGTGTTGAAGTCTAGCTTAGACAACTTTACTAGGCTCTCCAGGCTCACAATCAATCTAGCTAAGAGTTCCATGTATCTCTTAGGAGTTGCAGAGGGCATGCAGCACACTATTACTAATTTGATTGGCATACAGCAACGCACCCTCCCTGTGCGTTATCTTGGCATTCCACTCATATCCACCAGACTTACTCACACAAATTGCATCCCTTTTCTGGAGCGAATCACTGCCAGAATTAAACTTTGGACCTCCTCTTCTCTTACATATGTTGGTCGTTTACAACTCATCAAGTCCGTGCTCTTCTCTATACAGGTCTACTGGTCTTCGATATTTATTTTGCCATGCTCCACTCTGCGAAAAATTGAAAGCATTTTGGCAGCATTCTTATGGCGTGGCACGTCCTTAACCACTTCAGGTGCCAAGGTGGCTTGGCATTCTGTATGCTACCCCATGAAAGAAGGTGGCCTCGGCATAAAGAGACTAAAGGCCTGGAACAAAGCTGCAACATTAAAGCATATATGGCGTCTCTTCACAGCAACAGATTCAATATGGACAACCTGGGTCCATGCAGTGCTGCTTCGATAGAAACCATTTTGGCAAACCACTATTCCTTCCACTCCCTCGTGGTCTTAGAGGAAGATATTGCAAAGTCGGGATTGGTGTAGAGGATGGTTCATAGCAGGTATAGGTGATGGCACTTCCACTTCTTTGTGGTATGACTACTGGCTACCTGAAGGGAAAGATTAATTGACATTCTCCCACTGCGTACACTCACGTCCATGGGATTATCTTGGACAGCAAAAGTTTCTGATATAATATGCCGAGGGCAATGGCATTTTCCTGTTAGCCAACCTGCACTACAAGTGATATGGGACTCCATTCACTTTCAACCTTGCCAATCCGTAGCAGACTATTGCATTTGGAAGGGTCACACGTCGGGCAAGTTCTCTATAGCATCTGCATGGGAAATTATTCGTGAAATCAGACCAACCACCAGCATGCATCACCTCCTCTGGTTCAAAGGCCACATTCCACGTCAATCTTTCATCCTATGGCTCGCATGTATGGGTCGGTTGCGCACCATGGATAGACTGCACTCAACAGGAACCATCACGAACCACACATGCATTCTTTGTGGTCTTTATATGGAGACGCATGAACACTTATTTTTTGATTGCAGCTTTACTGGTACAGTTTGGCGATCAATCAATACCCGAGCCAACTTGCAATGGCCACACCCCTCATGGCAGGAACTTCTCCAATGGGCATCTACACATTATAGAAAGCATAATGACTTCAAGCACATGGTACCTCGCCTTCTCTTATTAACCACGATCTATCTCCTTTGGCATGAAAGGAATAATCGGGTCTTTAGCAACCAGCACCGAAATGCCCAAACAATTATGGAGGAAATTTATCAGCTAATCCGAACACATTTAACCCACATGGAACATACAGCCAGGATCCCTGACTCTGTTTGCACCATATGGCGATTGAGGGATAGCTGAGGGAACCACTGGAAAAGTTTGATGTTGTTATGCAGCCGCGGCAGATGGCAAGAAGTTCTATGGAAGAAAATTAATTAAATAGCCACTGTTCACGTAGTGGTTATGCATGGTTTCTAAAGGAAATTTTATTGCATAGCCACTGTTCACGCAGTGGCCATGCACCTTCCCTTTATTTATTTATTTCGATACTGTTCGTTGCCGAACATTTCCTAAGTTGTTTTTCTTGATGTTCTGATTTTCTAGCTTTTTCTTGGGGTATGCCCCTCGTAATTATGTAGAGACTTCCTTTTTATCTATATACTCCTTAACTTTTCCAAAAAAAAAAAAGTTTAGGGTTTAGGGTTTAGGGTTTAGGGTTTTAGGGTCTAGGGTCTAGGGTCTAGGGTCTAGGGTCTAGGGGTTAGAGGTTAGGGGTTTGGGGTTTGGGGTTTCGGGTTTGGGGTTTAGGGTTTAGGGTTTAGGGTTTGGGTTTGGGTTTGGGTTTTGGGTTTTGGGTTTAGGGTTTAGGGTTTAGGGTTTAGGGTTTTGGGTTTTGGGTTTTGGGTTTAGGGTTTAGGGTTAGGGTTAGGGGTTAGGGGTTTAGGGTTTAGGGGTTTAGGGTTAGGGGTTTAGGGGTTTAGGGTTAGGGGTTTAGGGTTAGGGGTTTAGGGGTTTAGGGTTTAGGGTTTAGGTTTTAGGTTTAGGGCTTAGGGTTTAGGGTTTAGGGTTTAGGGTTTTAGGGTTTTAGGGTTAAGGGTTTAAGGGTTTGGGTTTAAGGGTTTAGGTTTAAGGGTTAAGGGTTTAGGGTGTAGGGTTTAGGGTTTAGGGTTTAGGGAGGGGAGGGAAAAATGGAGAGCGTGAGCTGCTGTAGGCGATGGGAAGACGAAGCTTTGCTGCCTTTGCCCTGACTGCTTCTGGCCACCATCTTCTCCGACTACTCTGTCTTCTTTTTCCTCTACCTATTCCCCACAATTTCACCGACCAGAATTCTTACCACCCACCTAAATCACCACATCTAGCCGACTGCTCACCATGACAGAGATACCACTACCATCCACACCTCACACCAACATACATCCTACACTATCTCAACCCCCACCAGCTTTGTTGCACCCAAAGCACCATAACACCAAGACTGCAACCCAATCTTCTTGGGCAGATCGAGTACGAGTTTCTGATTCCAGTACTCGTTTCACTTTGGATCCGCTTCCAAGACAACCAGTGGGGCACTGCCTCAAGATCACGAAGCAAATGCTGATGGAGAACACAGAACAATGGACACGATGCATGATAGGATTCTTCCCAAGATTCAAGATGCCATATCATGCAGTGAATGCCATTGCCTCTAGGGTATGGCGTAAATGTGGCCTTGAGAGTGTAATGACAACGGCCAATGGATTTATGATCTTTCGATTCAACACAGAGGCAGAGATGCAGGCAGTTCTTGAAAAAGGGCCATGGATGTTTGGAGGGAAGAATATAATTCTTCAACAATGGCATCCTCGCTTCCAATTTGACAAAAGTAAAATATCAACCTTACCAGTTTGGATTCGACTTCATGGACTGCCATTCCCTCTATGGTCCAAACAAGGTTTAAGTTTGGCAGCAAGCATGGTAGGTCGCCCACTATCCTGTGATGAATCCACATATACTTGCACTAGGTTAGAATATGCACGCTTGTGTGTTGAAATTGATGCAGCTTTGCCGTTTGTTCAAAGCTTTGAGATTGATTGCCCTCTTTCTGCTGATCCCATTACTGTCACGGTGGATTATGAATGGAAACCATCTCGTTGTGAGAAATGCAAGTTCTTTGGTCACTCTTGCCCAGCCCCATCAGTTTCCCCGGTTGCAGCACCTGCCCCTCCTCCATAAGCCATCCCTGTCCCCATATCTTTCCCTACACAACCAAATACAGCCAATATCCCAGACTCAATTCCATCCCCCCAACCTTCATCGAAAACTAATTTAGCCATTCCCTCCACAGTTGCACCACCATCACCAACACCTACACCACAGCCACACCACCATACTCTCTCTAATCCTGCTCCTGCTCCTGCTCCACCAAGTCCCCCAGCCATGGAAACGTGTGATTCCAGTAATGCATCAGGTAATGAATGTCCTGAACTTGAGCCTCACCATATTACTGATCTCAATACAAATACTTGTTTAGAGAGTAAAATGGATTCACTGCGGACTATTAGTGAATCCTCTTCTGCAACTTTAGAGGTTTCAGGTGCAACATCCCCAGCTTTTATTCCACCGAATTTCTTTCACTCCCCATCTCCTCCCCCAAAAACAGTGAGGAAAAAGAAGGGAGGTAAGAAAAAAAAGGAGGCCAAGGGCCATTAACATCACTTCCTATACCTTACCTATCAATAAATGTTCATAGTTGGAAGCTGGAACATATGGGGCCTTAATGGCCTCCAAAAACAAAAAAACCGTCCATTGGTGGACACAAAAACACAATCTTGATATCTTTGGCATTTTGGAAACCAAAGTTGCTGCAGTTAATATGCCAGCCGTTCAAACCAGTTTAGCCCCTTCCCACTGGAAATATCACTCAAATATAGCCTCCTCACCAACTTGCTGAATCCTTGTTGGATGGAATTCCAAAAAACTAAACCTCACATGTCTACATACCTCCTCACAATGGTTAACTTGTGAGGCTACACAACCAAGCTCCTCTCTCCCTATCCGAATTACCTTCGTCTATGGCCACAACACACCAGCTGAACGGCAGGTCCTATGGAACTATATTGTTCATGAAAGTTCTCTCAATTCTGGCATTCCATGGCTTGTTTTGGGTGACTTCAATGCCATCATGAATGCGGGGGATAGAGCTGGAGGAGATGTTCATTGGCCCAGCTACCAGAATGATTTTAGCACCTGCATCACTCATTCTGAATTATTGCAAGTCCCATTCACAGGTCTCAAGTACTCTTGGCACAATGGCCAACTTGGCAGCAACACCATTCAAAAGAAGCTAGACTGGGTATTTGGCAATCCATGCTTGTTTTCTACTTGGCCAGCCACTAATGCCCTTTTCCAACCACGCAGCATTTCGGACCACAGTGCAATCATACTCAGTCTTCAACGGCCAAACCAGCATAAGCACACTCCATTCAAATTTTTGAACATTTGGGCTGATCGTAGTGACTTCCTTACCACTGTTGCTTCCTCATGGCACGCTCCTATTAGTGGCAACCCTATGTACCAACTTACAACAAAACTGCGCCGCTTGAAGGCTGAATTAAGGAAGCTTCACTACAACTTTACAAGTAATCTCACAGACCGTGTTGGCCAAGCTAAGTCAGCATGGGATGCAGCGCAGTTCCATCTTGATCAACATCCGACCTCAGATGAAGCAAAAACAACGGAGAGAACACTAGCCACTGAATACCAGCACCTTTGTAGAGCTGAAGAATCCTATTTTAAGCAAAAGTCCAGGGTCCAATGGCTGCGCCTTGGTGATAGAAATACTGCTTTCTTTCACAAATCCCTACTGCACCGTCAAGTCAGAAATAGGATCCACAGTTTGCAAGATGAAGCAGGCAACATTGTCCATGATCCGCAAGAGTTAGGGAAACTTGCCTCAAATTATTTTGAGCACTTACTCTCCGTCCCTCAACCCATGCTGATAGAAGGGGTTAACAACATCTTTCCAAACACAATATCAGAAACTTCCAAAGCTGCAGCTGTTGCACTCATAACCAGTGAGGATATTAAGGCAGCACTATTCTCAATACTTGATAATAAGTCTCCCGGTCCAGATGGGTATAATGCCCTATTCTTCAAGAAAAGCTAGGAGATCATAAAGGATGATTTCATTGCAGCAATCAGGTACTTCTTCTCCAAAAATTCACTTCCCCGATGTGTAAATGCTACTAGAGTTGCACTTGTACCCAAACAGGAACACCCAGCATGCTTAAACGACTTCAGGCCTATTTCATGCTGCAATGTCATCTATAAATGTATAGCCAAGTTGATTGTTGTACGGTTAAAGACAGCCCTCGCTGATGTGGTTGGCCATTCACAGACAGCGTTTCTTCCCGGCCGAAACATTTCAGATGCAATACTGCTAACACAGGAGTTAATGCACAATTATCATCAGAACAAAGGGCCACCAAGATGTGCTCTCAAAATTGACTTGAAGAAGGCCTTTGATACGGTACGTTGGGACTACATAATAGCCGGCCTCCATGCTATATCTCTTCCCCAAGAACTTATCAGCTGGATTACTACATGCATCACTACTGTTCACTACACAATCAACATTAATGGTGAGCTGCATGGTTTCTTTAAAGCTACAAGAGGAATTCGACAGGGTGATCCTTTATCACCTTACCTCTTTGTACTGGCAATGGAAGGATTGGGAGGCATCATACGGCGTTCCATCTAGGATAGTACATTCCACTATCATTGGCGATGTAAGCCAAACAAACTAACTCACCTCTGTTTTGCAGATGATCTCATGCTCTTCTGCCGTGCTGATATCGACTCAGTTCAGGTCTTGAAGACCAGCTTAGACAGTTTCTCCATGATCTCAGGCCTCAACATTAACTTGGCCAAAAGCTCACTTTATTTGTCAGGTATTGATGCAAACCGGAAAAGCACAATAATTGGAATGCTAGGCATTCAGGAAGCTACACTCCCAGTGCGGTATCTTGGAGTTCCACTTTTATCTTCGCGTCTCACACATACAGACTGCATCCCCTTAATGGAGCGCATCATAGCTAGAATCAAGTTGTGGACGTCCACATCCCTCACGTATGCTGGCCGGCTGCAATTGATAAAATCAGTCCTTTTCTCCATTCAAGTATACTGGTCTTCTATTTTCATTCTCCCATGCGCTACAATCAAAAAAATTGAGAGCACACTTGCGGCCTTCTTATGGAGAGGCACCTCTCTCTCCCATGCAGGTGCAAAAGTTGCCTGGCATGCAGTTTGCTACCCGTTGAATGAAGGAGGCTTAGGGGTCAAAAACCTAAAACACTGGAATCAGGCTGCAACCATTAAGCATATTTGGCATCTTCTTGCAGATAGAACTTCAATATGGGCAACTTGGATCCATACCATTCTATTGCGTGGCAGATCATTTTGGCAGGTTAATATGCCATCTAACCCTACCTGGTCATGGAGGAAAATCCTGCAGAGCCGAGAGTGGTGTAGAGGCTGGTTCATCCCCATCATAGGCAATGGCTCTTCAACGTCCCTATGGTATGACTACTGGTTACCTGAGGGCCGCCGACTCATAGATGCTTCTTCTCTTCGATCATTAACCGCCACAGGGATGCCTTGGAATGCAAGAGTATCAGCTATCATTAAGGATGGGCAGTGGAATTTTCCCATGGCCACATTTACACTCCAGACCAGTTGGCACTCAATTATGTTCAACCCACAGCCTTGGTTAGAGGATACTTATATGTGGAAGGGCCATTCTTCGGGGATTTTCAGTATTGCATCAGCTTGGGAACTTCTTCGTGATAAATGGCCAATCAATACCATGCATCAGCTGTTATGGTTTACTGGCCACATTCCCAGACAATCCTTCATTCTTTGGCTTGCAGGTATCGGCCGGCTGCGTACTATGGATCGCCTCCAAACAGTTGGGATAATAATGAATGCAACATGTATCTTGTGTGGCCTTCACATAGAGACACATGAGCATTTATTTTTTGCATGTCCAACTACAAAAACAGTATGGGAAACAGTCAATGGAAGAGCCAACATCTACTGGCCATGTAGCTCTTGGCCGAATCTTCTACAATGGGCTTCAACAAATTACACCAGGAAGAATGATATTCAGCACATTATAGCACGCTTAATGCTCTCAGCCACCGTATACTTACTGTGGCAGGAACGCAACAAACGAGTTTTCAATCACCAATTCCAGTCAACTCCAGCAATGGCAGAAGCAGTTTTTCAACTAGTTCGAACAACCATTTCGACTATGGAGTTTAGAGGTCGAATCCCTATCACTATATGTAACATATGGGGTATCATGGATTTGCATCAACTTGCTGAAGATTAATCTCAGTTTGCGTCCAAGTAGAATTTATGGAGCAACGCTGGTTAAGTTTGATTTAGAATGGTGTATGGGGGGAATAACAACATAGCCACTATTCACGTAGAGGTCATGCAAAGTTCTTTCATACAACGCAGCCACTGTTCATGTTTTGGTTTATTTGTTAGTCGTCTGACATGTAGCCGCTTTGGCAAAGTTTTTTTTGTTTCTTATTTTATTTTGATGTCTTTCATATTCCATTCACTTGGGGTATGCCCCTCGTAATCATGTAGAGACTTCTAAATTCATATATATACACCTTACATTATTCCAAAAAAAAAGTTTAGGGTTTAGGGTTTAGGGTTTAGGGTTTTAGGGTTTAGGGTTTAGGGTTCTGGGTTCTGGGTTCAGGGTTTAGGGTTTAGGGTTTTAGGGTTTTAGGGTTAGGGGTTTAGGGGTTAGGGGTTAGGGGTTTAGGGTTCAGGGTTCAGGGTTCAGGGTTCAGGGTTCAGGGTTCAGGGTTCAGGGTTGAGGGTTAGGGGTTAGGGTTTGGGTTTTAGGGTTTAGGGTTTAGGGTTTAGGGTTTAGGGTTTGGGTTTTAGGGTTTAGGGTTTAGGGTTTAGGGTTTAGGGTTTAGGGAAAAAAGGCTAGTGAAAGAAGCTCTGGAGCTGGAGTTTAGAGAGACACTGAGCAGCCGGAGCATGATCACCTCCAGTAACCATCGGATCAACTCCATTTTCAGGTATGTTGTTCACCTTCCCCCCTGCTAAAGACTGACCGTTCGGATCTTCGTTTTAGTTTGCATCATACGAGATCTGCTTCTTCTTATTTCTCATTTCTGTATCTTCCCCGTCGCTTGACATCCCCTGTTTCATCCTGTTGCCTGCTATG
>Ga0325410_1001741_pt1 | contig 24124 bp, 11 predicted proteins | sample PopdelMetagenome_16_FD_206182 | JGI IMG/M metagenome (GOLD analysis project Ga0325410, IMG submission 206182) | Populus deltoides microbial communities from Bellville, Georgia, United States - Xylem-PdIQD-R3 | ecosystem: Host-associated > Plants > Phyllosphere > Stem > Wood/Secondary xylem...
TTACCCTTATTTTTTATATATATTTAGAAAAAATAGAATATATTTTTTAAAATACATATATATATATATATAATTATGCTAGTTTCTAGCTATTTTATAATTTTGGACCCATTTGCCTATTATTTTTCTGTTTACAATTTTTTTCTAAAAAAATAACAAAAGAAAAGAAATATATAATTAAGGGGACGTCAGCAGTTAGTTCAAGCAGGGAGCCAAACAAAGGAAAAAAAAAAAAAAGAGGGAAAGTTAACCTGTCAAACACCTACTCTGCATTTTTTTTTTATTTATTTTTCACACCGGCTCCAGCACAAAGAAAAAGCGGAGTAATAATTGAAAAGGAGAAAAAGGAAACAAAGAGGGCATTTATAATGAGAGGAGTCTTTCACGTAGTAATAAAAAACAAGAGGGCAGTTATGAAGGGGTCTTTTTCCATTATTAAAAAAACAGAGAAAATAATTCCTCAGGAGATCATAACCTGCAGGTGGCTTCTCTCCCCTTCACTCGTTTTGAGACAAGCTAGAACAAGATACCAAATAAACACCTCACTGCCTCCCAGCCCTCTCGTCCCTCAGTGCTGTCTCTGCCACACAATACCAGTCTCCCTCATCTACTGTCAAAACTCCTCATCAATGGGACTGCCCAATTCTCTTCACTTTTCACTGTCAAAAAAACCAACCCAAGACCTTCGTCCCCTCCTTTCCTTGTCAAAACCACCTGTAACCAACCCCACGCACCAACCTTTTATTTTTCTTTCTTCACTACCACCAATCCATTCTCTCTCCATCTCCCACCGCCGGTGATCAGCCCTCCATCATCACCTGCAGCCTCCCCTTTTCCACATAACCCAACTGAAAGAACTCTGGAAAAACCTACCGGAGACATGCATGTATGTTCTGCTTTGTATATATCCAAACTCGTTACAGCAGATAAGAGAAAGAGCTTACGTGTTTGTTAGAAGAGATAGATATTACATGAGATTTAAATACAAGATAAGATGCCCTCCTGTTTGCAAGCTATCCGGTTCTTATCCTTATCATTCCTCTGCAAACTAGCAAGGACATCCAGGTCCAACAGAGAGAGAGAGTTTGTCTTGTAGCAAACAAAAACGATTAGCTGTGTCTCCCTTGATAAAGACATTCGCAAGTTGCAATGAAGTGGGGACGTGTTGTAAAATTATGTCTTGGTTTGCCATCTTCTCATAGATAAAATGGTAATTCACTTCGATGTGTTTATATCCTATATGAAAAATTGGATTGGAAGCAAGAGCTAAAGCACTAATATTGTCACACCAAACAACAAGGACAGACTCAAGTGAAATCACAAAAAGAGCACACGCAACCAATACACCTTAACCGTAACAAGAGCTAAGCAACGGTATTCCACCTCAGTACTAGATTTGGAAATCACATGTTGTTTCTTAGCCGACCATGAGATGAGGTTGGAACCCATATAAACACCATAACCACACGTTGATTATCTATCATTTGGATCACCAGCCCAATCGAAATCATAGTAGGCATTAATATAGAAGGATCCAAGATTGTAGAAAAGGCCATGATCGATTGTATTCTTCAAATTGCAGTACATGTTTGGTTGTTGTCCAATGGGCAAAGGTTGGAGTTTGCATGTGTTGACAAGCTGATTTACTGAGTATGCGATGTCGGGACGTGTGGGAGTGACATATTTCAAGGCACCAACTGTTTGCCTATACTTTTATGGATCTGGAAGTGGTTCCCCAGCAAACTTGGATAGTTTGAAGCCCGAGACACAAGGAGCTCGATAAGGTCTGATGCCAAGGAGATGTACAAGATCTATAATGTCAATAATATATCTTATTTGTTGAAGATGCAACCCGGAAGGAGAACGGGTGGCTTCATTACCTAGGAAGTACATCAACTGGCCAAGATCTTTCATGGCAAACTCAAGTTGCAGATAAGAGACAAGAGATGTAATGAAGTCCCGATCATTAGACATGACAAGAATATCATCCACATATACTAAAAAGTGATCAGCTCACTTTTAACATGTCACGACTCTCTTATGCTAAAGTCCTTGTGGAGCTGGACTTGTTTGTTGATCTTAAGTCCTCTGTTGATATTATCTTGCCAAATGGTGCCCCTTTAACTCAACCGGTTATATATGAGCCACTGCCTAGATTCTATAAGTTATGTAAAGTTCTTGGGCACAAAACGGGAGCATGCTCCTCTGCTACTGCCTCAATAGTGACTAGACATATAGGTAACAAAGGTATCTCCTTTGAGGCTTCTGATAAGCCCCGTAGTGTTTTTAATCGACTAGGTCCTGTTGCAGAACCTAATCTAGGAAGTGTTGAAGGTTAGGTTGCTGAGCCATCACACAGTTGTGATCCCATGTCCTCTGAAGTCACTGTTACCTCTAGAGAATGGGTAATTGTCAAAAGCAAGAAAGCAAAAAGGGTTTTTGGCATATCTTTGGGAGTCGTGCACACCACTGATCAGGGGTTCACCATCCCTTCTAAAGGTAAAGAACATGTTGTCTCGCCTTCAGGAACCATACCCACCACTTATTAAAACCCCCTCATCATTTCTAAAGGTAAAGAACCAGTCAAGGCACCCCTAAGCAAGAAAGGTCTTGATGTTGTTATTGTTGGTCCAAGCATTGTGCGTGGTCAGAGAAGGAGCACATCTCGAACAACTGGTAGTGGTAGGGTTCCCCTCCACCCCCTCCTATATAATGCTCATATTCAGTTGGAATGTCAGAGGACTCAACAGTCCTCTAAAGCAGCATGAGCTGGTTTGCCTCATGTAAAAGCATAATTTTGATGTGTGTGGTCTCTTGGAGACTAAGTTGGTTTCATCCAAGCTTCAATTCATGCATAGGTTTTGGCTGAAGCGTTGGAATATTATTTCAAATATAGAAGCTATTGGTACTGCCAGAGTTGTTGTGTTGTGGAATCCTTCTACTGTTCACGTTGAGCTGATTGATTCTTCTCCCCAGGCTATCCATATTTCTATTCGTAGCTTGTCTCCTCACCATACTTTTGCTTCTACTTTTATTTATGGTTTTAATACTATTATTGCTCGTAAATCTTTTTGGGACAGCCTTAAGTCATAGGCTTTAGCTAGTCCCTGGCTTGTTTTGGGTGATTTTAATTCCATTCTCTCACAGGAGGACAAGCACAATGGTGACCCTGTCTCATCCTATGAAGTCTCTGATTTTAGAGCATGTTGTTCTGTCTTGGGCCTCTCTGATTTGAATTACACTGGTTGCCATTATACTTGGTCTAATAAGACTGTTTGGACTAAAATAGATCATGTTTTGGCCAATCCCTTATAGTGCAATCTTCAGCTCACGTCTCATGTGCACTTTCACCCTCCGGGGGCCTTCTCTGATCACTTAGGAGTTCACATTCAGATTGGTAACAACATATCCCCAGGTCATCATCCCTTCAAGTTATTTAATATGTGGGTTGATCACCCAGAATATGCAAGTTAATCTCTGAAGGATGGTAATCCCCGGTGGCAGGTACTCTCATGTATATTTTGTGCAGGAAACTCAAGTCTTTGAAGGGTCCCTTGAAGTATTTAAATAAGCTTCATTTTAGCCATATTTCAGAGAGAGTTACTAGAGTTGAGGCCGACTTTAAGCAACAACAATGCCTCATGTACAATTCTAGAGATGACATCTCTCTTCTGCATAGAGTTAATCAAATGAAGTTGAATCTCTTCAACCTCAAATCTGCTGAGAAAGCGTTATTTGCCTAGAAGGTCTAGTGTAATTTTCTCAAGAAAAGTGACAAAGGTACAAGTTTTTTTCATGCTTTGATGTGTCATAAACATAGGAAGAGTTTCATCCCTGTCGTCCTGCGTAGTAATGGGGCTCTTACTACCTCTATAGATAAAGTTGGTGCTGAATTTGTTCATTACTACCAAAACCTTCTTAGAACTTCATCATATGTTTCTTCTATTGATGTTGCCATTGTTCATAGTGGTCATTGTCTTGATGAGTCCCACTATAGTTTTCTCTTGGCGCCTATCTCCAATTAAATTTCAAGGAAACTCTCTTCAGCATTGGTAATGATAAAGCTCCCCGGCATTATGGCAGGAAGAGAACTTCTTCCCGGTGCCTCATAAAAATAGATTTCAGGAAAGCCTTTGATTCGGTGTAATGGGTCTTTCTTAGAGAGCTTCTTCATCTTCTGGGATTCCCACCGTTGTTCATCTAGTAATGTTATGTGTGGAAACTTCTTCCTTCTCTATTGCTATCAATGACAGCCTTTATGGGTTTCTCCCTAGGAGGTATGGAGTTCGGCAAGGTGATCCTCTCTCTCCTTATCTTTTTCTCATCTGCATGGTATATCTCTCACGTATGCTGAAGATAACATCTCAACAGCCAGGCTTTCATTATCACCCGAAGTGTGCTTCTCATAATATCTATCACCTTGCTTTTGCTGAAGACATTCTTCTATTATGTCTGGGGGACAGATCTTCTGTTCGGATCCTTTTGGAGCAACTGGATGTCTTTGGCCAGTCCTCCAGATTACACATCAATGCAGGGAAATCTTTCATATATTTTGGTGGAGTTGGAGATAGTATTAAGCAGGGTATCCTCTAAGATTTTTATTTTTTTAAGGCAGTTTCCCCTTCAAATACCTTAGTGTCCCCCTCAGCCCCCACAGGCTCCTTTCTAGCCAGTTTTCTCCTCTCTTGCATAAACTTGAATCTGTTATACAAGGCTGGATAGGCAAGCACTTATCTTATGCTGGGTGACTGGAATTAATTAGATTTGTTCTCTTTGGCATTGTGCAATTTTGGCTCTGTGCAATTTTGGCTCAGTATTTTCCCCATGCCAGATATTGTCATCAACCAAATTACATGCATTTGCAGGAACTTCTTATGGACTGGTAACACAGCCAGAAACAAGTCTGCTTTAGTAGCCTGGAAGCACATTTGTTTGCCAAATGATGAAGGAGGCATGAGGCTCTATGACATCTAGGTAATGAACCTCTGTTTCATTGCAAAGCAGTTATAGAATATCCATTTAAAAATTGACTTGATTTGGATTAGATGGGTGCATCATTTTTACTTGCCGGATAGTTCCATATGGTTAGTCCCTTTACAGAGAAGCTCCTCTCACATATAAAAATCCCTTCTTACTCTTCGAGATTAGCTCCTTGCAGATTATTGGGGTCAATCAGAAGTGATCTCTATGATGTAAAGTTGGGACAATATTTCTGAGCCTTTCTCGGGTTATGCTTATAAGTTTTTGAGATTCAAAGGAACCACAGTGTCATAGGTTAAGGTTGTTTGGGAACCTTGGTGTTTACCAAAGCATAGTTTCATCCTTTGGTTTGCTTTGCTTGGGAGGTTGAGAACAAGAGACAGGTTGCACTTTATTGATACCGATGCTAGTTATGTCTTTTGTCACCTCTTCTTTGTTTACAGTTGGACATCCCTCTTGTGGTCAAAGGTTAAATCCTGGCTTTGGCTTTGCAAGGGTATGGCCACCATTAGTAGTGTTGTTTGGGGCCTTAATATTAAGGGGAAAAACATTGTTGCCATAATAAAAAGAGTCTCTCTCAGCATTGTTGTCTACTTGATATGGGAAGAAAGGAATCGAAGAGTCTTTAAGAACTCTTGCTCATTGGTTGAAACTTTATTTCAGAGATTTCAAGTTTTATTCTACATGATATTGCACTTTCATGAACATAATATCCCTTACATTATTATTAGCTGACTGTATGGTGAATGAACTTTCTTGTGGGAAGTTGTCTTCTCTTCGGTTTTTAGTCCTTAAAATGCATATGCTTCTTGTTAGGCATTGTTGTTGATGTCTCTCTTGCAGTTTGTTATGCTGCATGATGCTCGTGTGATTTTGCATCCTGGCTTTTTCACGCTTCAATTGGCGTCCATGATAGTTACTTGTCTTAACTTTTTCTTTATATTAGGTTGAGAACCTTATAATTTATGATTCCTCACATAACCATTGTCTGCTAATTTTTGCTTGTTAGCTTCAACTTTAATGTAAAGTCTTCTTAGGGAGTTTGTTCCCTGCTTTTGTATATCATTGTATATGATCTTGCTGGTTCTCCAGCATTGTAAATTTTTTATCCATTAATATACTTACATTTTGATATAAAAAAAAACATATATGTACTGAACCATGGTGATAAGTGAACAAAGAGGGATCAACTTGTAAACTTTGAAAGCCAAGAGGCAACAATACAATGGATAAACAATTAAACCAAGCCCGAGGAGCTTGCTTTAAACCATAGAGAGATTTGTGAAGCTTACATACAAACTAGGGGTGCACCAGATCTTCAAAGACATCAAGTTGAGATGGGAAATTAAAGACATCATGTTGCCTAATATCCCAATTGAAAGAAATGATAATTAGAATTATACGAATAGTAGAAGGTTTGATAATGGGACTGAACGTGTCATGAAAATCAATCCCACTTCTCTATAAATAGCCAACATCGACTAGTCTAGCCTTGTGATGTTCAATATATCCATCAGGTCATTGTTTTAGTTTGAAGACCCATTTCAGGGAACCATATTTTTACTAGGAGAACGAAAACATAAAGACCAGGTGTCATTCTTTAATAATGCCTGAAATTCATTATTCATTGCCACATGCCATTCGGGTATAGAGGTTGTTTGAGCATAAGTCCAAGGCTCAGAGATGACCATACCTGCGTGCAGAGCTTGGAAAGGGTGATAGGTAGAGTAATATAAGTGGAAATTAGGAAAGTTATGGGGTTTAAGGTGGCCAATCTGGGATTTGTTGATCATATGAGAGGAAGGTATAGGAAGATGAGGTTTTTGTCTTGATGATCAGAAGTTTCTCTGTTATAAGAAGAAAGAAGTTGGCGAATAGGTGTAGAGGAAACAGGAGAGGCCAAAGGAATATCATAATGGTTAGAAGTGGAAATTGGTGTAAAAGAATGGAGATCATAGTCAGGTGAGGTAGAATTATAAGAAATGGTAGATGAGGAAGGAGCAGTGGTATGTGAAGAAATAAATATATTTGAGGGAGGAGATAAAGGTAAGTTAGGAGAATTACTTAGGGGGTGCATGTTGTTGGCAAACTCGGTGAAGAAAGATTGTACTTGAGCTAGGAAATTACCTTTTTCAAAAATCACATTTCGAGAAATATACACATGCCTGGAAGATGGATCAAAGTACTGAAAACCTTTATGATTAGAGCAATAACCAATGAAAATGCAAGGTGTGCTGCAATAAGATAATTTATCAGTTGAGTAAGGAAGAAGGTATGGAAAACAGTGACATCCAAAGGCTCGAAAATATATGAAGTCAGGAGGAATGTGAAACGGATGTTCAAAGGGTGATGAATAATCAAGGACCTTGGTAGGTAAACAATTAATAATAAAAATAGAGGTTAGAAATGCATCAACCTAAAATTTCTTAGGTAAGCCAGATTAGACAAGAAGAGTAAGTCCTATTTCCATAATATGATGATATTTCCTATCAACGAGGCCATTTTCTTGTAAGGTATGAGGACATGATAGGCAATGAAAAATACTGTTGGCACTAAAAAATTGCTTAAAGATGGTAGAACAATATTCCCCACCATTGTCACTTTGAAATTATTTAATGGTGTAATTAAATTGTTTTTCCACTAAAAGCTTGAATTTAACAAATGTATAATAAACATTGGATTTATTAGAAAAGTGGAAATAGCCAACCAAAGTGAGTATAGTCATCAATAAAAATTATATAATATCGACAACCACTTAACGAAGGTGTGGAAGTGGACCAAACATCAAAATGAATTATTTCTAGAGTAGTTGTTGACTCGTTTAAAGACTCAAAAAATGGCAATTGTTTAGACTTACCGAGTAGACAAGACACATAAATAGCTTGCTTATTGATTGAATAAATAACTGGAAGAGAAAATTTAGAAATGACACGATGAAGGGTTGTAGAGGAGAGGTGTCCTACACGACAATGTCAATTGGAGATAGAAGCCTTAACGCTAACAGTCATGGTAAGAGCATGAAACTTTGATGACGTTAGTTGATGAAGGTTGATTGGGTACAATCCATTATCACTTGACCCCGTCATGAGTGTGTCCCCTGTTATGATGTCCTTCACAAAAAAATTAGAACTAGTGAGTTCAAAGTAAACATTATTATCCTTACAAAATTTATTAATAGATAGGAGATGATAAAACTTGTCCCATTACCTATGCGTACAGAGTCATCTCCTTCATAAGGTTGAGAGGTTGAAAGATTAGCAATATCTGAGGTGACATGAATGTTAGCACCATTGTCAGCATATCATTGATGTTGATTGAGATAAGTGGTATTAACTTCAACAACCATAACAGCTAATTTAGTTGGAGGGTGACGTCCCTGAAAGGAATAATTCATAAGGTTAAAACAGTTCAAAGTCTGATGTCCCTCCCGTTTGCAAATCTGACATGGAGATCGCAAGCGGGAATTCAAAACAATAGGTATGGCTGATAATAGAGGCGGTAAGTGAGGTAATGGTTGGCAAAACTGAGAAGAGAAGGTACCCAAGTTTTTTAAGGTCCAGAAAACAGGATTTGTTGGTGTTGTTTTGAGATTTAGGTTTGGAATCATTTTTATCCATGTATAGAGCATATGGTCCTGCCTCGGGTTGAATGGATTGACTATGAAATTTTTGCATAAGATCATAGTTCAATAACTCTGCATGAAAATCAAAGAATGACATAGGCTTCTCCTTAGCAAGCAGCATATATGTTGTCATAAAAGAGTGAAAGGAGGAGTTAAGACCATTAAGAACAAATAAAATTAAATCGAAATCATCAATAGGTTTCCCAACAATAGATAATCATCAGCAAGGGACTTAACTTCATCCAAAAAAATTTGGCAAGATATGGAGCTTTGTTGTGAAGATTGCAACTTCCTCCTGATAAGAGAAATTCAAGATGTCGAGGGTGTAACAAACCGTGCGCCAAGAGCTTGTCAAGCAAGCCGAGAGGTCTCAAGACCATAAATGGTGGAAACTACCGCATGAGATAAAAAGGAAATAATCCAGCCAAGTACCATTTGGTCTTTATACTGGCAAACCACATGAGCATAATTAAAAATACCTTGGGCTTTTTGTTCATCACTAGAAAATTAAAGAGGACTAGGTTCGGAACCATCAACGATTCCCATGAGACCATAGCTTCGTAATAAAGGAATTAATTGAGCACTCCAGGCAAGGAAATTAGTTCCATCACGTTTGATAAAGATAACTTGAGCGGAAAGATGAAAGACGATGGAAGAAAAGGAAGCGTCTGTAGTAGCTACCATAGGATCGACAAGAGCATTAGCTATAACTGGTTCTGATACCATGAAAGAACTCTGGAAAAACCTACCAGAGATATGCATGTATGTTCTTCTTTATATATATCCAAAGTTTACAGCAGATAAGAGATAGAGCTTATGTGTTTGTTACAAGAGATAGAAATTACATGAGATTTAAATACAGGATAAGATGCCCTCTCGTTTGTAAGCTATCCAGTTTGAATTGGATGGCTTTTATCCTTATCCTGACTACTTTTCTCCTTCATTTCAACCATTTCCCAATATCAACTCCCCTTCACTAGTGATTGAGAGCCACTAAACGCAGTGGCACGTCATTCCATACAACACTACTATTTCTACAGCCTTCATTTAATTCTCAACAACTTCACCTAACTCTATCAAATTCTTGAAGATGTATTTTGGAGTTTAGAAGGATTTTATTTGTCTTCATGTGTAAATTTTATGTTTGATTGTGATGTAAGTTAAAAAAACATCAAATTTATGTGAATAAATATTTTGTGACCATTACAGACAAGTCTTTCCAAAATCTTTTTTTTTTTTTTTGCATATTCTATCATTAAAAACAAACATTTGTCTTTCTAGTTTGTTTGTTAAAAAAGAAAAAGGTAAAAATATTATTTTTTTTATGTTTTACAATTCGATAAAAATACTTGTCTTAGCATAAAAATCTAAAATAAAAAAAATTATTTAGCATTAAAATAATAAAAGCTTGTAGTTCAATATTTAATGACATCAGAGTTAAAAGTATTGAGGTTCCATAAGTTATGTGAACCTTATCAAAGCTCTTTTCATAGACGTTTCCTATTATTTAGAATGGGTTCAACGAGCCCAACGTAGACTCATTGGTATATTCATGGACATGAATTGAGTTATGACCTCGGGTGACTAACTTAGTTGTCAATTCATCAAGTAATTAAGAGTGGCAAAACCTATTGAACCTTATAATGATTAGAATCTAACATTCAACCAGAGTTTAATCTGTTGAGATAAACTCATCATCACCATGTAAATAAACCACAGTAGTATAGCATAACATACTATTAGCAATTAAGACAAGATCGATAATACAGTTTATCTCAAGGAGGATTATTTAAGAGTGATATTATCTTCCCTTAAGTATAACTTGTCCCTTACCATTGATCTTTGAAAACTAGTTAGAGTTTATATTAACTATAATACTATGTGGCAATTGCATTACACAAGTTTAGACCATTTCCCAAAAGAACACACCAAAAGATGTTATTCTTTTCTTTGGTTGCCGCGAAGTCGGGTACGACAATAGTCTTGTGTGAATTCCTTCATATCTTTTTAGTGAATATTGCCCCTTGATCAATCATGATTATTTTTTAGAGTCCTTAAAGAGTTTGATTATAATTTCTTGATCTATCGATAGATTAGAAATATTTTCAACCCAATAATGAAGTAATCATTAGTAACCAATATGTAATTATGCTCTTCTAAAGATGGTGGATGTATTTTGCTAATAATTTTCATTATCTAGCCCCTAAAAGGAATATGGTTTGATCATTATATTGAGTTCAATTAATGGTATATGTTGTATTGAGCTATATTATTGGCATGCTTAACACCTTTTTGCCAAATAGTTTTATCTGTACTATTTTTTGTTCTTTTCTGGCCATAAAATATGAAGTTTTTTACTTCTCATGACATCCTAGTTGTATATATTTTATGACTGATTTGTAACCGTTTTATATCATAATCCATATTGAATCAAGTCATTGACTTTTGTATTGTTTCCTTTTACTTAAAACAATAATTTAAATTAGAAAACCTATTAATAAGGTTTTTTTTTACCATTATAAAGTATGGATTTAAAATAGATTGTCCACGCTTATATTGACTAGCTAATTGATTTATAATGAGTAATAAATCTCTTATTACTATAACTAATTGAACTCCGAACTCTAGAAGTATTTCCAAGCCTATGATGAAAACCTCATATTGAATTTGGTTATTAGTCAAGGAAAAATCAAGTCAAAATGATAAGTTCATATTATAACCTCATATTATAACCTCCTAGAGAAGTTATTATCACTTCTACAATAACTCTAACTCTGATCTGGTTTTTTATTCATTAAAATCATAATTCCCATTAAACAAGTTCCATAATAATAATGTTAATATCTTATTCCAGTTTATGGTCGATATCAAAACATGGGTGATTAGTTAATAAATAAGTTGAAGCTTGGCCTTTAACTACTTTTTATGGCATATAATGCAAATCAGATTTAGATAATTTTAATGTTCATTTACCAATTAAACTTCTCAAAAAAGGTTAAGATAAAATATATTTTATTAAATATGTTTTAGAAATTACCTATAAATTGACTGGTAGTATGTACCATAGTAGCTAAACACAACAAAAAATATGGATAAATAAAACTTTTTTGTTAAAATATATCGCTCTTCAACCTCTATAAGGACATGGATGAGATGATACATAATATGTTCATGTCCAACTTCATTCTTTTAAGTTAGAATGCTACTAATCGGCTCTTGCATAACTCAAATATATAGCCTTAAAAGTTTTATAGGTCTTGGTGAGTCTAATATTAAAGGTTTGACCGTATAAGTTTTTATTTCTTCAAATGCAAATTAAAGCTTCTCATTCCATTAGAACTTATCCATGTTATTTCCTTTTAATAGTGCAGTACATAGCTTGATATTTCCTATAGTGTTCGATATGAACTTCCTTGGAAAATTGATTTTACCAATAAAGCTTTGTAACTGTTTTTTTCTTTTTATAGAGGTCATGCTTCTATGATTGGTCGTTTTTATTTATCTTTATGTCATGGTAACATAATAGAAATCCCAAGAAATTCCCTGCCTATATAGTAAATACATATTTTAATGGATTCATGTTGAAATTATACATTCATATTCTTTTAAAGGTATAATATAGCTCATCCAAGTAGGTTGCTTTAGATTTTAACTTTATCATGATATCATCAGTATATACCTTTATATTTTGGTTGATCATGTCATAAAAGAATAAATTCATTTCCCTCTAGTATGTAGCACTAGCCTTTTTCAAACCAAATGAAATTAGTGTTCACCTAAACATTTCTAGTGATCTATGACATCCAAAAGCAATCATTGAAACATATTCTTCAACAAAAAAAACCTTATTATAGTATGAATGTCCATCCATGAAGATTAGGATCTTATTGCTAATAGTTATTTGATCAATATATTAACCATTAAAATTGTATATTCATCATTTAGAGTTACAAAATTAAGGTTTCTGAAATATATATACATACAAACTCTTAGTTTGCTTTTTTTTTTCAACACTAATATAATGTTATAAATCCACTCAACATAACTTGTTGATCTAGTGAAAGCATCTTTTAACAATTGTTCTATTTCCTTCTTTATACGATCGATTATGATTAAAGATTTCTTGTATGGTTTAAATCTAAGTTTGATTGGTAATATATGTTCAATCAAACTTCTATCTAGCCTAAGAATCTCATCATAATCCAAATCAAAATAATTATTGTACCAAATTTTTATTATATTTTTCTAGAAGATTTTCATACTCTATATGTTGGTCTAGGATTGTTTTCTATCCCTAAGTTGACTTCTATTAATGGATCTTGAACTTTAGTCTTTCTATTATACATTTTTGTCGATGTTGTAGGGAGGATGTATTATATTAAGCATGATCGATCGACCATCTTTACTTATTTTCAATGAAACAATTGTGTTATTATGCCTAATATTGTTATTGTTAGCCTTTTTTAAAGGTAAATAAGTTGTTGTGACTCTTTTAATCCAATTTGTTAAACTTATAGTCAGCATCTTCTAAATGTAAAGCCAATAAAGTTTTTTATTAAACACTTTATTTTTATTGTTTTCTTGCTTACAAAAATTTCAATAAAGCCTTGTATCTACCATTCCTATATTTACCACAAATAGCTTGTCATTAGCTTTGATAATTTTAGTGAATACATCGAATAGCTAAAATGTTAAAACTTGATATAGTAAGGATAACATAAACATGTTAGTGTATATCCAATCTTTACCAAGTAAGGCATTATAGCCTTTCTTTGCTTTAACCATAAGGAACATTATATTGAGAGTCTTTGATCCAATTATTAAATCTAATCACAACACTTATGTAATATCCTTGACTCCTATAAAATCTAATATTACCAATTCAGAAGGTAACATATGAGCTTTATGATGATCGATCTTTTTTATTAATGCTAAGGGCATTGTGTTTAGTGTTGCACTATTATCAATTAGTACCTTTTATAGTGGCACACAATTAAAACTTGATATTATAAATAGGGTTTTAATATTACTTATAGCCATCATTAGCTTAGACCTAGTCATTGATCTATTATAGTTTATGACTGGCTAGTTTCTATAATTCTTGCTCCCTTGTCCACATTATCTTCACAATCATTATCAATATAGGGTAATTGACCAGGTTTGGCCTTAAACAAGTATAGCAAGGTGAACACCATGTTTGTTGATGTGACATTACTATGATAACTTTTATTATGACTTATATTTATACAATTCATTATCAACGGACCTTTTAGGCTTGAAAGTTCTTTGTCTTTCATTGTGAGATAATATGTTCAACCTTACCCTTCAAGTTTTCTATTAGGTAGAATTGTATGATAAATGAGTTACCTATATACTTCACAAAGATTTTTTTCATGATCTTTTAGTGAAATTTTTTTATTATCTTACCGTGATCCATACCTATTTTGATTGGTTATATCTATGACCAATTTGAACCTCTATTAATGATTGATAAAGTTTAGTATACTATGGTTCTTTTGTACTAAAAAGTCTTTATGGTTTACGAGTAGTCATTGTTGTTATCATCTTAGAAAATGAGTTATTATTCATCTTCATTTTCTTTTTCTAAAAAATGAATTCATCCAGCTTCCAATATCTTCTAAATCTGGTTTCTAAAAATAACACAATTGTTAGTATCATGTCTTCACAAGTCATTCTACTTACAATATTTCTTTCTTTTTATATATTTAGTAGTGGGGATTATATGATTTCCTAGGATTTTCAATTTCCCTCCTTGCATTAATCAAATATGTCTTTTGCTTTCTTGATGCCAAACAAGTACTCTTTACTCTAACTAATCATTTTTGCTTTTTCACCAATAGGTTTGTTAGCCTCTTTTGTCTTTTTTAATTCAATAATCTAAAATGGTTTTTCTTTTTTAAGTTCTATGATTGATATGAGCTTCTTTTGTTCTTCAAAATATTTATGAGAATAAAAAATAGAATCAATCATTAAATACGTGATTAGATCTTATTTAAATAGCCAACTTAATACATTTCCTAAATTGGCTTATTTTTTGCTCATTTTGTCATCATCTTTTTATATCGAGTAACATTGTTTTTAAAGGTTAAGATATTGGAATATTTGGTCTCTATAAACCATTTCCTAATATTCCATTTCATCTTTTCTATAATTAACTTAATGCATTCATGCTTTGTTACCGATGTTGCGTACTTTATTTTCAAAGTTCTAAAATGAAGGGCGTAGATTTTTATAGACTTTCTTGGATCATGAACTATCTTGGACAAGGTAACTAGTGTTACTTCTGGTTTTGTTCTATAAATATGTTCATGAAAATAAGCCTTTTTTATCTGTTTTCAATTGTTGATAGACTTGGGTGATAATGTAAAGAACCATTAAACAACAATTTTGATTAATGATGAACTGAATAACCTCAATTTCTTTAAAGGAATAACAACATGATCACCATATTTATTAGTGATCTTTTCAAAGTGCTCTCTTGTTGATTAATTATCTTTCTTTAAATAGTTAGCTACATTGATTCTTCTAAGAATAGGATATAACATGTCTATCCATTCAGGGTATGGATAATTATATGCAGGTCTAGTTATATGTCCAACTTCTAAGCCTATCTCTCTTAAATGTTGGACTATTCGACCCTATTAATTCTTCCTTTTGATTTTAGTCGACAACAAGTACCTAGGTTAGAGGAAGATTGAGATAGTCTTACTGGAAAGGGCTTTAAATTGTGTAATTATGGATTATTATGGTTATATGTAAGGTTGTTGGGTAATATAATTAGTCTTAAGTTTCCTATATGCTTGTAGGGTAGGTGACACTTCATTAGCTATATCATGTATAAATTGGGTTTAGCTTGTTATAATGCTAGTTGTGTAGACATGTAATATCTAGAATGAGTTTGAGAACTTTCAAACATTTATGTTGGAGTGCTTGTTATTTTAGTATATCTTAAAATTTGCCCCTAAGCTTTTTGAATAAATAGAATGTTTGATCGACTCTACTTGAGCTCATTCTAGGTATGTTAAACTGATTAGACATACCCTATATAGTCTTGTTGACTACCACAATATTATTATAATAAATTGCATTAATTTCATTTTCCATCTCTATCTAAGAAGCTTTTAAGTGTTCGTTGTCATAATTAATTACATGGAATGTGAAGTTTTTAATTTCACTTTAACATGTTAAAAAAATTTCAAAACTACAAATTGAAAGAAGTTATAAATAAAGGCTATAAAGAAATAAATTGTGATATGAAAAAAAAATAAAAAACAAAATGTAGCAAAAGGTTGTGAATAAATTATATAATAAATTTTATAAATAGGGTGGGTATTGTTTTAAACCGGGAATATTTATAATGTTATAAAGATAGAATTCCATGTAGATATTAAATCTTATTCCTACATAAATGGTTTACAACAAGTAAGAACTTTACTATCTAAATACTACTACTTCTTATTTGTGCATATCCTTTTGATAGTTGTATGTGTTTTTCTATAACTTTCACCAGTTTAACGACAAAATATTTATGTTTTGTGTATGATCAACTGATTGATAAATTTTGATCTTCTTGGTTGATGATGAATGATCGATCATTGTTATCTTTACTAATTAATGATCAATTTTACTAATCAATGGCCATTTTCATTTTTCATCATTGATTTATAAAATAAATAAGTATTGTTCTTAATTAATGTAGTTGTTTATTTTAGTATAAACAATTGTGAAGCTCACGTGAATATATTATATCATAAAAGTTATAATTATTAGCTAGGATATCCTATGAACATAAGGAAATATTTTGTTTGCCCAATGAAACTTGAGTTATAAAATAAGGAAACCATTAACTAGAAGTGAACAAACAATATAGGGTATGAACATACTAAAAATAGAGCACTATTACACAATAACTTACTTTGCAACGTTCAAAGTGTTATTAAGCAACATTGCGACTGTCATTGGCCCCACACCACTAGAAACTAGAGTAATACATCCAGCTACCTTTCATGTTTTCTCAAAATCAACATCTCACACTAGCCTATAACCTGACTTCCTGTTTGGATCATCGTTAGTGTTTGTCCTAGCATCAATAATTGCAACATTAAGTTTAATCCAGCTTTTTTTTATTTGAAAGTTAGAAAATAAACTTGTATATAAAAGAGCATTCCTTCCATCAAAACTCACAAACAAACTCTAACATATTAGACTATTAGGAACTCTAAGCTAGCAAAAATTGTCTAGTGACAAAATACTATATACCTTTTTAGTTTTCTTTTCATTTTTCAAATTGTTTTTCAATGAAGAATTGAAAAACAAATTCATTTATTACAAAACAAAATCAATTTTTTTTATAAAAACATAAAAAATACATAAAAATTATAATTATTTTTTATAAAAAAATATAAACCATAATTTATAGTAATCTTAATATTTTGTATTCCTAATAATTTTATTATAAAATATTAATTTTATTTCTTTCACATTAAAAACTATCATGGAAAGAAGTTGTATTGTTAACCCAAAAACATATTTACAATGGATTTATAATAAAAAAATAAATTTATAACATTAACTTAATATAAAAATGTAAAAAATATAATTTTAATTTTTTACATTGTTAAAAATTACTTGTATATAAAAATAATTATATTGTTAATTTTTTTTTCTTAATTTGAAAAATAGTTAAGAATTTGTATTGGAAATTTATGAAGAACGTTTATAATGTTGATTAGGAATAGAATGAGTAGTAACTCTTTAATAGTTGTTATAATTCTATTTTATAATTGTTATAATTTTGTTTTCTAAAATCAATATAAATTTCAAAAATTAAAAACTATTTGAATAGCCTAAGCTTGCAGAAGTTGACTAATTGAAGACTCAGTATATATTTATATTTTATTTGTATGGTTTTTGTTTAATCTAGGCACATGCCTAAGCTTTCAGAAGTTGACTAATTGCACAACAGATGCATTCATAACGGAATTCTTGTGTCAATGTCTCAAATTCAGAATTCGTTAAATTATAGACTCGTGCTCAATCAAGAAATTCAATTTAATATTGAATGATAAAATCAGGAAAAAAATATCAATTTAAAAAATTTACCAAAGTGAAAAAATTGCAATAAAAAATATAGAATGAAATCATAAAAAAAAATTAAAAAATAATCTCAAATAAAATAAGTAGCCATCAAAATAATAGGAACCAAATTTGACATATTAAAAAAAAAAAGAAGGATGCAATTGAAATTAAATTTTAATTCTATAAAATAACTCAAATAAAAAAAATATCAATTGAAAGAACAAGGATCAAATTCAAAGGAAAAATAAATCGAAGGGTTGCTATGAAATTTTAAAAGGTAAGGCGTGAAAATCATGAATTATAGAAAAAAGAAGAAAAAAGAAAAGCAAATTGATGCCAAACTAGATGGGATTACACCAAATACACCACCTAGGGAGGTATAACCCGCTATGTCGAATTGAATAACACCATGGAAGGCCATTTTTTTATCATCATAAGTCTTTGTATGCATTTCTCAAACATGGCGGGGTATCTTACTTATTGGGGCATTCAATAAATATACCAACAAATTTTTGTTGTTATTTTATATTTATTAAAATACTAAATTGCCTTTAAAACCACATGATAATCACACACAAAAAACAACATAAATGAAAGCACGACCAAGCCCTTGAAGGTAAGATAATAAAATTTTGATTTTAAAGGCAATACAGTCATTTTTATGTACTATGAAAAATAAAATATCAAAAAATCCCTTAGGCCCAAGTTAAATAGTTTTTTGCTTTTAAATGAAATTAAGTAATTATATTGTGCAAAAACAATGTATGAAAAGACTGAGTTATCCCATTCAATTCTAAAATTACCAATGGACCATGTGAAAAGACTCAATTACCCATAATAGACAACTTATTTTTTTAGAAGGGCAAAATAGTAATTTTCATATATTGATATATGTATGATATGTGTTGTGAGACTGCTAAGGCATTCCTTCATCTTTTAAGTTTTTTTTAATTACATTATGTACTTATTATTTTATAAAATTCCATATATTGATATGTGTTGTGAGACATATCTCTTACAATATGAATAATACTATTATATATCCTTGTTCATAACTTTATTGAGACTAGACATCAACATAAGTGGTAAAATTGGTATGTGTTATATCTTTATCATATGATGATAGTAGAGATTCTCATTTCAATAGTATGATTATACTAAGAATAATATCTAGATGCTTGTTAGGAAATTAGTTTATCAAATGTGGTCTGCATGAGAACCCATTTGGCACTTGCATATTGCCTATAGGGAATGTTATAAAGATGGGTGTAATTAGTTCTTTGACTTAAGGTTATTAGGTTATCTTGTTTGAAAACCATGTACTTTGACACGCACATACATTAGTTATTAGGTATATGTTGAGCCATATAAAAATTTGTGAATAATCAAGATTTTGATAACAATTATGCAATGACAGTATAAATAATAACAATAATGGCAATGATGATGCCATCAATAGTATCCTTATTGATAAGTTAAAGGTTGAGTGCAAAGACAATATAGAAAATGCTCAAGAAAAGAAAATTGTTAACTTAGGGTATGTTGATCCTTTTGATTACAAGTTTATTATTATCATGAAAATAGATTTTTTCAAGGGTTATATGGATACAATATATGTTGATGGAGCAAGTTTAAGGTTTGCAATTCATTACTTTAGAAGCTAATAAAAGAGAAATCATTTTTCAATTGATATTTTTTATGTAAAATTTAATGTGAAGAGATTAAAGTTGTTAGCTAAAACTTTTATACACTTGAAGTGAAGAAAGAAACGAGGATGAAGAGTCTTGATTGAAAAATCACGAGATCAAGGCAAGCAAGAACAATTTTCTTGAAAACATGTTATTTCTAACTCGAGAAGATTGATGTATAAGGATTTTTTTGGAAAGTTATTTTTTTCTTAGTTATTTTTATTCCTACTTATTTTTGAAAAATATTTTTTATAGTCTTTTTATTCTTTCTATTTAGTCTAGGAATCATTTAGTTTAGGAATCTTATTTTATTTTATTTAGTTTAGGCCTAAGATTAGTATAATAGAGGGGCTTTAGCTTGTATTTTAGTAGACATTTTGAAGAGAAATATTAAGTAATAAAATTTTGAGTTGGGATTTTTATGTAATGATCATATTAGATAAATTTTTATGTTGCTTGAGCTTGCTTTTTTTTTTTTGTGTTATTTTCATATGAGTTAGTTGGTATCAGAACTTAATGATTCCTAGTGAATAGCTGTTGTGTGTTGTTAAATGTTCATGGCTAGGAAAGGTGATGAAATAACAAGACATGTTAATATAGGAAGGTATGAGAAGGTTTTTTCTAGGAAATGAGACGTTCAAGAACTAGTGATAGAAGACATGTGAATAGAGATTATAGAATTGACTTGTCAATTAGATAAAATTATAGAGGCAAGTTGTTGATAATGATAATGGCAGTGGTGATGTCTTTAATAGTGTGCTTATTGATAAGTTAGAGGTTGAGTATAAAAAGAATATGAAAAGAGCTCAATAAAAGAAAATTTTTTATTTAGGTTGTAATGATCCTTTCATTACAAGCCTACAATTATTACAATGGAAGATTTATTCAAGGGTTTTATGGATGTAACATATGTTGATGAAGTAAGTATGAGGTTTGCAATTCATTACTTTAAAAGCTAATGGAAGAGAAATCATTTCTGAATTGATATTTTTTATCCAAAGTTTAATGTGAAGGGATTAAAGTTGATATCTAAAAGTGTTATACACTTAAAACGAAGAAAGAATAGAGGTTGGAGAGTCTTGATTGGATACCTGCAAGATCAAGGCACGAACAATTTGAACTTAAGGATGAGTTTCTTCCAACCAGGGAGAATCATGCAGGAGGATTTTTAGGAGAGATTATTTATTTCCATAGTTATTTATATTCTCATTTAGTTGAAAAAAAATTTTCTGATATGATGTTTTTATTCTTTCTAATTAGTTTAAGAATCACTTAATTTAGGAATTCTATTTTTTGTTGTTCAATTTAAGCCTAGGACTAGTGTAAACTTATATCTTATTAGACTATTTTAAGAGAAATATTCAGCAATAAAATTTTGAATTAGAATTTTCATGTGGTGGCCCTATTGAATAAAATTATGTGTTGCTTGTGCTTGCTTTCTTTTTTATATTATTTCCATCTGTATCAAAGTCCTAGTGAGATTAGGGTTAGAAATCCTATTAAAACTAGAAGCATAGTTTTATATATGAAACTAGAATCCTAATTAAATTTGGATTCATTCCTATATTCCTAGTTAGACTAGGACTCTAAAAAAGACTTTAGATATAAGTAGGATTTTATGGTTGATATGTTAAGCTATTTGACCTAGTATAGAACTAGTTAGGTTTATAGGCCTTGAAAGCCCACATGTTATGCTGGAGACTTTGTTATCCATATAGGCTTGTTAAGCCCATATGATAACTTTGTCTCATCACTGTCCATATAGGTTTAAGAGCCCATCTGGAGTCGAAAGAACAATCCCAGGAGATTGGGCTTGTATATAACCTCAGTCCAATTAGAATTAAATGAATTAGCACAAATCACAACCTGTTTCAATATGATTGAAACTTAAAAAAGTAAAAAAAACTAGATTATAAGGGTTTAAATAAAGAAGAAACCATAATTTTAAAGAGAATGAGAAAAAAAAAACATGCAAAATTATGGATAGTTTTTCCTATTCTATGATTTCTCTTAAAAAAAAGACATGTTGTCCTTTTAATCTTTTTTTATATGTTGATCGTTTTTGGAGTACAACTAGCATAAACTCTAGAATAACTTTTTTTCTAATACAAAAGATTTATGGCAATGGGAATTGATATTCATTCCTGCATGGATCATCTCTAGAGGTGAGATAATTAGACAACTTACAGGTTGTTACTATTAGTTTAATATGTCTTATAATCAATCGATTAGTTACACGTGGTATTTTTATATTTATATAAATATATATTTATTATTAATAAAGGCTTAATTTATCTTTAATATTTATATAATATTAGATTAATGAATTTAGAGTAAAGATAAAGTCCATGGAACAAAAATACTTTACAAAGAAAATTACAAAGTTATTATAATTATGGGATTTCTATTACATCAAAGCATTATTCCTAAAATATTCATGGTCGATGCTCTCTTAAATATTGGAAATTCATTAGAGCCATAGAGACTGACACATATTATGTTCTTTCCTTTATAAAATGAAGTAGTTGCTCTCATAAGCTGAGGTATAAGAGATATCTATAACTAATATGTAGGTGCTTGTTATAAGACATATACACTAAACTAACCCGCATGAAAATTTCATATGGAGAGATTTTATATATATATATATATATATATATATATATATATATATATATATATATATATATATATATAGAAAGACTCACATGATGATTGTGTAAGTGATCCTTAGATTTGACATTACTAAGTCATCTTTTATAGATAATGTTATAATTTGATCTTGTTACATGTTATCCTAATCAAGGTAACGAAAGGGTAGACATTGGGTATAACATGAATTCTATGAAGGTTCTTAAGTGATAAAGAGATGATTCATCATCCTAGGTGAATTAGAAAAAAATGTTTCATTTGTTCTCAAATAGTATTGATTCAGAAATCATTGGGTAAGGTGGAATGAGATTTGAAAAGAGTTTCAAATCTTATTCAAACAATCAACGACTATTATGCAGAGAACAAACATGATTTAACATAGTAGACATACTTCATGCTTTAACGTTAAATCGGAACATTATTGATAAAAGGATATTAATTATATCGAGAAACTAGTCACTAAAAGGTTAAGTCAAACCACTAATGACTTTTCTAATATTTCAGGGATCATAACACATTGTTAGACGATGCACCTGATCTTTATATATAAATTAATCAATTGTTGAATTGATAATAAATTAAATTTTATTTAATTCTATTTAATTATAATTATAATTTATATTTGGGCCAACATATTAAGAACTTAATGAGCCACACATGTTAAGAACTTTTAGTCAAAAATTAAATTGAGATGATTTAATTAAGTATGACTTGATTAAAATATATATTAGAAATTAAGTACTAGAATATAATTAATACATGGATTATATTTCTAGATCTAGAAAAATCAAGTAAGGACTTGATTGAGTTAATTTCTAAAGTTACCTCAATACATAAGAAATGAAGACAGTTAGAATAGAGAGGACAAAATAGAATAGGAGGTAGATATAAAGTTGTGTTTGGTAGTGATATACAAGATAAAGTGACTATTTTCATATCCTATTTGGTGAATGGTGGATATAAGATAATAAAATACAAAAAAAAAATTATTCTACTCTTGATTTGCATTACCATGAAACTTGACATGTTTGAAACAATAATTAAAAACTATTTTTTTAACTAATTTAAAATATTAACTTTTCAACCTATAAAAAAAAATTAAAAAATAATTTATCAACGAATAACTCACTACTTTTGAGTTAGGATTGATAAAAATAATCTCAAATACGAACTCATTACCTTTGAGTTAGGATTGATGAAAATAAACTCAAGTACGAGCTTGTCATCAACGAAATCTCTTTTTTTTTTTAATTTTCAAAGATTCTAAAATATAGAAATTTCTTCTAACCATGTGATTGAAGTTACAAGTAATGTTATGCTTAGATTTTATAACTCCATAGCTCTAAACCTTCATTCATTTTGAAAAGAAAAGAAAACGTTTCGTCCTCGTTTGTCTCTCAATACATAATTGTAACCATACTATTTAACATAGAAATTTAGATTTTAAAAAATAGCATAATGTTAGAATACCATGGGGAAATGCACATTTTAAGAATAATTGTATTTGAGATTTGTACCTCAAACCCATTCCAACCACAACTTCTTGGGTGGGGGTGGTGGCACAATTTTTATTTTTGGTTTTAGATTATTTTTAAAAGTATTTATAACTTAAAAAATATTAAATTAATGTTTTTTTTAGTGGTTTTTAATAGTTTTGATGTGTTGATATCAAAAATATACAAAAATTATTTTAATATATTTTCAAACAAAAAGCTATTTTAAAAGGTATCCTCCATTATAATTCCAAAAACCTCCGAGTAGCTGAATGAAGGCCATGATAGTTAGACGCGTTTGGGAACGTGGTTGAAATCACGTTCCCTCAAAATTCAATTTTTTATTATTTTGTTTTGCTAAAAATTATTTTTTTTAATGTTTTCAGATTGTTTTGATGTGATAATATCAAAAATGATTTTAAAAAAAAAAAAAAAACATTATTTTTTAATAAAAAATATTTTAAACTGTAACCACTACCACAATCTCAAACAGAAGCTTAGTAATTTTATGTCTTCTTTACTAGGATAACAAATTATTCGAAAGGCTTGGCAGAAGATGTGCAAGAGCTAAGCAATTCCTACAAGTTGAG
>Ga0325410_1001744_pt1 | contig 24053 bp, 20 predicted proteins | sample PopdelMetagenome_16_FD_206182 | JGI IMG/M metagenome (GOLD analysis project Ga0325410, IMG submission 206182) | Populus deltoides microbial communities from Bellville, Georgia, United States - Xylem-PdIQD-R3 | ecosystem: Host-associated > Plants > Phyllosphere > Stem > Wood/Secondary xylem...
ATATATATATATATGTAGTTTAATATATATATATATATATATATATATATATATATATATATATATAAAACAAAAATGCTATGAGTAAACCTTAACCTTCCAGCTAGACGAAGGTTGTTTTTGCTTATTAACACTTTTTAAAATATCTGTGAAAAAACAATATTAAAAAAATTAATAAAATAATACAATTTTTAAGTATTATGATTAAAAAGTATAATATGTATAGTTTGTTGTTACTAAGGTGCCATTGGGGAACTAACTTAAACGATGTTTCACAAAAAAAATTAAATTTATTTTTAAAAATTAAAAATATATATTATTTTGATGTATTTTTAAACAAAAAATACTTTGAAAAATAATTGTTACCACAATACTAAACACTATCTAAAAATATCGACATTCACGGAGAAAAAAAATTATTAAATGGGCTGGAGAGATGAGAGAGAAGAATAATGAAAGAAAAAAAAGAATACTTGAGACATATCGAAGCTCTGATTAGTATATTACTAGTGTTATCAGAAAGATCTTGACAAAACAAATTCAATAACATCAAAGAAAGTTACTATTGATGACCCGAGTGGGTCACATTATCGTTTAAAGGTGACAGATGACTCACTTGTTTTTGAAGGCAAATGTGACCCATTCATGTCACCATTGGTAATCTTTCTTGATATCGTTGGATTTATATCATTGAGATCTTTTTGATAATACCAATGATTTTACAATTGGAGTTTCGGTGTATCGTCGTTTTCTTCTTCTCTACTTTCTTCTTTCTCATGCTTGTTAAATAATTTTTTTTTAATAAATGTCTTTATTCTGAATAGCAATAATTTATTTCTCTGGTATCTTTAATTTACTATGCTAATTAAAAAAAAAAAAACTAGACAAAGGAGCCTAACATGCAGATGTGTATTTAAATACAAATACGAGTGAGCATCTCCTTTTTTTATATGTATATATAATATTTTTCCCATTGAGCAAGTGAGAGTCGGCAAAGATATTTGTCAAGCGTGAGACGTCCATGTCACGACAGCAGGTGCTTTTGGAACCTTGCTATCATGGTAACCACGGCACTCAGAAGTCCCATGTTTGTGGTTGCAGTACAGTTATATTAAAAAAAAAAATGAACTTTTTTATTTTTAAATTATTATTTTGTATTTCAGTTTGTTTTGATTTATTGATATAAAATAAATTAAAAATAAATAAATTTGATGTATAAATATGGGATAAGTTTTGACACTTATTCCTTCCTTTATATAGAAGTCCGAATCATATTTTTTTGAAAATTTTGGTTTTAAATTATTAATTTTTATTTTAAATTGTTTTGATACACTTGTATAAAAAATAAATTTTTAAAAAACATTTTGATTTATAAATATGTGATAAGTTTCGAAACTTATTACAGAGAAGTGGTCGCAATTACAAAATTGCCCTTCTCTTCTCATGCAAATAAAACTAAACAAGAAGAAGTCAAGAACATTGACAAAGATTGATGCAACATTTCTTGCAATTTCATCAATTTCCCTTTGGGAAGTTGATTGATAAATGGTACTGATCTATCACTATAATTCATTAGTTTCCCTTTGAGAAGGAGCCCAGAGGAACCTCAACCATGCATTGTGATAGCATTCATAAAACATGGATAACATGGGCTCCAAGAAAAAAAAAACATTATAGCAAATATATTTTGTTTTGTAATAAATATTTTAATCTTGTAAGTTAAAATCTAGTTTTAAAATCTCGTAGCTCAACTGACTAGGTTTTAGATTTGCTCTTTAATAATTAAGTTCGAGTTTTTTCAGAAACACTGAAGACTTATATGATCGTTAATTTAAGAACCTGTAAAATTAATCAAGATATGTACAAACTGTCCGGACACATACGTTAATAATAAAAAAATCTCTGCAGAAAAAAAAGAAGAAGAAGAGAGCTTACAAGCTCCTGTCAATTAGCCAGAATCACATTTAATTTTTCTTTTTCTTTTTTTTATATTTGATGAGGAGTTCTTTTTTCTTATAATTGCTAGATATGATCCGAAAATTGATTTGAAAAAAGACTTGAATCAGCTGGGACAATTATTTTTGTTAAATCAGTGTCATTTTTTTTTCTTACGTTAGAGACCTTGTTTTTACATTTTAAAAATATTTTTTAAAAAAATTGATATTTTTTAATTTTTTTTTGCTTCAGATTAATATTTTTTTGGTGTTTTTATATTATTTTAATGTGCTGATGTCAAAAATAATTTTTAAAAAATAAAAAAATATTATTTTGATATATTTCTGAATAAAATACATTTTAAAAAATAACCACAGCCACACTTCCAATTATATGATAAATTACATCAATAATTCACCATCAGCAATACTCGACAAAATGAATTGTCGAGTGAAAATCCTCAAGCTTATCCATAGGTGAAGCCCTGATGATAAGCATGGCTACAGTGTGAAGACAGCAGTAACATGCAGAAAAAAACAAAGAAGCTTGTGTTCCAGATGCTCTTGTCTGTACATTTATTTCCAGATGTGATAATCTACACTGGTTATAATAAGATCTTGATAAGCTGTTGATCGAGCTAGCTGGAATGTGAAAAAATTGTGGATCGGATCTTATCTTGGCTAGCAGCAGCCAGCAGCGTGCCATGTTCTTTGCACCGACTCTTGATACTAGCAATTTCGTCTGCATAAACTGCAGGATCATATCCTGACATAACATGGTGAAAAAACAGTATTTTTCACAGGAATATTAATGGTATTATTGGCCATGCTTGGAGGAATTAAATTAAATTAAATTAATTTATCCTTGCAACTTTTTAAAAAAATAAAAAAAGCTATGCTCTTGGGGCGTCGAGGAGAGGGAAATGTCTCTCGATTAGAGACCTCTCCTGTAAAGTTAAATAAATATCTTCTAAAATACTCTGACCATACTTAATTTAATAGTATTTTGTGTGGGCACACTGCTTCGTGGTGGTGAATGGAGAAGCATAGAACCTTAGATGGGACTCCATGAATGTCAATGGAAGAGCGCATTTCCTCCTTCAAATCGGATTTTGGTCTATAGAGATGATGGCTACACCAGACCAAAACAAAAAAAAAAAGAAAAAAGAAGAACAGCGAAGCCAATTGACTGCCAGACTATTTTAAGAGGGTAAAACAAGATACTGGCAGGTTGTGGATTGTTTATCAAGAAGAACATGAAAACTAAAATTAATGGAGGGAGAAAAAAAAAAAAACAAAGAAGAAAGCTGTGTCGAGCACTCGACAAGCCTATGCTAATGGGCTTGGTGGCACTTAAGCTTGAGCACCTGGGCATATTTGATCCAAGACAATTATTATTATTATTATTATTGAAAAAAATAAGGATGATGATCACCCGCCAATTCACTGGCAAAATGGAAGATGCTATTTTTTGCCCTTATGTTTATTTTTACTTTCAGGACCTAGTTGTAACAGAAATAAAGTTTAAGGACTCTTTAGTGTAAATCTAGAACTTTATGTTTTTTTTTTTGGGAAATTAACGACTTCGTTTCAAGTCACCTAAAACAATGCCATTTTTATGCTGATTTTTAATGGTGCACGTATTTCTGGTTTCCGGCATGTTATAATCGATCTCTTCCATGTATTTTTATGTAAAAGAAATAATTTAATTTAAAAATTTAAGTTGTTAGATGGGATTTTAAGATATGATTTATATTATTTTCTAATATAGTTTTTTAAATGAAAGTTCTTTTAAACTTGAAACTTATACATGCCCGTAATATTTTATACTTAATTTTTATTAAATAAATAGAGATAGTAAGATTCAAACTCATGACCAAGTCAAAAAACCAATTCAACTAAAAAAATTAAGTTGTTAGATAAGATCTCAAAATATAATTTATATTATTCTCTAACACCTTATTGTTATCACTGGAGGGAGAGGAGATTAATTTGTCAACATGGTTTGCTTAATCACCATTGCTTGCCGCACCCGATATTGTGGTGACATTTAAAAAAAATTTACGAGGAAAAAATAGATTTCAAGTATCTTGTTTTTTAGGAGAAAATGTTTTATTTAAAGAGTCGCCACTTAATATTATGGTCACCAGGAACCCTAACTGATCAGTATAGATTTTATGATACAAGATTGGTTAATTACGCAAAAGAGAAGATATTATTATCCATTAAACGTCCTATCTGAAGTAGACTGCATTGCTGGTTTTGTTTTAAATTACTAAGGGATTGTTGTACTATGCTACCGATGGTCTGTTTATAATATTCCTGACTCTGATGTCAATGAATATTCAACTACGGATACTTTCAACTCTGGCATTGATAAATATTCCAGTAAAATTTAAATTGAAAATAAATATCAAAACAAAATAAAATAAAATAAAAGAGATTGACATGGTGTGTGTTGCCAAACATATCCTTGTTTCAAAACAGATTAGTCAGATAGGCCTGAGACCAGCTAATTCTCTATTTTTTTTGGATTGAGTTTGACCTAGCTTATACAGGATGAGCTAGACCCAGTTGGCCCATCCCGGTAACTTGTCCAAACCAGTGACTCGGCTTGTCACTGGATGCTTGCGTGAATTATTCACGCATGCTTTGCACTGTGACAGGGTAATTATATTTCTAAAGGGATGGAAAACGAAAGCTTACCTGTGTAGCCGGGAACGAAGCCGAAGATGATGGTGTATTGGACGATGCCCTCTCTGTTTCTCTTTTCGTTTGTTTTCCCTCTGGTTGTTCTTTTCTTCGGCTCTGTTTTCTCTGTTCGTATTCTTTAGTCCCTCTCCCTCTTTGTTTCTGTCCCTGTTTCTGTTTGTTTGCAATTCTCTCTCTACTGGTTTTTTTTTTCCGGTCTTCCTCTCTGTTTTTTTTTCTTCCTCCTCTTTCCTTCTGTTTTGTTCCTCTGTGTTCGTTCGTCCCTCTGCTCGTTCTCCCCTGGTTTGCTGGTCTGTGTTCTCTGTTTTTTTCGTCCTTTCTTTCCCTTTCTGCCATGGCCATTCTCTGGCTATTATAGCCAGAGAATGCCATGTGGTCGCCTACAGATAATGAGGCGACCTTGCATGGACTTTAATGCAGGAGTAACGGTCGGCGACTCTTCGTGGATGTTTAGCCGTGGCGCGGCGTTTCTTTCCCCTGGTTTGGCGAGGTGAAGAAGACAAACAGTATCTTTTGGAAACGGCTCCGTTCTTGGGATGGGAATGGCCATTTTCGATTTGGTCATTAAGTTGTGAACGTTTGTAATCAAGCCCCTAGAATAAACTGTAATTGGACCCCTTAATTTCAGCGTCATTCACAAAATGAGCCTTGTATTTTAATTTCTTGCAATGTTAACCCGAATCAGCCCTAAATCTTGGTATTTTTTTAATTAAGCCCCTAATTTCAATAATTAAACTAATTCTAAGTTCAATCAAGTCCCCACACTTAGCCTAATTGCATGTGGGCCTAATAAAATATCATACCCAATACCTTTTGAGCTCAATATTGCATGTGGATCTTGTAAGAAACCATACTTAATATCTTTTGGGCTTAGCTGCATGTCGAGCGTAATTTCCTATAGGTTTGGTAAAATATTTAACTTAACATCCTTAAATTTTAAATCAATACAAGTTAAAATAGATATGGAATAAAAAGTATTTATAGACCCATACCAAGTCACAAGGTTATTTTGTAATTCTTTATATAATATGTTGAGAATTTAGAATATTTATTTCTCTACACTCCTATATACATAAAAATCTTCTAAAAAATGTCATGTTTAAATTAACATTAATGCTGATTAAGGATTATTATCATCAACATTAATATTGTGTACAAAATAATTTATAAAAATCTTCTACATATCTTTATTCTTATCAATATTAATGTTGATCTAAAAATTGTTTTTATCAACATTAATATTATGTAAGAGATTTTTTTTTTATCTATGTTTTCAAGAGAAAATAACTCTTCACCTCTTTAGCAAAATAACAAAGTTCAGGGGCTATAAATATCTTCTAAAACATGCAGTAAATGATTCACACCTTTTCTATTCTTTATAGTATTTAAATTCTTATTTTCAGAGCATTTATCATAAATAAATAAGAACAAACACTTTTTTTTGTTAAATAGGAAACTCATTCTTTTATTTTTTGTATTTTTTAATAAAATAAATAACTGATTTTATTATCATGATTCCTTAAATCCCACTAAAAAAAATTATTTTCTAAATATTATAAGATCTTTTGTCATTAACCAATAATTTTGTGAATTCTAGAAAAGAAAATATAGAAGTGAAGTTTTAATCATTCTTTATCCTCACACTCAAGATTTTCATTCCTAAACATAGCAGATTTCTGGAATATTATCAAAGAAAATCTCATTTCTCCTTGTGTGTGTGCGTGTGTGTGTGTGTTCCTAAAAACTGGGTAGAAAATATAGTTTCTAATAGGCCTGTTTGTTAATTATGTTTTCTTCCTCGTTCATGTTAGAAAAAGAAGAGTTTCATCGAAATACCTAGTTTTTCTCAAGTCAGGAGACTAATTAATAAGAACACATTTTCCAACTTTTTAACATAAAAATCCAAGTCCCATATTATCATTTTTTATCCTCAATTCTCTTCTCGTCAATAGCATAGAGAAACACCGTGTGGTTGATATATATACAGATCGATCATGAAAACATGAAGATTTGTGTTTTTTTCTTTTAGTCTTTTGATCAGAAGGATGAAACGTAGAAACATTGGAAGTGTTTCATGCCAACTCAATTGCTACAGATGTGCTCTAACAACACCACTTTCAACAATATAGAAAGCTCACAATTTTATGAAGAAATAGATATCACTGCGCGCGTCTGTAGAGTACAAGACATAGATGAAATGCAAGAAAACAAAGATAAATATAGAAGAATTTCCTGTAGAAAAGGGCTGGAGAATAGGATAGAAACCCCATAACAGAGGGTAGATCCCTATATTAAAGGATTCGATAATAGGATAGGAAACCCTAGCTATTACAAGAACATGAAACATAAGATGGAAACATTTGTTGAAGCTAATCATCGTCCAAATTGTCCAGGCGGGCCAAATGGACCACCCCCAAAGCAGTCTCGTATTAGCCAGCAACAGCACAGGCAGCTCAAGCTGCCAAGCACACAGCAATCAAATATTAGAGAACAGCAAAACAAGGTTTAATTCTCAAGATAATGCTAAATAAGTTTTCTGCATAAAACTATTCGGATGCTACAATACTGTTTTAACATGATGCTACAGGGAGGGGGGAAAGAAGAATTTAAAACCAGCCGTTTAGGGCTTAAAACAGTACTATAGAATTTCTTGGAGAAAAAAAAAAAAGAAATATGAGTGCTAGAAATGGGATATTTTTGGCAGGGTTTTTTAAACAAAAGGAGAACGATTAACTGCTAAATTCTGGGGAGGTATAAGGAAAAAATGGTGAAAAGCAAAAAATATAAAATCAGCTTAACAGCTTGTAAATCTTGCAATTTCAGTTTCGAAGTTAATTATGACAGAAACAAAGTCTTATAGCATACCAAGAACCTATGATGTCACAGAAGCCACCGAAAAAACCAGGTCCTCCAAGTCCCGGACCCCATCCTTGTCCCGGACCCCATCCTCCAGGTCCTCCTGGTCCCGGACCCCATCCTCCTCCTGGTCCTCCTCCGGGTCCCGGACCCCATCCTCCTCCACCTCCGGGTCCTCCGGGTCCCGGACCCCATCCTCCTCCACCTCCTGGTCCACCTCCACCTCCGGGTCCTCCTGGTCCCATTGCTTCCTCCTAGCTCTCTAACAAAATCTAGCTGCTAACACCACGATGATCCTATCACCACCGCTGAAACCACCGCTGAAGATTATACTAGACAAGGTTTGCAAGAAACTCGAATGCCCTGCTATTTGGCTAACTACAAAGACATTGGTAAAGCTGTTAAAGAGGATTAGATTTTGTACTTGTAGGAATATATATATATATATACTTTGCTTAGGCTGGAAGCATCTGTCTACCATTTCACATTTTTCACAAATGCTACCCTTCAACCTGATATTTGGATCAAATTTTCACGGTTGACCTGACATTCTAAGCTACCATTCAAGGCTAACTAATAACTTCAGTCAAAAAGTCCAATTTGATTTGATCATAAGAGAGAGGTGGCAGTCTTTGGTTGCTCCATGTCACTACAAGGCCAAGCCAAATCCCCAAAAAATCCTCTGAAACCATGTCAAAACCAATTCATTACATTAGTGCAATGGCAGTGGCAGTGGCGGCAAGCACCACCACCTGTACCAGGATCAAGTTCAGCTTGGTAACTAAAAAACAAAAGGTTCAGCTTGGTGGATGTAGATCTACTTGCATGGGCTGCCGACAAGAGCTTAACCGTTGATCCCACAACATCAAGCTGTGGCCATAAATATAAAAGCACCAAATAGCTATACGCCTGCAATTTTATTTTTTATTTTTTTAAGAAAAGGAGATTGTGAACGGCAATTGAATTTAAAGATCATAGATTTGCTCAAGAACGCAAAATTAAATACAGGTGAGCAGACTGTGGTTTTTTTTGTTTGTTCATCTTCCGAGGAAGACGAAAATACATCTAAAAGTCAGGAGACTAATAAGAATCCATTTTCCAACTTATTAACATAAAAATTCAAGTCCCTTACTAACATTTCCCCCCCTCAATTCTCTTCTTATCAATATCATAGAGAAACACCCTGTGGTTGATAGATCGATGAAAACATAAAGATTTTTTCTTTTTTAGTCTTTTGACATGAAGGATGAAACGTTAGAAACGTTGCCAGTGTTTCATGCCAGCTCAATTGCTACAGATGTGCTCTAACAACACAACTTTCAACAATATACAGATCTAGTTAGAATAATCGCAATGGTATTCACTTTTGATCTAAAAGTAGCATGTTAACAATTGTGTAATTTAGGCGATCATTTCTTGTGGGTTTTGGCTTTTGGATGAAAGACTTTTATTTATGGATGTTTTCTCCGGCTGGATGTTTTCTCCTGCTTTTGGATGAATGACTTTTATTGTTGGGTTGTTTAGGCTGGCTGAACTATTCTAGAAGTCCATTTCATTATTTTTTACTTCTGTTTTTTCCTTGGTTCATCTTTTTTTGTATTGAATTCCCATTATATTATTAAATAGTTTTATTGTTGGATTAATTTTGTCGGTGTAAGGCATGACATCCATCGGTAAAATTACTACCGACGGTTTCACCGACGAAATCCGTCTATTGGGATCCTAATCGTCGATAATTCTTTATTCCGTCGCTAATTCTATTGAAAATAAAAAAATCAACCACCAACGGTCTTACAGACGGCGACGTGCGGTAAAAAAAAATTCCCACGAGAATATTACCGACGGAACATATCCGTCTGCATTTTCAACGATAATCACCGACGGACTATCCATCGGTGATGATGGTATGGCGGTAAATGTTTCAAAACTCTATCAAATACCAGTTTTAATGCAATTTTTTTGATACATTGCCGACGGTGATGGATTCAGTTTTTTTGCCATTACCTAAATAGCTATTTTTTATTGCAATTCTTGATTACTAAAAACAAAAGATTATGAAGAAATAGATATCATTGCACGTCTGTAGTACAAGACATGGATGAAATACATGCAAACAAAGATAAAAATAGAAGGATTTCCTGTAGAAAAAGGGCTGGAGAATAGGATAGAAGCCCCATAACAGAGGGTAGATCCCTATACTAAAGGATTCGAGCATGGGATAGGAAACCCTAAAAGAAGAACGTGAAACATGAGATGGAAACATTTGTTGCAGCTAATCATCGTCCAGGTGGTCCACGTGGACCCCCAAAGCAGTCTCGTATTAGCCAGCAACAGCACAGGCAGCTCAAGCTGCCAAGCACACAGCAATCAAATATTAGAGAACAGCAAAACAAGGTTTAATTCTCAAGATAATGCTAAATAAGTTTTCTGCATAAAACTATTCGGATGCTACAATACTGTTTTAACATGATGCTACAGGGAGGGGGGAAAGAAGAATTTAAAACCAGCCGTTTAGGGCTTAAAACAGTCTAGAATTTCTTGGAAAAAAAAAAAGAAAAACGAGTGCTAGAAATGGGATATTTTTGGCAGGGTTTTTTAAACGAAAGGAGAACGATTAACTGCTAAATTCTGGGGAGGTTTAAGGGAAAAATGGTGAAAAGCAACAAAAAACAAATCAGCTTAACAGCTTGTAAATCTTGCAATTTCAGTCACGAAGTTAATTATGACAAACAAAGTTTTATAGCATACCAAGAACCTATGATGTCACAAAAGCCACCGAAAAAACCAGGTCCTCCTGGTCCCGGACCCCATCCTCCTCCACCTCCGGGTCCTCCTCCACCTCGTCCTCCTCCACCTCCGGGTCCTCCTCGTCCTCCTCCACCTCCGGGTCCTCCTGGTCCCATTGCTTCCTCCTAGCTCTCTAACAAAATCTAGCTGCTAACACCACGATGATCCTATCACCACCGCTGAAACCACCGCTGAAGATTATACTAGACAAGGTTTGCAAGAAACTCGAATGCCCTGCTACTTGGCTAACTACAAAGACATTGGTAAAGCTGTTAAAGAGGATTAGATTTTGTACTTATAAATATATATGTATACTTTGCTTAGGCTGGAAGCATCTGGCCTACCATTTCACTCTTTTCACCCGATATTTGAATCAAACATTTTTCACGGTTGACCTAACATTCAAAGCTACCATTCAAGGCTAATTAATACCTTCAGTCAACGAGTCCAATTTGATTTGATCATGTATGCACATAAGAGAGAGGCGGCAGTCTTTGGTTGCTTCATGTCAGTTCCCGAATGCCCCTAGCATCAACCTGAGTTCCAGCTAGAAACATGCGACTTGGCACAGTAATGTCTTTAATCCTAATATGTTTCTACCAGGCCAAGCCGAAACCCCCCAAAAAATCCTCCGAAACCATGTCAAAACCAATTCATTTCATTAGTGCAATGGCAGTGGCAGCAAGCACCATCAACCATATCAGGATCAAGCTCAGCTTAGTAGATGTAGATCTACTTGCAAGGGCTGCCTGCTAGAACTTTCCGTTGATCCCACAACCTCAAGGGGCCATAAATATAAAAGCACCAAATAGCCCAATGCTTGGCAATTTTGTTAAAATGAAAAAAAAAAAAAAAAAAAGGAGATTGTGAACGGCAACTGAATTTAAAGATATCATTGTTTTGCTCAAGAAAGCAAAAATACAGGTGAGCAAAGTGTGGTTTTTTTTTTTTTTCATCGGAATATATATGTAAGTTTTCTCCTTGAGACAATTTTCCATAGCAAGAAAAACACAGAAGAAACCTCGTCCCTCCATATGATTTTAGGGCACCTCCATCAGCTCGTGGAGAGATGCCATGGAATGTCAAACTCTTCAAATTTCTATTCAGCTTCTGGAGGTGCCCCGATATTTATGGAATAGGCCAAAATAAAAGCTGCCTTCCGGTCTTCTACCCTAGTATATGTTAAAAAGGTCTCGCTTCTGTCCCTGTCAAACTTCTGGCTGTAGACTGTACATCAACTCTGCAACAAACATTAGAATCCTCACAAAATGGCTGCCAATCCTATAGTATCCCCCTCATCAATTCTGGTTTCTGGAGCATTTACCGAGCTGCGAGGCCTCACTGAAAATATGGAGAAAATAGACCAGTAAGCAAATATATTTTGACCATGTGCATCAATAGCTGAATCTACAGTGACAACAAAATGCACCAAGGATGCAAATTATAATTGTTGCTCAAAGCTCGAGCTGGAGATGAGAAATAGTTTCCATGAATGCAAATTCCACAACATAAACACAACAGATTAACATGGGAGGCAATGATCTCATGCCAGGAGTGAAAGAAGAATTTAGAATCCAAAAATTGTCAGAGCTCACTTGTAACATTTGTGATAATGTTTACACTCTTCTGAGCAGCTAGTGCTTTTAGCATGTTTCCAGTAGCTAATAAAAGCAAGCTCTTCATATGTTGCTTTTGTTCCTTAGGGCTAGCTGTCTTGGTCAAAGCTTCTTCAAAGGCAACCAAATCCTGGGGTTTAATACAAGGGAGAGAAAGCAGAACCTGAGGAGACAAGGAAGTGCATCGTTCAGTTAAAAATGTTCAGCAGATAGTCGGATAAAACTAGTGAGTATTTTAACCCTAAATAACACGGGGCGTGAAAACTTGCCTGCCTTGGAGCTGGATCTCTATCACAGAGATGCATGAATATTTCTCGACAGAAACCAACTAGATCAGCACTGATAAATGCATTTGACTCGAGCACCAAACCTTTGATAATTGCAGAGAACAGATCTTTAGAAACAAACTCTCTGAGTTGAACATTATTAGCTGAGATTGCTAGAAGAATCACACTAGCACAAAAGGACAAAACTTTTGATACTGCTTCACCATCTGTCCATGTGAAAGCTTCTAAACAAATCTGTAATGCTGGAACAGCCAAGCCATTGTGCTTCAAAAGAAAACTGTAAAAGAATTAAATTCTCGGGTATAAGCAGGGCCTGGGGAAAGAAAATAAAAATACGACGAAGAGCATTTCAAAAAATCAACAGAAAAAGGCTATTATTATGCACACATACCCAACCATAGAGTTTGATGCAAATGCATCCAATTCCTTCAAAGAAGATGCATCCACACGGATAGCATGGCCAGATTGTTCTAAAGTAGGAAGCCTGGTATTTAGTCCGGGCGAAGCTATTGTAGAGAGAAGAACGCACATCTCACGAGTTAGGTCTCGAAGCAGTTTCTCTTCCATTACTTCTGCTTTCAAGTCTGCCTCAGCAAGGATGCCAAGGACATCTGGGACCTTTGCTTTACCCTCATGCAGGAGACTGGACCAAGAAAAGGTAAGAGCTTGCTGTACATGGATAAATAATGGATGCAAGAGCTTTTCCAGCCAGACCTCCCACATTTCCATAGGACAATGTTTAACCAAAGGTATCAAAGCTGAATGGACAAGCTGCCTTGTATGTCTGAACTCCATTGACTGTATGTTTTCCAGTAGTGCCACACCAACAGAATGAACATCCAAACATTTAAAAAATGGATCACCAATGGTCATCGATAGGCCCAGTACATTGTATCTGGAAACATGGAAGATGTATTAGCAACAGACCTGTCGGGAAAGAATCACATGAACAAGAAAAATAGATAGTATGTGGTCTACCATTTACTTGTGCAAAAATAACTCGTCATTTCTCACTGAATGCGTGAACTTAGCATATCATATTAAAAATATGTTTAGTCATTTTAGTCTATAATTGGTATTATCATAGTGGTTGCATGGGCTTATGAGCATCGTGTGCATGCAACACACATGCATGCAAGCAGAGAGGAGCAAGACATTATCCAGGTTTCAAAAGGATAACCAAACATAACAAGTCATTAAATATTTACAGATTATTAATTCTACATTAGGCATTCTACCCTCAGAGGTTTTCACACAATAAGAGCTTCTGACTAGGCAATTACATATGTTTAGAGATAGAAACTAAATAAATAGCACATCTCTTCTGCAATGAATTGATAGGAAATAAAAATAATAAATTTCATCTAATTTATCCTCCCTGACATGCACAAAGGATATTCAGATGTCATTCATCATGAAAAGTACGAATAACACTGATAAAGGAATAATTGAAGGCTGAACTTGAGTACCTTGACTTTACTAACCATATGAGCCCCAAGGAAAAAGAAATGCAGAAAATAACTGATATATATTCACCATAAAATTCGGTTGCAAAGTCAGAAACAACCTCCAAAGCACTTGTACTTACCCACTATCTCTGATACCTTTCAACCAATTCCGTATATCAGCTTCATTTGTTTCGGTGTGTCCTTCCCTACTTGTATCAATATGAGATCCATCTATGAAGGTTAAGGAACCTTTGGACAATTTGGGGTTTCCTTCCCCAAGGAGACTATATCGTTCAGCATTGCCCATGGTCATGGCACCTTTGATATCTCCCGGTAACATTTGAGATATGGATGGAGACCAAAGTGAGTGCACAGCACGAAGAAGCTGCAAGACAGCAAGAACATATTTTCAATACCAATTTCGTTTCAAAAACTATTCCTGGATAAAGAAAGAAAAAATAACAACTTTGGTTGTTAATAGCAACAACATACTTTCAAGAGGGGTGGCAGCATCCAGGACAGATGAGAAGCCATTGGATGTATAGTACTTGCTGTTGAGATGCTTTGCAAATTCAGACTGCCTTTTCTGATTCCACTCCTCTTAAGTGCCTTCTCAAAGAATGTCACAGTGTGGAAAATTGACCACATGAATGCTGTCTCAGAGCACAAACGGATCAGACCTAGTGGCTCAGACAAATAATTATTTTGCCACTCTAGCTGTGTCCACTGTTGGCTCAAAGGTTCAAGCAACCAGGCCAAAACTTCTTGCTGTTGTTGAGTCCTGCATCCATTTAAGAAACTTTTTAACAATAAGCAAAACATCTTACTTCAAGTAGTTAAAAAACAAAGGGGTCAGACCATTGTAAGCAAGGAATTACCCGGCAGCTGAAGCCATAACAAGAAATGCTTCACCTAGCAGATTATGTTCACCACGAAGCAGAGAGCCCTCTCTTTGCATATGTGCCATGGTATCAGCTATTCCCTACAATAAAAACAGCATGATAAAATAAATACAAGAACTTCCTGAATTCTCAGGCTCTTTCAATCTAGGCATGCGTTTAGCCTCCAAAATTTGGTTGTGCTAGTGTTCTCTGGCACATTGATGACAGTCTTCTATGAAAATTTATCATAGAGAAGAAGAAAATCAATCCCTTACAAACTATCATTCAAATTGCAAAACAAGGGCCTCCACATAAGCTACAGTTTTGGTCAGAAATGCATGGATGAAGTTCTATACTCTTTAATCTCTCTGGATTGAGTCCACAACTACACTTGTACGTGCATTAAAATTGAAGAAACTAAAGGACACTAGATCTTTCTATTGATGATATCTGAGTTAGAAGATAACCAGTAGTAGTGGATGCTGTAATTTTTCAACAGGTGGAAGACATATATCAACAAGAAGAAAAGGGACAAAAATAGTTACTTTCATATGAGGTAGAACACTTTTGTCAGCAGATTTGGCTATTCGAATAAATGACGTACAAATCTGTAACCTTGCATGGCGTGCCCTGCTTACTGAAGGATCCTGCCAAGTGAATAAAAGCAGCAGGTCAATTTGGCTCCCTTAAAAAATAATGACATTTAAGAATCAAGATTAGTGTTACAAGACAACCTTAACAGCTAATGGAATTGACATTAGAAGCTCAAATTGGCTCCCTTAAAAAGTAATGACATTTAAAAATCAAGATTAGTGTTACAAGACAACCTTAACAACAAATGGGATTGACATAAGAAGCTCGAATAATTTATTAATGACACCACCAACCGCATCTGGGAAATACTTCAAAAATGGACCCAGCGCGTCTAAATAGTGCCCTAGGATTTCCACAAGAGTGGGCTCCGTCCATTTCAAAGAAAGGAGTTGCTGCAGTAAATCTTCAAAAACTCTACACAACGCAAGGTGAACTTCTGAACTAACCGCCGCATAGCCATTTGATCCATCAAAAACTGCATTGACAACATTTTCTAAAGCCACTTGCATGCTTTCCATCACAGCTAAGTCCTGATATTTCAAAAAGATGCATGTGTATCAAGAGAAACATCACTTTAGAGATTTTAGTACCAGCTATTAAGCATGAATGATAATCTGAAAAAAAAAAGTCTCGCACCTGAACAGGTATTTGAGAATTTGGAATGCTCTTAATGATTGAAAGAATTCTTTCAGAGATTTTAGCACCAGCTATTAGAGGCTTAAAAGAAGCAACAAGTCTCATCAGCTCGGTCTGCATTAAGAGTTCACGCATCAGTTAAAAAAAACACAGAGAGAGATAAATAAAATGAAGGAGAATAGGAAAATGTAAAAGCAATAACAGGAGAACATATCATAATACATAGGAGAGGGGGAGGGGGGGGGGGGTTCAACAATTTAGTTACCGCTAGAAAATATGAAAGGTAAAAATTAATAATCCCAAAGAGAAGCTAAATGTAAGAATGGTTTTCACTAGAGTTCATATCTCTGTAAGTTTTACCAGCTTGGAACGATATTGGCCGAAGTCACCCTTGCCTTCAAAATCATCACTCCACAACTCCAATGTTCCAGGAGAAAAGGAATTCCCAGAGAAAACCTTTTCTTTCTTAAGCAAGCGCTGGAAAGAGATATCCAGAATTACAACACAAATATCATCATCCACAAGGCTTAAAGTCTTCCTTTTTTCATCATCAACCTGTCCAGAACTAGAGCCTGCACTGTTAAAAGTAGACCCGTCTGCTGAATATGCAGTAACTTTCGGCTTTGACATTAAATCTCTCATTAGCACCTATAAACACAAATAAACAGTGAAGAGATTTAATAGTACCTATGTGCTAAGTAGACTTTGGAAACATATAACTTGCACACTGCTTCAACTTACCAGCCAAAATAGCAGGGATTGATAATGAAGAGCTAGCTTAAAATGTTGAAAAAAGCCCAGCATCTGAAACAATATCAAAGAAATAAATTGCAAAATGATTCTTATAAACAAATTTATTTCATAGATGGAAATAAATTTTCTCATGCTAAGATGGAAGTGCTATTACCTGCTGTAAATAAAGAGAGAGTATAGTGTTGTCACCAGAAATGCATTGAAAGTTAAAAGAACCCAAAGACACCATACTCTCGCATATATATTCTGCAAACTCAAATTCACTCTCATCCATAACTCCAGCACTTGAGCCAGATTTGTACAAAATATCTCTTGAGACATTCATCATGATCTGAAAGATATTACGCATTGCAGAATCAAATTCAGAAGCAGAGGCATCGGCAGGTCTCTTCCTGCAAATCTCAATTCATAGTTCACAAATCTTGAGAATGTTCTTCATGAGGTAGAAACAGAAAGAAACTATAGAAGACATTAAGCAAACCATATGGGATACCTTTGTGAGACGAGTTTGAAAAATTCACAGGCATGAAGACGAAAGTCAGGAGAAGACAGCATGACACCACAGCTGGGCAGAAAGAAAAGGGATCGGGAAGTGAGAAATGAATCCTACAAATGATTTCAATGCAGCCTCCAAGTAGACATACCCATAAATTATGCCATATTTGGCTAGATCCTGCAAAGGCGCCCACTCAGCATAAGCGTTGACAGCATTCAAAGTCGCTGTTACTGTTGCTGCATGCTGTTTTGCGATGTCCAGTTGCTGCCTACCTACTTCGCTCAATGCAGCTCCAAAATGTCTCTCAAGTAACTATGTGAAAAATTAAAGGCACATAAATAACACAGAAAGTAAAAAAGGGTAAAATATGTGTATTTAAGGTCTGAGGCATACGGTGTATAGTAGTGGCAACATTTCAGGCAATGACTGAGTAAGCCCTCGCAACAATAACCTACGCCGATCACCTGAAAATACATACAGAACCAAGAAAAGAGAGTTAAGCAGCAGCGAGAGAATACCAGAAAGTTTGACCTTGAGGTGTAACATATTCAAAGGCCAGAACAAAATTTAAATGTGTAACATGGAAGAAAATCCATCAACCTAGGGAACGACCCATAAGAAATCATAGTTTATAGGTTCTAAATGTTAATAAACACTAAAGATCTTTTGAGGCTCTAAAGAATGCAGAGAATGCATACAAGGGAAGTTCGGAACAAACCTTCTAAATCTTCATTGTGAACTGTTATATCTTCAGGAAGCCACCTCAGTGTCATCGAAACCAACTCAGCCTAGTAGGAACAAGAAAGTAAGAGAACCACACAATGCAAACTTCAATATGGAATATAAAAGGCAAAACAATGGCTGCAAGCACATAAAAAATAAAATGTACTTGTATGGGGCCCTGACTAGATAGGGAAACCAGAGATGGAAGCAGTTCTTTCCACAGTTCTAAGCCTTCTCTTCTGACAATCTGTAGAAGAGAAATAATAAGTAACAAAAACCAAAAGAACTTAAAATCCAGGAGCAATGTCATTAACAACCTCGGCAATAAGGGCAGCTGTCTGACTTTTCAGCACCCATTCTTCACAGGAATTTGCAATTTCAGCCATCAACTCAACAGCAGCATTCGCAAAGTTCCTGTGTTCTGTTGGGCTCAATTCCTCCCATCGCAACCGTACCAAATGCTGTAAAATCCACAAACCATTTGATTATCATCAAACTAAACACTAGTAGCAGATGAATCAATAAACTAGAGCTTGAAGACCCCTTGAGGCACAGTTGAGCTGCATAAAAAAATTCAATTCATGCAGTCTACTGGTAATCAGAATGCCCATAAGAATTTTTATCTTATGTGGTTCAGAAGGATGTAAAACTTTTGCACCTCTGTGTGGACCTGATGTGCATTTACTCGAAAAAAATTTATTGACGAGGAAATACGAATGAAATGTAAACCCTGCATTGTGCAACCTATACAAAGTGAGCCATGAATTTATTAGTGCTTCATTGTCTTTCCCCGTAAGCATCCCAAGCCTGAGGCTAACATACTAATAACTTATTAAGCAATTGCTATATTAGTTGCTTCCACATACAAAAAAGGAAAAATTTCAGAAGCTCAAGATATCCACGTCATTGTGAAATTCACTAAAAGTATTCTGGTGGCCAACTCAATCACTTCACGAAATTTTTATTGCCTCAAAGAACGTTTCCTTAAAGCAGTAAACAGAATCTATCCACTTACACCACATCAACATTGTTTATGTAGAGACAAAAGTGTCAGTTCCCTAAAAATCTGACTCATTGAAAAGTTGGACGGGCTTGTTTCTGTGCATTTGAGGGAACTAAGACTGTCCTTTCATGACATGGAGATGGTTCTCACTAAAGATTCTTTTCAAAATAAAGCAAGGGGAGAATTCGAATCCCCCCCATTTAAAACATGAAATCCGTCCCTGATCAAAGGACCACATCAACAAATAGGATTAAAACATCTCTGCCATGAAGGAAAGAGCAATGGTTTATGATTTTAAACCTGCAGCATTTTGAAAGCATGCAACCGAATTTCAGAAGACCAGTCCTTTTTGACAAGAACGAATGATGAGCTGGCCAAAATTCGTACATCTCCTGCTTTGATCTGCAGATATCAAAGAGCACATAAATGACCTCACGCAGGCATGGCACTATATACGAGGAGATGCAATCTATCCCCTGCTAATAGTAGTAAAAGCAGGTTCCTGAACAATTTTGATTAAAACTTGCAAGATTTTATCTCCTTTTAAGATATTCAGAGGTTAAATCCCAAAAGATTACATACTCATAGGCCAATCAGTGATACCCTTCAGCAGAAAACTCCAAGACTCGATCAAAATACGAAAAACTCTCATGAGAAATTCAAAATCAAGCACCCCATCAAACCCAACCAACAAGAATTTTAGCACCATTTATTTAATTCCCACTAATTTCAATAACACAGAAGCTACAAAAAAAAACTCTAATAACCCATCATCAACTAACTAACCCTTAAATAAAAAAACCTGAAACTCAACCAAATATGCTAACAATTACCAAAAAAAACTGGAAACTTTACCACTTTTAACCACTGAAAATCCCTACAAAAATTCAAAAGTTTGGATTTTTATTAACAACAATAAGAAAGAGAGGGGTGTCTGTGTGTTTACGGATTCAAGGAAAGACACAGCAGCTTTGCGAGCATCAGGAGTAGAGTTCCAGTCAAGAGCAGCAGCAATTGCTCGAGCCACATTGTTTGCTATGTGGTTATTGCTATTACTCTCTTCCATTGAATAATTCACAACAGAGTTCGAAAGGGCCTTCTCGTTTTATCAAGTTTTGTTGAATCCTAGAGAGAGGAGTACAAAAGAAGATTCAAAGGGTTTGTTTGCTGCTAAGAGCACAAGGTGTTCGATGACTCTTGTCTGTATCAGATAGAGAGAGAAAAGTGGGGGGTGTTTTTTTTTTTTGTTTTTCAGTGGAGAACTTATGCAGGGGGTTTATTGAAGTCCTATTGTTCTTTGAGGTTCATAACCTTCTCTTAAGGTTAAGTGGTTTTTTTTAAAAAAAAAAAAAAACTTTATTTTTTTTATGGTTTTTAAATTATAGTAAGTACTATTTGTTCTTTTTCATGAATAACTTGACGAGGAAGCTTTTTCTTTTCTTTGAGAACACGTCAATTTTATTTTATTTTTTTTGTTTAATATTAGTTGAAATTGACTTTATTCTTGTTGGGAATTTCATGTTAGATTTTACAATTTGCTTGTGAATTTCACATTTGGCAATGAATTAAATTGAATTCGTTTTTATTCAAGAACAATTATTATAGTTGGAAGGTTTGGCTTGAAAATGAGCAGGTGATCTTATATCTTCTTAAATTCAATTAAGAAGCCATCGGATTGTCGGATAAAAATAGTGTTTAAGATTATATTATTTTTTAAAATATTTTTTTATTTATTTTTATCATCAGTACATTAAAATAATTTAAAATTATAAAAAATAGTAATTTAAAATAAAAAAATTAATATAAAAACAAACACAATCAAAATATGATTGTTGAAGGCGGATCTAATCATGGAACCTAAATTATAAGATGTTTATTGTAATTTACAAGAAAAATATGAGAAGATGAAGATTATAACTTTGTTTAATAGTTTAGAAATGCATTAAAATAATATATAGTTTTATGTTTTTAAAATTATTTTTAAAATTAGCACATCAAAACGATATAAAAACATAAAAAAAATTAACAAAAAAAATTAAAAATTAAAAATAATACAGTTTACACCACATTCCTTACAAAACTTGAAATCTTCTCAAGAGTCTTTAAGGTTTATAACCCTATTTTTTTTAGCATTAGTAGCGGGCATGGTGTAGCCATGACTTGAAGTGGTAGGTTGACATGGATGACTTTGTAATCTAAAATTTGATTAGGCCTTGGTTGATCACTTGATCTAGTTAATTTTTTAATGATTTAATTGATAGGATTAAACTTGATTAAATCAATATCAATTAATTTTTTAAAAAAATAATAATAAAATAATATTATTTTAATAAAAATAATTAATGTAAGTTAACTGAATGACTCGTTAGTTGATGTAATAACCTAGTAACTCAAGAATTTTTAGCTCAGTTATTGAATTAGGTTTCACAACTATGATAGCTTATAGCTTCCTTTTATTGTTTTGACTTTTATTAGTTATGGTATTTTTAGACATGTTTAGTGTTCGGTTGAATCGTTGTTTTGCTATTTCTTGAAAAAATAATTTGTTTCAAATTAATAATTTTTTTATATTTTTAAATTATTTTAATATGTTAATATTAAAAATAAATTTTAAAAAATAAAAAATATATATTATTAAATAAAAAATATTTTAAAAATAATTTTCACCGCACTTCCAAGCAAACAAGAGATGAGACTACTTGTTTAGTTTTCCAATTATTCAAACTAAATAAGTCATTTATACGTGGATGGTTGTATTTGTTGAATTTAATGGTTTCTTTACTTATGGCATATGTGATTTTCTATTTATATCACGTTTTTGTTATATCATTGTTGATTATTTTATTACTTAATACAATTAAAAAACTTGGTAAAGTTTATGGAGCTTCATTGTTCTGATTTTGTTCATCTCTTCTTATTTTTTAAAATTTTATTATTATATTTTTTTAGCACTCATCTAGCTTATTTTTTGACCAATTAAGTTAAATAGATTATGTCAAAATAACTTTCATACAATTTAATTTTAAACCCTAATCAGATAAAGAGTCTAGTCAAAATGTTTTTTTCTTATCAATTTCATGCTTTTTTTTTCAATTTCATTCACATATTTTTTTACTTGTTGATTGGATTGTATCTTAACTATAATTTTAAAACTTGTCCTGACAGATTGGTTTGAGACCCGATTAGAACCAGGCCAGATTTAAGAAAAAATAGGAAAATGTAAAAATTCGGGTGACCCGGCAAAACTTGATCAAAAACTTCGTTGCAACCCGTTGATTATTTTTTTTTAACAAAAACGATGTCGTTTTGTTTAATAAAAAAATTAAAAATTAAGGGTCGACCCGGGATGACTAGAGCCTTAGGGCAGGCCAGGTTTAAAAGTTATGCTTTTAACCAACCAAGTCGATTAGGTTATGTCGGTTCAGTTCTTATACAGTTTAATTATAAACCCAAACTAGGCAAAAAGTTGGGTTTAAAAGTTTTTTTTTTATCAATTTTATTCTTGAATTTTTTTTACTTGTATGTTGGTTTATTTTTAGATTAGTGAAATTAACTGAATCACGTCATAATAACTTAAACATAATTTAATTATAACCTTGGATGGGCTAGGAGTTGTGTCTTGTGATTTAAAAGTTAATATATAAAGTCGAATTTAATAATAATATCAAATAATTTTTTACATTTAATTTTTTTTATTTAAAAAAAAATTTAAACTGACATGCAAACTTGTCTCATCTATTAAAAATTGCACGGGAAGTTTTTTATTTTTATTTTTCAAGCATCATTTTGTTGTTCAAAGAAGGCCCATCTGAGTGCTCTTTTAATCCTTTCATGTCAATGTAAGGTTTAATTCCATATTTAAAGATAATCTTACAATTTGCTTATAAATCATATATTTGGCAGTGAGTAATTTAATTAATTTCGATTTTTTTATGGTAAAATATTTATAGTTAGAAGGCTTGGTCTAGCAATGAATTCAATTCCATTATTTGGCTGATTTTTGTACATGACTTCTTATTTAAAAAAAAAATAAAAATACAAACTGTAAACCAAAAACTAACTAACAATTAATTAATTTAAAAATATTATTTTTAATATTTTTATTAACGAAACATAGATTACACGGGAATGTAGTGTACCGCGTTACCGAACAAGCACTTAATTTTTTAATCAATTTATTAGAAACTCTACTTTTAGCACATCAATTATGCTAATTCAATTTTGTATTTTTAAATTTATACATAAAAAATGTGAATTCAATATTCCAGTCCATTCTTTTTCTGAAATTTATTGGAAATAAAATCATAAGGATTAAGTTGAATCAGAGTTTCATTTTCTTTTAGTGATAAATATTGTAGCTTCAAAATTATTGCCACCGTGTGATTCTACTCCTCTCAACAAAAAAAAAATATTATTTAAAAAATAATTTTTAAACCCTTAAATTCGGTTTTTCTATTATTATCATATTATTATCATGTTGGATCAAAGATAATTTGATTTATCAGCATATATAAAATATTATTTAATATTAAAAAGTGAATAGCGCGTGCACGTGGACGCGCGTGACTATATTTACACTCTTCAAGCAGCGCGTGGAGGCAATGTATAACGATGATTTCGTTAAAAATCTATAAGTTGAGAATAAAAGGGTTGTGTAGTTCTTTTATATTTTGAGAGTTTTATAAGAAAGTAAATGCCTAATTAATCTTCTTAAACATCATTATTTCTTTAAGCAGTTTTTGGTTCTTCCAAGCTGGCGGCAGCAATAGTTCGGTGCATGCTATATGAACGTGGTGATTTCACAAAAATCAAAATACCACAGCCACATTATCAATGTTTATTTCACCAAATCGACTCAGACCCGCCTCAAGATCCAAGTCATAAATCTAAAATGATATAGTTCCAAGATTTAAAAAAATAAATTAAAACATCATTTTAACTTTTTTAAGCCAGGTGAACCAGGTTACAAATCAACTTTCATAACCTAGATCCTAGATGATGAGACAGGTAGGCAGGTCATCAGGTTGATCAAGCGAGACCAGTTTAATAATATTGATTTCGCCTCCATACCAGAAAGAGAAAAGGAAGAAGATATTGACACCGAAATGTTCACCATACAATGCTATGAAATCATGCATGGGAATCATTCGAGCAAAATTGCTGTGATAAAAAAACAGGAATAAAGAACTTGGGGCTACCTGGAACTCTTTAAGAATTTATTAGTTTCTTTTACTAATCTGAACAGAACTTAGTCTTCAACACATGAAACTTGGAAAGACTAAGAAAAATATGCGTATCAATGAAAGTTTCTCACCATCCCCGAAATA
>Ga0325410_1001745_pt1 | contig 24050 bp, 17 predicted proteins | sample PopdelMetagenome_16_FD_206182 | JGI IMG/M metagenome (GOLD analysis project Ga0325410, IMG submission 206182) | Populus deltoides microbial communities from Bellville, Georgia, United States - Xylem-PdIQD-R3 | ecosystem: Host-associated > Plants > Phyllosphere > Stem > Wood/Secondary xylem...
TTGACCTTTGAATTTGCATTTTTCTATTTTTGGGCATAACAGCGTACACTTGGGCCTTGAAATTCCTCCGAAAATTGCAGCTTGATTTTCACCTATTTTTGCAGCCTTTCTTGGTCGGCTTTCTCCGCATTGCCAGCTTTTATTTTATTTTTTTAATTTTTTTGGGAAAAAAAAAATGAATTTTGGGGAATCACCCAAAATTGGGTGATGACAATCCTCTCCTATAAATATATATATTTTCTCCTGTTAGTTTTCTGTCAAATTTTATACTGTCATTTAATTTCTTGCTGTCTGATCATTAACAAATCTAAATTCAAAACTTGTTCATGCATTGTGCTGCGCAGTTTGCAAGAAAACATCAGGGACTTTTATTTTTGTGCTGATTTCTTTTCTTGTTTTTCTCTTGTCTGAGCTTATTACAAACTTTGTCGGTATAACTAGTGAAACATTTACTTCATAGATGTGCTTGCCCTTTAATTTTTCCTACCATGCCTGCTTCTGATGAAATGCCCTTCCATGTGGGTTTTGAAGTTTTTCGGACATGTGTTTAGTCTGTTCATTTGTTGCTTGAGCGGAGTTCTATTTGATTTTTTAACTAGGCTGGGCTGATTTTTTATTTGTCTACTGCTATATATTACACCTCCTTACTAAATTCTATTGCCTTTCTCTCTCTATGTGCTAGCTCTTTTGAATAGGTAGTGTCTTGATCTTGTTAATTACGGTAGATACAGGTTCTCTCTTTATGAAATATTCCTCTATTTTTTATTAATTTATGTTGTACAGCAGAACAACACTTATATACAGGGTGGTAAGAAAATATATTCTACACGGACTCCTTCTCCATGGACTCCTATTCTACGTAGGATAATACTCTGTACAAGAAAACTAACAGATTCCCTATAACTCTGGAATCTATAAATATCTTGCCAGCTAACAGTTCTAGCATCCCTCTCGCAATTTCTTTTTCTTCTCCTTCTTCACTTCTACCCTTATCTCCATTCTTGGCTGGAGCCGCTGGTTTTTGGTTTGAAATTAGAATCTTTTCGTTGTGATTTTTCATCCGTAAAACTAGTTCTTGTGCATGTGCCATTGTCAAGTGTCAATGCTTATTTTGATGTGTACCTTGGATGGGGTTTTGTTACTTCCATACTTCGTTGCTCTTACCTTGGTCCTTGGTGGTCTGCTTAATTAGTTCTTCAAGTAGATAGTTCTGGGATTGTTGAAACTATATAATTAGAGTCAGGTTGAACCTTGTAAGTTTAATCAAAACCTTGAAAATAAAAATAATTAACTCATGGAAGAGATGGGTGAATAGGCCTCGTATCTATTTGTAGAAATTCTTCACACTCTGTTTCCTTTACAGAGAGGGAATTTATATACACACATCGTATTCTGTTTGTATTGTATAACAAACTAGAAAGAGAAACGTGGAAGCTGTAAAAAGAATCTTCTAGCTAATTCTGGAGGCTAAATATACAAGTAACAGAAAAAAAAAGAATATACAAAACGTGTGTCATCTATCCTCTTGTGCATGTGATGAGAGAGCTGAACGACTAGTCTTCTTTCCTTTTTTATTAACAAAAATATTTATGTCCCATAATACCCCCCACAAGATGGAGAATGTAGGTTGACAATCCCCAGCTTGACTAAGTGAGATTGCAAAAGAGAAGAGGGAAGTGCCTTCGTAAGGAGGTCAGCTCGTTGAAGGTGAGTAGGGACATGCATGGTGACAATGAATCCTTCCAAAATTTTATCCCTGATGAGATGACAATCCAGCTCAATGTGCTTCATGCGTTCATGGAAAACTGGGTTTGAGGCAATATGGAGTGCAGCCTGATTATCACAGTAAAGGGTGGCTGAATGAGGATGCTCGACATACAGATTAGTAAGTAGAAACCTAAGCCAGGTGAGCTTAGAGACTGTGGCAGCCATGGCTCGGTATTCTGCCTCTGCAGAAGACCGAGATAATATGCTTTGTTTATTTAATTTCCATGAAATAAGAGACTGTCCCAGTAGAACACAGTACCCTGTAACTGAGCGAAGAGTATCAGGGCATGAAGCCCAATCATAATCACAATAAGTAATTAACTCTAAGTTTGAAAAAATGGATAGCAATAATCCTTGGCCAGGCGCAGACTTGATGTACCGCAAAACTTTGTGAGCAGCTGTCAAATGAGACTGTGAAGGTTTATCAATAAACTGACTCAGAACTTGCACTAGATAACTAATGTCAGGCCTTGTAATGGTTAGATAAAGTAATCTGCCAATGAGTCTTTGATATGTAGAGGGATCAACCAAATAGTCACCTGCATCTTTGCTCAGTTTTGAATTCTTTTCCATAGGAATCTTTACTGGTTTACAACCTAGAATCCCTGAATCAGCTAGAATATCAAGGGCATATTTTTGTTGGCAGATGTGTATGCCCATGGGTGATCTTGCAATTTCTATTCCAAGGAAAAATCACAAGATACGTAAGTCCTTAATCTTAAACTTGTCATGCAAACAATCCTTGACTGCAACAATGTTGGTCATAGAACTGCTGGCAAGAATTATGTCATCGACATATACAAGGAGGGCTGTGAAAGAAGTGCTAGTGGACATGGTGAACAAGTTGTTATCAGTATTTGATTGAGTGAAACCAAAGTCTATCAAACACGAAGTGAGTTTGGTATACCATTGTCTGATAGCGTGCTTCAAACCATACAAGCTTTTGAGGAGCTTACACACTTGTCTAGCTGTTCCTTTATTGTACCCTGATGGTTTTCTCATGTAAATCTTTTCTTCTAGGTCGCCATGCAGGAAGGCATTATTTACATCAAATTGATGCAAATGCCAACCGCAAACAGCAACAACTGATAGAAGGCATCGCACAGTGACCATCTTTGCCAAAGGAGAGAAAGTCTGGTGATAATCGATGCTTTCTTGTTGAGTATACCCTTTTACAACCAATCTGACCTTCAATCTTTCCATACTGCCATCTGAATTTCTCTTGATTTTATAGACATACTTACAGTCCATAGTGTCTTTTCCAAGAGGTAGATCAGTGAGAATCAAAGTCTGATTCTCTTCCAAGGCTTGCAATTTGGCATCCATTGCCTTACACCAACCTAGATCCTTAACTGCTGTAGAATATAAGGTTGGCTTAACCATGATAGAAAGATTAGAAGAAAAGGCTTGGAACTTTGGTGAAAAACAATCATAGGAAAGATAATTGGACAAAGGAAAAGAATAATTTATAGGAGGAAAAGATACCTGTGCCATGGATTGGAAATCTGAAGTGAGTGCAACTTGTTGACAGTGAAAATCCTGCAAGTAGGCAGGGGCAGTCCTGTTCCTGGTGGATTTTCGAAGAGTTATGTGAGGAGAAGGTGACAGAGTATCGTGGTCAATAAGATCAAAAGAGACATAAGTTTTCAAGATCGACATCTTTAGGAGTGCAAACAGGACTGCTAGATGAGGATGGACTTTTTGGTGAAGTAGAGGTGCTGTCTACATTTGGTGGAGAACAATTAGAGTCAGATGAGTGACCGGGACAAGGAAAATACTGCATGGCTGGTGTGGAATGGAAAGGTGAAAGTTCTTCATTGGTGGGAGAGGATGATTTGAAAGGAAAATGTGTTTCATGAAAGAGGACATCCCTAGAGAGAAAAACTACTTTACTACTTAAATCCATCAGCTTATATCCCTTGACTCCAAAAGGGTAACCTAGAAAAATACACTTTCTACCTCTCGGATCAAATTTCCTTTTCCCATTTGGTTGTGGCAAAATAAAGACATCCAAAGATTTTCAAATGAGAATAATATGGTTTAACATTAAAAAAGACTTCATAGGGAGTTCAATTGTTAAGTATAGGGGTAGGTGTTCTGTTTATAAGGCAGACTGCAGTCAAGATACAATCATTCCAAAAGGATAGGGAAGATTAGATTGGAAAAACAGTGCACGAGCGACATTTAATAAGTGTTGGTGTTTTCTCTCAACTATCCTATTTTGTTGGGGTGTCTCGACACAGGTTCGTTGGTGAATAATCCCTTTCTCATTGTAAAAATCACTCATTTTGAACTCAATACCATTATCACTACGTATATTTTTTATTTTATAGTTGAATTGTGTCTCTACAAGGTGGTAGAAAGATTCAATGCACTTTCTTATTTCAGATTTGGTTTGAAGTAAATAAACCCAAGTTGTTCTAGATAAATCATCTACTAAGGTCAAAAAATATCTTGACACATCATAAGCATTGGTGGAACATGACCACCAAATATCACAGTGTACCAATTCAAAAATACTAGAAGATTTATGTGAGTTGATAGGAAAAGGAAGTCTATGTTGTTTGGTAAGAGGACAAATGCAACAAGGAGAAGTTTTATTTATAAGCAAGTTGTCTCTTACAAAACGATCGTCAATCAATTTCGTTCGTGAATCAAAAATATAATCGAGGTGACAATGCCAAAGATTATTCACATCCATACTACTTTTAACAGAAATAGCAACAGAAGGAAAATTTGGAGACAAACACGATAAAAGATCGGTCAAGGATGAAGGAGGGACTGCTTTAGGAAGGAGATGATATAAGCCACTTCTCACTTCAGCAATTCCAATCATGGTCCAGGTGGAAAGGTCCTGTATAAAACATGTATCATTTATGAAAACCAAACAACAAGTTAAATTTTCAGTAAGTCTTTTTACATGGATCAAATTGAAGGAAAATGAAGGAATGCATAAAACATCATTAAGGACAACTTTATTAGTAAGTTGAATGTTGCCTAGATGTGTGGCTAATATGAAAGTGTCATTAGGCAAACTTACCCTATAAGATACCTTTGTAATGTCAGAAGTAAAAAAGGAAGGACTACACACCATATGGTCTGTAGCCCCTGAGTCAATGATCCAGGAAACACTATTTGGCTTTAAAAAATCAGCAGAAATGTCATTATAAAATATAATTTTATAGACATCTTTGAAGGTGTGGCACTGGTTTTGGAAATGGATGAAGTTGGATTTGCCGGGGGGATTGCAGTTAGCAGATTTCTGGGTTAGATAAGGCTCATGAGATGATGATATTACTCCTTGGTGAAAACTATCTTCTCCTCACTCACCTCCTTCTTATTAGGACTTGTGGACAGAACAACTTGATTGGTAAATGAACTTGTGACTCTTCCCTTGTATAGCTTGTGGCCCGGGGGATACCCGTGAAGCTTGTAACATTTTTCAACCATGTAACCAATTGCATTGTAGTGAGAACACACTGGAGGCTCAGTATTTCCAGCCTTATAGCAATTTTTAAGTGTGTCCTTGTGTGTGACAATGTTGACGGTATGGTCTTTCCTTTCTGTGGCTTGTGAAATTTTTGTTAATTGTCTTGAAAGGAGTATCAACAAACTTACTAGCCAATGCCATAGATTCACAAGGAGTGTTATTGGTAAGTTGGTGGTGTTGTTCTTGTTGTTGGATCAAGGAGAACACCTTGTTAATGCTGGAAAGGGGCTCAATCAGCATGATTTGATCTCTAGCATTGGTATATTGGTCATTCAAACCCATAAGAAACTATGTAACATAATCTCTTTGATACCTTTCATTCAACACTTTCAATTGACCACATGTGCATAATGACATTGGATTATAAACAACCATTTCATCCTAAAGAGTTTTGAGATTACCAAAATATGTACTCACAGAGTCTCTGTCCTGTCGAAGGGTAGCCAAATCTCTTCTAAGCTGGAAGAAGCGAGGACCATTCTGTTGGGTGAAACGATCCTTGAGTTCTGTCCACACCATTTGAGCATCATCCACAAAAGCTAGAGTATGTTTGATATTGGTGCTGACTGCATTTTGTATCCAAGAAACCACCATATTATTGCACCTTTCCCACATTTCAAACAAAGGATCCTCCTCAGTCACCGGTGTTGCGATGTCGCGGTCGCATAAATTAATTACCCTAACTTCAAACACAACACACAAGATAGTATAGAGCAAGCAAGGGGTCAATCCCACGAGGAAGATTCAAGTCAGATTTTTATGCTAGATGATATGCAATTTGGGAGGGTGGACGTTATCTAGGCTAAAGCAAAAGAAAACAAAAAACTATCAAAAAAAATTTAATAAAATTAGAAAATTATCAAGAGAACAAACCTTGGTTGCAAGCACACATCCACCTACAACAATCATAACTGATCATGGAAACGAAACATCAATTTATATTCTGAATATTTATCTCTTCTTAACATTGGTTAATTAATAAATCCGCCGTATAACTAACCCTAACCATCAAACAACCACAGTGTCCGCACTAGTAATTTAATTCAATGAAAGCCTTAAGAACTAGATAAGTTGATTAATAAAAAAAACATAACTGCCCGCAGTCTATGTTTAATTTGATTGAATGTTCTCCCTAAGATTAATAACGTAGATCCGCCATAATTATTAAAATTAGTTGCTTCACAAGTTCATATACCACAACTCCGGTTTTGATATCAAACTTAGCAATAAATTGTCTACAATAATAACTTAGAGTACACTCTAGCAATTAAAATAAACAATCATAGGAAAAATAAGCATAGGAGAACAAACATATTCATCATATAAGCTGAAAAGAAAAGGTAAAATAAATCTCACAGTTCTTAAAATTCGAAGGTTTTTGTGTCCTTGCAATCAAGAAAAAGTATTTAGCCTTGCATGTTTGTTGAACAACTAATCAAAAAGAAGGAAGAATGCATAATTTCAAGTTTCTTAGAGGAGGGAGGTGTTTTTATATCCTAGGAAACCCTAGTCTCTATTTTACAAAATAGTCCTCCCTTAAGTACACTGTTTACATTTAAGTACTTCAATAACTATTTTCTTAAAAAAAAAGAATAGCCTTGCATGAAATCTTCAAGTTTTGACTTAGAGGAGCTAAATTGTTGAAATAAAAACTTGGATATCGGTTTACATGCTTCGGAATGTAATTTGGACTCGTTTCTTCACAAAACCTGTTTGCTGGCAGAATTCAGTTGTCATTTTGAAAAATCATATCTCCCACATATGACATATTTTTTGGCTGAAATTTGGATTTTTTATAGGAATTTGAGTCAGAAATCCAAAAAAATTGAGTTTGCATCAAAAGGTCTTATTTTCTGGTTATAATTGGGCTAAGGTTAAGGTGAGGTAAAAAAGAGTAAAAGAAAAGGTTCAAACCAAAGAAAGTTGAGCATTCTGAAAAATGATATTCCAAACAAGATATTCCATCAAAGCACATAAATTTTTCATCTTTAATCACTAGTGCTTAACTTCTTTTGATTTCAAGCTTTTTTAACATAAAATCTTAAGAACATCAAGGAACATTTTTTTCTTTTTCTTTTTCTTTTTTCTTTACCTTTGGCAACTTTGCCCATCTTTTCATCAAGCATCACTTCTTCTTTCTTTTCACATAATTTTCAACCATAATTCCATGAGATATCATGCTCTACTAATCCTTGGCTAGGGAAAAGGAAAACATATAAAAAGTTAAGGGTTATACATGGATAAAACAAAGAAAAGATAAACAAGCTCAAAATGGGCTCACTAACGATAATATGCTTTAGGTTGGATTTTTGGCTCAAGTGGTTAAAATTTCTAATGTCTTTATCATCTTCATGTATATATGTAATGCGAATGTAATCTCAACAAGATATGAAGCAAGTTCTACAGATACATATCATTGAAAGAATGCACAATCAAAGAATATAATGTTGAAGGCTCAAAAGCTTGCATTGGTATAACACTATAAAGTCAACATGACATATTCTCAAAGTCAATCCCTAAACAATTAAACCTTAAAACTTGCATGCACACTCCTTCATTCGATTTATATCTTCATCTATCTTAATTAATTCTCATATATAATACTTACATTCTCAAAAACCAATAGGAGTTCAAAAGATCAAACATAGAAATTTGTTTTTTTAGAACAACAAAGAAAATCAAAATAAGAAAACCAACATTCTCCCAATACCCCCACACTTAAAACACGACATTGTCCTCAATGTTGAAATAAAAGAAAAGGAATATAGGAGGATGACAAAACTAAAGTAAAATGCGAAAAATAAAAGATAAGGGAAAAAGAAAGCAAATCTGTTTTTTTTGTGTTGGGTTGCCTCCCAGTAAGCGCTTCTGTTTTATGTCATTGGCTCGACATGCTGCATGCTCATTCTTCATAGATTGGTTCAGCTAGCTCCGCAGAATCGGTGAGTTTTGTCGTCTAACCTTCATAGAAAGTTTTCAAGCGATGCCCATTGACCTTGAGTACTTTATTGGTTTCTAAACTTGTAATTTCAACTGCACCATAAGGAAAAACATTAGAAACAACAAAGGGTCCAATCCAACGAGAGTGCAGCTTTCCAAGAAAAAGTTTCAAACGCGAATGATAAAAAAGGACTTTATCTTCAACATTAAACTCTTTTCTTATAATCATTCGATCATGGAGACTCTTAGTCTTTTCTTTGTAATCCTTGCATTCTCATAAGCATCATTTTATATTTCTTCCAACGTAATTCCAATCTTTTTAGGCACCAAAAGGATAGGCGCCACCCATTCACTGTCCATGATGGGGTGAATGACTCCTGCATCATGGGGAACGGTTTGCATAGCTTGCAAAGCCAATGCTGATTCATGCACGTTTTGGGGAACACATATATGCCACTCCATCTCTTCTATCTTGGTAAAATCATAGCCATAGCTCAAAGCTACGCTTAATCCATCCTCACTATCAAAATCACAAACTTGCTACACACACTTATCAACTTGGTCATAACATGTGATAGAATAAACATTGCTATAAGGATATGTCATTACATCATGAAAATTAAATTCAATTTTTTCATCTCCTACCTCCATAGACAAAGTATCCTTACCATAATCAATTTTTGTATCAGCAGTTTTCAAGAATGGTCTCCCAAACAATATAGGAGTGTTGTTTGATGAATCATAAGAATCATGTTCCATATCAAGAATATAAAAGTCGCATGGAATGACCAAACTATCAATCTTGACTAGGACATCTTCTATCACACCAAGTGGGTAAACAAAACTACGATCTGCAAGTTGTATTACAATGCTAGTTTTATTCAAAGGCTCAAGACTAAGAGAATCATAAACATGTTTAGGCATAACATTAATGGATGCACCTAAATCGCATAGGACCATTTTGAAACTAGCATTACCAATAACACATGGGATAGTAAACGCACCTGTGTCTTTTTGCTTCAAAGGCATATTCTTTTGAACAATAACAGATACAACTTCACCCATACTTACCATTTCATGACCTTTTAGTTTGAAAGCTCTCTTGGTAGTACACAACTCCTTCAAGAATTTGGCATACTTGGGAATTTGCTTGATAGCATCAAGCAAAGGAATGTTGAGTTCTACTTTCTTGAAAACTTCTAAAATCTCCTTTTCTTTATCCTCTTTCTTTAACCTAGAAGAACTCACAGGAAAGGGTGAAATTGTTCTAAAATTGGAGTTCATTGAGTGAGGAGTTACCTTTGGAGTGTTGGTCGATGTTTTAGTTTCTAGAGGAGGAGGATGTTCCTTCTTTGTGCTCAATTCGGTTTTTATCTCTTCTTCTTCCTCCATCTCAATTTGTTTCGACCTTTTCTCTTCAAGTTCTTTCCCATTTCGCAGCATGATCGCGCACTAACATTCTCTATTGGATTCAATGTTTGAAAGGGTAATTTTCCATTCATTTGTGCTTCTAATTTCCCCACACTTGAAGCTACTTGCCCTATTTGCTTCTCCAAGTTGTGAATACTTGACCTTGTTTCATGTTGAAAAGACATGACATTTTGTTGCAATGTCACAGTGTTAGAAGCCAAAGTTTTCATCATCTCACGAAGATCATCACTGGATAACAACCCCATAACATTGGAGTTTGTGAATGGAGGGGGTTGTCTCACTTGATAATTCTGTTGGGATTGAAATCTATGGGAATGGAACTGTTGGCCTTGATTGCTTTGTTGAGGTGGGTTATCATAGCATAAGTTTGGATGATTTCTCCATCCGGGATTATACGTGTTGGAAAAGGGATCATATTTACACTAGGGCTGTCCATTGAATCCTCCATCAACTGCATGAACCTGTTCAATGTAATCTTCTTGCATTGTTGGGCACATATCTGAGGTATGTCCTTGTAAGGAACATATGCTACAAAATTTCACTTGTTGTACATTTCCACAAGCCAAAGAACACACAAGAGAAGTAAGATCATTAACTTTATTTTCAAGGTTAGAAATACTTACCTTGTTTACTCGTTTGTTTGTGAAGTCTCCACGTGTACCAAATTGTTTCAAGTTGGTTGCCATGTTTGAGATCAATTGGCGTGCAGCCTTGGGTGTCTTATCTATCAATGCCCCTCCACTTGCAGCATCAATGATACTACGGTCAATAGGCATCAATCCTTCATAGAAATATTGAATGAGCAGTTGATCTGGTATTTAATGATGAGGGCATTGAATGCATAGTTGCTCAAATCTTTCCCAATACTCGGAAAGTGTCTCTCCATGAGATTGTTGAATCCCACATATTTCTTTTCTTATATTGGCAACTCGAGATGCTGGGAAATACTTTTCAAGGAAAATCTTCTTCATGGCATTCCAAGTTCCAATGGAACCTGGGAGAATAGAGAAAAACCATGCCTTTGTTGCCCTTTTTAAAGAGAAGGGGAAAGCTTTCAACTTAACCTGTTCTTCGTCAACTCCATTCGGTTTCATGGCAACGCAAACCATATGGAACTCCTTGAGATGAGTATGAGGATCTTCACCTGCAAGACCATTAAATGTTGGTAGCAAATGTATAAAACCAGATTTGAACTTAAAGTTTACATTATTGTCGATGTTTAAGCACAATGTCTGATTTTCCATGTTAGGAGCAGCAAGCTCCTTGAATGTTTGTTGTCGTGCAACAATCATGGTGTTAAGACGAGCTTCTTTTCGTAACCTGCGTGAAGTTTTTTTTATTTTGAGATCCAACTGCACTTGACTTTGGTCGGTAGAACAGGTCACTGGTATAAATCATCAAGGAAACTTAAAAGAAACCAACCACACAAGAGATCAAAAACAATGCAAATTGTACGAAAATCCTACGGTAAAAAACTAAAACTGCCTAAAAACCTTAGAAAACAGTAGAATTTGGCCTTTATTGGGTAGGGCTAGTGGTATACCACTAGTCTTGTTTAGAACGTTGTTTCCTTTTAGGAAACAAAAGACCAATACCTAATTCCATAAAAAAAATCTGTTTTGAACAGTACCGCTACTGTAATGAGCAGTACCGTAGCAAACAAAAATTCTTTTTTTAAGAAAAAGAAATAAAAATCACAGAAAATAAAAATAATAGAACAAGAATTAACTAAAATTACTTCCCCGGCAACGGTGCCAAAATTTTTTGCGATGTCGCGGTCGCACAAATTAATTACCTTAGCTTCAAACACAACACACAAGATAGTATAAAGCAAGTAAGGGGTCGATCCCACGAAGAAGATTCAAGTCAGATTTTTATGCTAGATGGTATGCAATTTGGGGGGGTTGGATGTTATCTAGGCTAAAGCAAAAGAAAACAGAAAACTATCAAACAAAATTTAATAAAATCAGAAAATTATCAAGAGAACAAACCTTTGTGACAAGCACACATTCACCTACAGAAATCAGAACTGATCATGGAAACGAAACATCAATTTATATTCTGAATATTTATCTCTTCTTAACATTGGTTAATTAACGGATCCGCCGTATAACCAACCCTAACCATCAAACAACCACAGTGTCCGCACTAGTAATTTAATTTAATGGAAGCCTTAAGAACTAGATAAGTTGATTAATCAAGAAAACATAATTGTCCGCAGTCTATGTTTAATTTGATTAAATGTTCTCCCTAAGATTAATAACATTGATCCGCCATAATTATTAAACTCAGTTGCTTCACAAGTTCATATACCACAACTCCGGTTTTGGTATCAAACTTAGCAATAGATTGTCTATAATAATAACTTAGAGTCCGCTCTAGCAATTAAAACAAACAATCATAGGAAAAATAAGCATAGGAGAACAAACATATTCATCATATAAGCTGAAAAGAAAAGGTAAAATAAATCTCATAGTTCTTGAAATCCGAAGGTTTCCGTATCCTTGCAATCAAGAAAAAGTGTTTAGCCTTGCATGTTTGTTGAACAACTAATCAAAAAGAAGGAAGAATGCATAATTTCGAGTTTCTTAGAAGAAGGGGGCATTTTTCTCCTCTTGGCTAGCTGCTCCCCTTCTCTTCTCTCATTCTTTTTATATCCTAGGAAACCCTAGTCTCTATTTTACAAAATAGTTCTCCCTTAAGTAGATTGTTTATATTTAGTACTTCAATAAATATTTTCCTAAAAAAGGAGAAATAGCCTTGCATGAAATCTTCAAGCTTTGACTTAAAGGAGCTAAATTGCTGAAGCCTGAAATAAAAACTTGAATATCGCTCTGCACAAAACATCGACTGAAGGTCAAATCTGCTAATTATCTCCAATTTACTCCTTTTTGCATCTTTCATCCAAAAGTGCCTTCAAAACATAAAACAAAGAATATCAAGGCATTTTATATATAAAACATAAGCAAAACACTAGTTAAATTTAGGTGAAACTATCGAATAATATGGTTGCATCAATCGACCTAACAATGTTTCTAGAAATGAAGCCAAGTTTGTTCTTCGCCCTAAGTGCTCGACGCATTGCCCGTGACCAGGTAATGTAGTTTTCAATAGTGAGTAGTTCAGTGACAAGAACCAAGGATGTGTGGTCACCATTCTCTATACGATATGGATTATTTGGATCTGTGAAGTTGAAATAAGGAGAAGCATATTTGGGGTTTTGAGTATTTGTAGATTGTGAAGATGTGGATTGTTCTTCCATGGTTTGATTGGAAAAGGAAAAATAATTAGCCTAAGCTCTAATACCATGTAAGTTTTATCAAAACCTTGAAAAGAAAAATAATCAACTCATGAAAGAGATGGGTGGATACGCCTCGTATCTGTTTGTAGAAATTCTTCACACTCTGTTTCCTTTACAGAGAGGGAATTTATATACACACATCCTATTCTATTTGTATTGTATAACAAACTAGAAAGAGAAATGTGAAAGCTTTAAAAAGAATCTTCCAGCTAATTCTGGAGGCTAAATATACAAGTAACAGAAAAAGAATAATATACAAAAAGTGTGTCATCTATCCTCTTGTGCATGTGATGAGAGAGTTGAACGATTAGTCTTCTTTCCTTCTTTATTAACAGAAATATTTATATCCTGTAATAAACCTCTTCATGTTTCTTTTAGCTAAGGTAACTGACTGCTATTGGATCACAAACAGTTCTATGCAAAAAAAAAAAATCACTGAGAAATTTCGATATGATCCATATGAATGGAGGTCTCATGAGAATTCTCTAACCATGGCAATGATTTCAGCTGCTTTGATACACTTACAGATTAAATTAACAGGACATTTAGATATGAACCTTACAACCATGCTATATGAATTCACATTTTAAGTTTGCAGAAGACTTGTGGATGTTGAAATTACTGCCAGGAATGTTGTATAAAATCCACTAGTCTATTGTCTCGCGCTATGCAGAAAATCAAAACAAAAAAAAATACAAAAAAAAATATATCTAGATATTTGTAATATGTCTCCTAAAAAATAGATTTTAACCATGAATTGAATAATATTTTTATTTAATATTAAGATAGAAACATATTGGGTTAATATGAGTTGATATGCAAAGGTTGAGAGGATAATTTTTTAAAAAATAATAATAAAAAGTTCAATCTCTGATTAACTCAATGTTAAATGACGGAAATAATATAAAATAACACTTAACTAAAAAAAACCCAAAAAAAACATGAGTCATATGAAAATTTCAAAGAGGTTTCAGAATTTTAATGCCTTTTTTAATTTGGTCATTGGATTTTTTATTTTTCTATCCTAGGTTAATTTCAAACAATTTCTCAATATTTCTTCATGATTTTATCCCTAATTGTACTTTCCTTATTCATGTATGTTGATGTTTTTCTAATTCAGTCATTAGCTTCCTCGTTTTCAATTATTTCACTAATTTAAAAAAAAATCAATTTTTCTTATCAATTTCAACCCTAATTTATTTTCTTTTTTTTCATTTTATTATTATTATAAATATTTTTTTTTTTTGTTTTGAAATATTTTTTTCATTTTTTTTGAAATATTTTTTTGCCTTTTTTACTCTTACTTGGAGTATATGAGAGGGGTGAAAATTTAGGTCATGACATCAATGGTCAAAATTGAACTAACTAATACAAATCTTTGTAAGTTGCTGTAAGCACCATAGTTGTATCCTTTTTATGTTTTTTTTTCATTGTGTCAGATTACCAAATAATTTTTATATTTAAATTCTTATATTTTTAAGTTACATAAAATATATATAACTGAATAAGAAATCTCAAGTTATATTACAGAGAAATTAGATGAGAGAAAAATCTTACATCCTAAAATAAAAATAGAAAAAAGACAAAGCATGAATGTCTTATTTAATATTACAACCATTTAACTATCAAGGAAAAACAATTACATTGATTTTTTATTGTCTATAATCATCTATCATATATATAAAAAAATAAGTTTATATAGTTAATTATATTTCATGCTTTAATTATAACTATTGGCTTTATGTGAAATTTTAAAACAATATTTATAACATTTTAAAATTTTAAAACAAACTTAATTTGATAATTTTCCAAACTTTGTAAATTTTAATTAACTTAATTTGCCTTGAAAAATCATTTTTCAAATTCATTAAGAAACATAATCATCTTAAAAACTATTTTAGCATCATTTGGATAAACTTCTAACTTAAAAACTCTCTTTATTTTAGAGAAATAATTTTTCTAAAGTAGTTTATTAAAATATTTTAATTTAATATTAATAAAATTAGTATATTATAACAATAAAAAAGTTAAACGAAACAATTTAATTCAATCCTAATCCAAATAGGAAAATTAATTATAGATTTAATTTAATTTGAAGTTTCAATTTCAATATCAAATCAATATTATATATATCTTGAGGTTGAATCGTAATTCTACCATTTAAATACCCAAATTGTAATTAAACATAGGTTTTAGGGGTAGAATCATAATTCAGACCCAAGAAACCTAAATCGGCTACAAGGATAAAATTGTAATTTGGCCTTATCTCTTCTTCTTCCTTGTTGCAACCAACGTTAGCACAGTGCTTCTCTAGCGACGACCATTGCTATCGTTGTGCTACCCTATATAAGGGACTAGCCACGCCTTTAACTATACAACCATAATGTGTGAGGCCACAACCTCCACGTTAGCGACATGTTAATTTTCGCAAGTTATTCAATCTTGAACCACAGGCTGATCACCCAAATAGAGACCATTTATAAAAATTTATTTTCATAAAAATGAGCAGGTTACCTGATCATGAACCATAGGTTGGTCGCCCGACTAGAGACCACAAGCAAGTTACCCGATCACGAACTACAAGCTGATCACCCGAATAGAAACCATTTGTAAAAATTTATTTCTTTTTCACAAACTCGGGCAAGTCACCCAATCAGAGATCACAGGCAAGTTACCTGATCACAAACCACGGGCTAGTCACTCGAACAAAGACCATTTGTGAGAGATCCTAAAAAAATTTCACCTCACGAGCACACTACCTAAACAACAGGCCATTCTATCTTCAAGCTTGTCACTCTTTAACAATGACTAAATCTTCAGCTCAAATACCCAACACCTTTTCTTTTCTTTACAAACTTACTTTCTAAAGCCCCTTACAAGACTTCGTACTGTAAATATTGTAAAGAAGGGTGTTGTAACCCGATTTTTTACCTCTATTTTTATTTTTTTCAAAACAAATCCAAAAAATAGCAACAAATTGCCAAAAAAATAAAAAAAAAGTATATATCTTTGATGTATTTGCATTGTTTTTGATATTTTCAGCATCTTTTCAAAAGGAATTAAAAATTCAAAAATTTACTTTCAACGTGTTTGGTTTTTAACGCACTTTTTTTTTAAATCTTTGATCAATTTTATTGAGTCAACGTTGATGTTACCTTTTAAAAATATATATAAATATTAAAATACAAAAAATACAAAAAAAATGAAAAATACAAAACATTGAGACAAAGAGACCAAAAGTGTAGTGAATAAAAAAATGAGGGACCAAAATGATTTTGTGTTGCTTGGGCACCAAACAATTGAAAGGAAGTAACAAAATCTTTTAACCTATAAATAGGTAGTTACACACACATGGGGACTTGAAGGAGAGAATTTAGGGGAGAGGTAAAAAGAAAAAAGAAAAAGATCCCACACTGAAACACTCTTTTTTATCCTCTCATTCCCCAACACACACACAGAAGAAAGAAAAAGAAAAAAAAACTAGCAAACCCGAAGAGCAAGAGAGAAATTAATTAACTTTTCTCTCTTAGCCGCTGGTGACTTCTTCTTCTCCAGCAACAGCACCTTGGTCACATACCAGCTCAGCCATTATGATCTCAAACATGAATAGTTTTCTTCTTTAGCAGCAAGCAACCTCTATCAACCGTAAGCTTCAATCACACCAATAATACCATGAGTTCATCCCCAAGCATCAATTACTTTGCTTTCAACTAAGAATCCCATCCACAACATTGGTTTTGGTCAAGATTAGCAGCAGCTCAGCCTCAGCCATATCTATCAAATGTGAGCCTCGGTAAGCCATGACAACCACCTTTCCAATAGCAGCTATAAGCCATAACAGTTTCTTCTTCATGCATCTTCTCTTTCATCTTCTCAAGTAACAATGGTTGTGTTCCTCAGCTACTTCAGTGCTTTAAATATGAGAAGAACCTCCTGAGTAGCAACAAATTCTCGCAGGCAGCAAGAATTCAACCAACTTAACAACATTTTGATAGGTGGCTTCAACATCAAACCAACGATCACAGCTCCAGCAACCACGAGCATCTCCACCATGAGTCGTCATCTTCACGACAATGCCACCAGCTAAGCAATACCCCCCGGCTAATGACTGTCATTACCTTTCATTTTTTAATTTTTTTAGTGGGGTCCAAAAAGACTTTAGGGTTTGCAACAACACTTGCAAATAGTATTAAATGTAATAAAGAGGGTTCAACAACAACAACAACAACAACTTGGTTGATTTCCTTAGAAGATATTTCGTAGCAGTCCAGCCATACCCGTTTGATATTGCCCCAAGGTCCCAACAACTATGATTTCTCTTTTGTTTCCTTTAAGAGTACCAACATCAGTCTCTCCTCATAAGCTGTGAGAACCTTTACAGTGGTCTTCTAGCTCCAGCACTTCAGCATAGCAGCGCTGCATCACGTAAACTCCAGCGATATCAGCTTCAACACAGGAGCCCATCAATCCAACCGACAGCTCAACTAAAGTCTCCCCATACATGACAACTAACCAACAACAACAACATTCATTTCATCATCAATCAATTCAACACAATGAAGAATTTTCCTACAGCAGCTTACCTTATAAGTAGTGACAGTAGCTACCAACTGTGAAGAAAAAAAAACAGGAGAAGACATCAAACTTCAATATAATAGAGCTCTCTCTACAAAGATCTGTTTGTGGCTCTACTAGTGGGGAATCTAATAGGAGATGTAGTAGTTTCAAACCATCTACAATTTTCTCTCACTTGTGTCAACATTAAAACATAGCAGTATGAAGAAGAGACAAACCTGGATTGAAAAATAGGAAGAAAACTAAAACTTCAATAGAGTAGAGCTCCCTCTACAGGTGTCTGTTTATTGCACTGTTGGTGGGAAATCAAAGCAGAGACAGAGGAGTTTCATATTCACCAAGTTTATCTCCTCTAGTAGAGACAGTGTGTGATTCCACGTATCGGTTATGGCAGTGCTGCGTGGTTCCACGCGCTACCAAGATTACCTAGTAGTTTTAGAAGGTTTTCAACAGTCCCTAAATAGCCACAATAACCTTGAAAGGTCGATTCCTATCCCCAAACCATTTATTTGATAAATTGTTAGTTTTTGAGATAAATTATTAATTGTGCCTATGATTGATTGAGCTTTAGGATAAAAATTATCAATTTGTTTTTATTGTATATGGCCAAGTCTCTTTAAAAATAGATTATATCTGCATATTTTTTTATATAAAAAATCATTAAAAAATAGTTTCATTTTGCATATATTTTTGGATTTAATAACTAGTTAATTAAAGACATGAAAATTTGGCCTATATTTCAAAAAAACACCAAAAAATTATTTTGTTTCTTTCAATATTTAGGATTATGAACTTATACATAAGATGTATTTTTGGTATTGAATAAAAGGACAATTCCTTTTATTTTCATATGTTTTGACTTTACAATGACTAAGTTTTAAACCTGATAAGATAAGGACCTTTTTATTGAAGAGGGCTTTTCTGAAACCTTAGACAGACTAACGGTTAAAAAATACAACAAAACCTTGGTTTATTTCAGACAAATAGCAATGCAGGTTACCCTAGGTAAGGTGTTTTAGGGGTGATACGTCCTTCTTATTCACAACTTATCCCCTTATCCAGACTCTCGTAGATCAATAGGTTTTCTAGTGACCGTAATACTAGGTGGCGACTTTCATTTTCTTTTTACTGATAAGAAACAAGAATTTCTTGTTCTTTCTCTTTTCACATAAATCCCGCTCTGAAAAGATGATCGCCGCAACACTACACACGTGCGACTGTGAGTATAGTGTAATAGTTGGAACATTTGTATTTTGGGTCCCAAAACCTTATAATAACTTATAAATATACGGGTTGTACCTGAATTTTAAGCCATTGAGTTATGTCTGTATATTATTTTTTGAAGTCAATATGATCTTGTAGGCATTTTATCTTCAAGTTTTACTCGCTTTGGTAATTTAGACTCAAATTCCATTGGTGGGCAATCCCCATCATTATATTAGCCTTTCTTTAACCTGGTCCTCATATCCTCAATGGTAATCTTAATATCCTAATATCTCACACTTTCTGTAAGGATCAAAGAAGAAATAATAAGGTCACTATAAGCATTCAACAATACCACGTTAGGCCTACGTCGGCCTCTAAAACTAGGAGATACATCGACCTAATAGTTAAAATCCAATTTTAATCAAGATGTGATGCTAACTTGATGAAAACTTGTCGACTCATTTTTAACTTGTTTTGAGGTTGAGAATATCGCGTTAGGCCTACATCAGTCTTTAAAAACTAGGAGACATGCTAGCCTTACTGTTAAAACTCAAGCTTTATAAAAACAATATGACCCTAACTTGATAAAAACTTGTCGATGTTGTTTTTCTTCTTTTTTGAAAATAAATATTTACATTCATATACGTATGTAAAAAGAAAAAAAATCATAGTTTTATGAAATGAAACTATGTTAACACGAAATCAATTCAAATTAAATTAATAAAATGCATGGGTGAATAGAAATCTACTTTCAAAATGAACTTGTACACGTGTGTGTGCGCGCGTGCGTGCGTGTAAAAAGTCAAGAATGCAGTTTTATGAAATGAGGCTAACATGGATTCAAAGTTAATAAAAAATAAAATACATGGATGAATAATAATTAATGAATTATTCATCATTTTGCATTTGGAATAGTAAGTCTCTATGACCTACAACAAAAATAAGAAAGTAAAGAAAAGGGATCGAGCTTACCTCCGGGTTGGCTGTAGACAAGGAAGGAGTTGTTATGGTGGATAATGGTGGAAGAGATAGTGGTGTGTAAGCGATAAAAAAAAAATTGTGATTTTTTGTCTTTAAGTTCAGGTTTCTTTCTCTTTTTTTTTTATTTTCCCCTTTACTATATACTGGCTTAGCCACCTTTATTGTTAGCTTAAACTTCTTCTTTTTTTCTATTTTTCTTTTTAGATTTTTCTCTTTTCTTTTCCTTTTTCCTTGCCTTTTCTTTTTTTTCTTTTTATTTCTCCTCTCGTACCTCCTAGCTTAAACCAACTTTATTTTTAGCTTAAAACTCTTTATTTTCGTTCTCCATCTCTTTCTCTCTTAGCATTTTCTCTCTCTATGTTTGCCTTTTCTTTTAGCTTGCTTTGCCCTTTTATTTATAGGCGAGAGGGGAGTTCCTAGAGCCCTTCTTAGTGGCATGATCGTGGATATTGGTTGATCTATTTTAATATAAACCATTCACAATGGTTGTATACTATGGCCAAAACTTTTTTTTTTTTTTTGCTTCTTTACACTATTTCCTCAATGACTTTAAAGGATTAGAGCATCTCCAGTTGGAGATGCAAATGGAGAGGCAAATTTAAAAACGTGTCATTTTACCTTTTGTTTCTTTATTTTGTCATTCTAACGGAGTAGGCAAAAAAGAAGCCAAAATGGCTTTTCAATTTGGGAAGAGCTATTTCTACAGGTTTTTGTAGAATAGCTAAAATTGAATTAACGTTGCCAACGGCTATTTTTATAGTCGTTGGTCAACAGTGTTTGTTTTTTCTTTAAAAGCAAGGAAAGAAACTTGTTTTTTTTTTTAATCTTGTATTGTGCCTCACTCTTCTCTCAAATTTAGAAAAATAAGAATCAATTATTTTCTAGTTAATTAATAACATCGGTTGTGTTAATTAGCTGAAATTAAAAGGTATGTTTATTTAAAAGCTTTTTATATTTACTCTTTAATATCTCTTGATTTTGTAGATCTTTTGTTGTTAATTTGATATTTGTGATGATTTTTATTTCTTTGTTATTTTATATTTTTGATATGGGTTAAGGAAAAAAAAATATTTATGTTGTTATCTTTGACAAAATTAAGATGAAGTAATAATGGTAGCCAATATTGATAAAAATATATGACATATTTAAAATTTATTTTAGATTGTTTATTTTAATTTGAGGTTAATTATATTTTATCTTGTTGAAAATGCAATTAAACCAGTATATCAATCCTCTCTTAGTTCCAAAAAATAGTCATATTGTAATGTTAGAACAAGTAGGATGCAATGCTTGTTATTAATTCACATGTATGTAAACTACAAAATTGCTAGCCACTAAATATACGCTTCTTTTACACTCTCTTATAAAGTTTTAACATATTCATATAAATAAATTTTAAGTTTAAATTACATCTTTTAACTTTCATATTATTTCAATAAATTTTATATTATTTTTATAAACTACTCATATTAATTATATAATTAATAACATCATAATTATATTATATATAAAATATCTAAATTAGTTATATAATTATATAAAAATAAATTTAACATGAAATATATTAAAATATAAATGGCTTTTCTAAATAGTTTTTTACCACTGGAATGCACATAATCAAAAAAACTATATTTATAATATTCAAAAAGCCATTTTATGAATTTAGCTCCTCAATTTAGCTTTTTGCATTGGAGATGCTCTTAAAGCGTTGTTTTATTTGTTGAGCCTGCAATATGCAGCAGGGAAAGGGAATGATGTACTGTTTGGTGTTTGTGGGAGGCATGAGAAAGAAAACAAATTTGTTTCACTTAAAACAAAATGATATCGTTTTGACTTAAAATGAATTTTCATGTTTTCAATAAGACCCTCAATTGTATTTTTTTAATTTGATCATTGGATCTTTAATTTTTTTATTTATAGGTAATTTTAATTTTTTTAATATTTTTTTCAATTTCATCCTTAATTACATTAAAATAGTCCTTGCATGTTTTTGCCTTTTCAATTTCGTACCTGGCTTTTAAATTTTTAATTATTTAGCCAATTCTAGCTTTTTTTCTCAATATTTCTTCTTAACTCCACCCCTAATTGTTTTTTTTCTTCTTCTTTTATTCTTTTTCTTCTTTTCATTTTTCTTCTTTTTTTTTCTTTCAATTTTTATTTGATTGATTATTATTATTTTGAGATATTTGAGAGGGCCAAGAATTAGGTTATCTATTATAGGATGCATTAAGGCGATTGGCTTGATGAGCTTGGAATAAGGTCCGTTAAAGGAATACCAAATTTTTTCGTTCTTTATCTTTTGCAAGAAAGTCAAAGCAGTTTAACCTAAGATAGCCTAGTTTTTTTATGCCTAACTCAAATTCAATAATCAAAGTATAGATAATGTGGTGTAATTCTAGCAATCAAGGTCACCCTCTCTCACAATAAATACCCACCTCACAACATTGGAAGGGGATTTTTTATTTTTAAAAAATAAAAATTATATATTATTTTAATTTATTTTCGAGCATAAAATATTTTGAAAAACAACTACAATCATACTCTCAGATAAGTACTTTATCACTCATCCAACTTGCCACTCGATTATAGAAGTGAGTAAAAAAATCAAAAAACCGAGAAAACCGAAAAAACTAAAAAAAATAACCGAAAAAACCGAACAGTGAAAAAAATCGATTAAACCGATTAAAATTTTAAAAAACTGACCGGTTCGGTTTCGGTTTTATAAGTCTAAAACCGAAAAAACCGAACCGAACCCAAATTGAAAAAAAAACCGAGTCAAACCGGTTTGAACCGGTTTTTATCCTAAAAAACTGAGCCCCGGTTTCGGTTAGGTTTGGGGTTTTTTAATAAAAAATTTCAGTTTGGTTATTTTTTTTATAAAAACTGAACCGAATCGAAAATAATCACCCCTACTCGACTAGATCTTGCTAGCACTGTTTGATTCTCCTCTCACAATCCTCTCTACTTGCATCTATTTTTCATTATAAGATGACCTAACCCTCACATACATAAACTCGATTAGATTTTAGATTCTATGCTTATTGGGTTAATTAAATAATAATAGTAGTAGTACATCAAGAAATCTAGCCCAACGTGACCACAAAGCCTAACAACCATCAACCTAAAAGAATTAAGTTTCAGTAATAAATGGACTGAAAAATATATTTTACATATTTTTCTTTAAAATGAAGAGGAAACTCTAAACATTAAGAGACATATGGGGTAGTTGCTTTGGTTGTTAAAATAATAAATATAATTTAATTATGATGATGATGCTCATAGTGTTATTGTTGTCACTCTTTGTAATCGTTCCTCAAGTAATCTTCACTTGAAAGCCATTTGAAATGATCAGCAAACCTTTAAAAATCACTGAAGAATTTAATTCAACAACAGCAAGAAAACTTTTCTTTAATGAAATTTAAACAAGAAGCACAATGCATTGATTGGTTTATAGATGGAGAGGTGGGGTTTAGGGCTTGTGTAATCATGCCATTAATTAGCTTTTGAGCAAAGAGATCTAATCATTTTTGTTGACTTTGATCGTGAGTTTTTTTTTTTATTCTAGTAAAGAAAAAATTGATAAATTAACACAGTGAAAAACAAATAAAGAGAAATAGTATAATTTAGGTATTCATGGATATAATTTATAAGTTGTAAGTGTCCTCTTTTAAATTATAAAATTATTAGATACATAATTCAATAAAAATAAAAAAAAAAAGAAAAAAAACCTCGAAGGCATACTAAAACTTTGATAATGACACCACCTATATTGTTAAAAATATATCAACGAGATAAATCCAACAATACTAAAAAGATTATCAATGATGATCGGAATAGGTCACATAAGCAGCCAAAAGACAAGTGAGTTTCAACACTTTTCGACCGTGACCTACTTCATTCACTATTTATGATTTTTTTTTGTTATTAGATTTATCTTATCAAGATCTTTTCAAAGATATCGATGATGTTGTTATTGAGCTTCGATGTGAGTTCAGTGTTATTTTTTTTCTCTTCTCTCTTCTCCTTGTAATTTGTAAAGAGATTAATAGAATAAAGTAAAAATAAAATAAAATGAACTTAAAAATACATCAAAGTTTCAATTACGACAACAACAATATTATTTAAAAAAAATGTTTATAAAACAAATCTAGACACACCAATTATTTATGGAACGACACTTGCAACCGACGAATTATAAATATTATCTATAATTTTCTAAATATATATATATATTACTACGTTAGAATCCAGAAGAAAATCATTTGATAAGAGAATCTTAATATTCTCCATGTAAACAGGCAATGGTACCATGCACCTATAGCTGACCTTCGATGTGACTGGGTCTCCCTCCCAATACGG
>Ga0325410_1001746_pt1 | contig 24049 bp, 15 predicted proteins | sample PopdelMetagenome_16_FD_206182 | JGI IMG/M metagenome (GOLD analysis project Ga0325410, IMG submission 206182) | Populus deltoides microbial communities from Bellville, Georgia, United States - Xylem-PdIQD-R3 | ecosystem: Host-associated > Plants > Phyllosphere > Stem > Wood/Secondary xylem...
AGCCATTCGTCAGAAATGTGAAAACCTAAAAACTTCTGAAGTGGAGAAGAAACCTTGTTTTTGCAGCAAGAGCAAGAGTAGGCACATTTGAGGGCATCTCTCCTGAGTCTGATGTTTGTTGAGTTTTGTTAAAAATATTTGAGGGAGACAATTTCACTCGCATGAGCAGAGGAATGCAGCATCTGCAAACCATATTGTGCCAGACAATTTCACTGGCATGAGCAGAGGAATGCAGCATCTGCAAACCATATTGTGCCAGACAATTTCACTGGCATGAGCAGAGGAATGCAGCATCTGCAAACCATATTGTGCCACATTTAACTCAGAAAAACAAGTCCTCCGAGGATTTGGAATGTCCTTTGAGCAATTTATCTTCCTCCCACTAAATGCAGCCCACATAAACAACATTTGATTCGAGATAAAAAAAAACTATGGATAATAGAATTGGTGTCATAGATAAAAAAATCATTGGTGTAAAATGGATGTATAAAAAAAATTAAAGAAGAATGGTAAAATTAACAATTATAAAGCACGCTTGGTAGTTAAAAGTTACTAGCATGAGTACAATGTCGATTACAAATTTTTTTTTGCTCTGGTTGCAAGGGATGATGCAATAAGATTGATCATTGATTTGGCAACTCAAAATTTATGACTTATCTTTTAGTTGGATATGAAGTCAACTTTTCTGCATGAAGATCTTCAAGAATAGGTATTTGTTGATCAACCTTTAGGTTATGTGAAATTTGATAATAAACATGAGGTATATAATTTGTAAAATGTTTTTTATGGGTTAAAGTTCCATGAGCTTGGTATAGTCGCATAGATACTTATTTCTTGAAGGAATGATCTAAAAGATGTACAATATATTTTTTATTAAAATTAAAGATGGAGGAAAGATGTTATGTTTGGAGAATTTTAGAAGGTCCATGATGACTTGACGAAATTTGATAAGTCAATCTTGAAAAGTTACATTACTTTCATGATTTTGAAATGGTTCAATAAAATGCCAGAATATTTATTTCTCAAGAGAGATATGTTTGAGAAATTTTAAAGAAGTTTTGAATAAAGAATTGCAATTCGATAAGTACACCAACTAAATTTAGTTTGAAGCTAAATAAGGATCATGGAGGAAAAAAAAAAGGTTGACTAGATTCTTTACAAGCAAATTGATATGAACCTCGTGATCACGTAGTCACGCAACCCACAACAACATTGACAATGAATCTTGGAAAGTTAAAACAGATTTGATAGGAGTGTGACACAATCGAAACCTGTCCCAAGGCACCAGCATCATTGGAATAAAAATCTCTACCCTACGAATACCAATTCGCGAATAGAAAGTATAAGAAAGACACCACAAAGCCGGTTAATTTTCGATAAGTTAATTTAGTATTTTAAAGAACCAAAAAAATGTGAGAATCTCTCTCACAACAGTTGAATAAATTCAAGAACAATAGTATTATCAAGTCTTCATATTTTGTACTTACAAAGAGTGTTTATACTCTTGGAAAAAAAAACCCTAATGCTAATGAATCAGACATACATTTAATTTAAATAAAAGCCCAAACTAATTAAATTAAGGTTTAAAAATAAAAAACAATAGTCTAAATTATTTTTCACCTTTTTTCCACATATGATAGTAAAAAATATTAAGATAAATAATTGTTGAAGAATCCTTATTGAACACAAGTTTGATGCCTTATAAAATAAAAAATAATTCTTTACCAGTTAATTCTTGTTTGATATGGAATCCTTGTAAAATAAATAAGCTAAAGGTTGTTACATAAGTTCCCAATAGCATTAAAGACTTTTTGTAGTGAATGGAATCCAAAACTCTTAAGGAAACAATATATTTTTCGTTTTCATACTTTGTTAACAGATTCTAGACCCAACTTTAAACATGTCATTCTCTCTCGTCCAGATTAGTTATCTGGCTTACCATATATGTTTGGAATGGTATAGATGTCTATTTTCCAACCCATTTGAATCGCATCAAAACTCCTCTTGTAGCTTTAGATATGACCTTAAAAATAAACAAAAGTGCAAATTGATAAATTTAAACCATTTTTACCCAAGCCTCTTGACTTAGCTAATTGAACTCGTCTTGGATTCACTTTATTTTAGGCCTATAATAGACCCAATAGACACTCTTAATTGATCCTTTAATTTCATAGCTAGGATTGTATCACAAATTCTAAGGAGTTTGATGTATTTGACAACAACAAGGCCAAATATAATGTATTCAATAAGTATTGTTAGTAGATATATGAAGAATCCAATATAATTTCATCTTTTGACTGTTAAAAGGATACTTTTGTACTTGAAAGTTAACGTGGAGTATAGATTGTTCTATAAAAAAAAGAGAAAGGTCAAATTTGACAAGAGATCAAGATGATAGAAGAAGAACTTATGGGTTTGTTTTTAAGATTAATTCAAGCGTTATTTCATGGTCTTCAAAGAAGCAATCAATTGTCACTTTATTAACCACCTTAATTTATGGTTGTGACTTTATATGCATGTCAAACGATATGGTTGAAGAAAATTCTTGAACTTAATTTCAAGAGATAAGGGCCTATGATAATTTTTTGTGATAATAACTCAACAATTCAACTTTCAAAAAATCCAGTTCTACATGGTAGAAGAAATCATATTGATGTGAAGTTTCACTTCTTAAGAGATCTCACGAAGGATGAAATGATTGAGATAATATATTGCAAAAGATGAAGTCATTGATATATTCACCAAATCTCTAAAATTGGAAATGCTTGTGAAGCTTAAGAGATTACTTGGTGTTTGTATTCAAGAAGACCTTGTTTAGAGGAGAGCGTGTTATTATGAAACTGAGTGCTAAGAACATTAGTTTAAGGGAGGGATTGTTAGATAAAATCCTATTGTACATGGGAATCCTTGATAAAAAAAAAAAGGATTTGTGATAGACTAGTTAATTAGAATCATTGTTTAATTAGTTAGTTAGAATTCTTATTAAATTATGATAGTTAGAGGTGTAATTTCTGTACAAATATAAGGGCCAATGTATGCAGGATTTAAGAGTGTTGAATATCAATAAAAAAAGGATGTTAAAATACTTTGTAAGTTTAGTGTTTTCAACAATAAGGAGGGATTGTTAGATAAAATCCTAGTGTATGCATGAATAATCATTGATAAACGATTTGTCAATACTCCTTCGACCTTAAATATAATAACCCGACTTTTTCAAAGCCAAAATTGGTGGTGAAATTTTATATATATATATATATATATATATATATATATATATATATATATATATATATATATATATATATCATGTTATTGATGATTCTCACAACGGTACCTAGGGTTTAACATAACAGGATTTATCTCATACATAGTGCAATACTTGCTGATCTCATAATTCAACATTCTCATAAAAGTGATTACCAGTTACATACGTTCATAACATCGTATTTATATGTTGATACATCCACATCCATATTCCATTATAATTTTTTATACAAGTCTTTACAAAAGGGCTGAACAACAATTCTACAACTAGTACATTCATTTCTACAAAATACATAACGCCTATACATGTGAATACATGGTTCTTTTTAAAATATGTGGGCTCGTGGAATGGGATTCCTTATGCACCATGTTGGTGTGACGTCCCTATTACAATATAAGATAATTTTAAGCACTATAGACAATTTAAACATAGCAATAGATAACTAAAGGAATATTAATGTAAATTTTATGGTTTAAAAAGGTATAATCCCTTCATTTCTCTTTACTTATGTAATGCAACCCTTATTGTTTCATTAATTATCAAAGCTAATTATAATATTCAAACCTGGTCATCCATCTTAACCCGATCATCACTCTAGGATGTTCTTAGTAGAAACTAATCATACTATTCATCTCGAACATTTTTCTAAGGTACCAATAAATAAGCTATTCGTCAAATACAGCCCGACTCTCTCTTTCTCTCTAGAATGCTCTTAGCCGAGGCTAGTAATCAAACACAACCTAGAAATCCCTTTAAGATGTCATTAGCCGAAGTTTATCATCAATCGCAACCCAGCAATCCCTTAAGGATGCAATTAGTCGAAGTTAATCATCAATCATGGCAATCAATCACAACCTAGCAATCCTTCTAGGATGCCATTAGCCAAAGCTAATCATCAATCGCAACCTGGTAATCCCTCTAGGATGTCATTAGCCGAAGCTAATCATAATACTCATTCAACATTTTGTAACAGTTTAGCGCTCATTATATCTCAATAGTAGATCATTAATAATACTCGTACAAACATTTCATATCAATTTAGCATTCCTTATAACACAATAATAGATCTTTCATAATACTTATATAAACATTTCGTATCAATTTAGCATTCATTATGACACAATGATAGTCTCTTCATAATACTCGTACGAACATTTCGTATCAATTTAGCATTATTATAACATAATGATAATCCCTTTGTAATACTCGTACAAACATTTCATAATAGTTTAGCATTCATTTTAACATAATGATAGACCTTTCATAATACTCATACAAACATTGCGCTTCAATTTAGCATTCATTATAGCACAATGATAAATCCTTTGTAATACTCATACAAACATTTCGTGTCAATTTAGCATTCAATATAACACAATGATAGTCCCTTTGTAATACTCGTACAAACATTCAGTAACAGTTTAACATTCATTAAAACACAATCAAAATCTTTCATAGTACTCATACAAACATTTCATAACAATTTAACATTCATTACATCACAATAGTAGATCCTTCGTGATATTCATACAGACATTCCATAATAGCTTAGTACTAGCTACAACACAATAAAAGACCCTTCATAGAAAATTCACTTCGGGGAATTAATGTTATGCTAGAAGGGGTGGAAACCACCAACATGTTCCTCCCGTGGGGTGCCCTTGTCCGGTCGAAGGTTTGATCCCAATCGCACCACCTAACACATCAATGGTCACAAATCAGCATATTTGCATGCGGTAATCACATAACTTGTCACCATATATATTTCAAGAATACACATATTTACACTCAAGTGTTCCATATATCATACAATCATATAATGAAATTGTTGCATGCATTTAAGTCAATTCTGATATGGAAGTTTGTCGCAGAATATCATTAGTGAACATTAGTTTGCTGGTGAAGCCGAATTTGTTAGCAAAAATTGGTTCACTAGCGACACAGAATTCGGCAGTAAAAACTTATTCGCTGGTGACCCAAAATTCATCAGTGAAAAATGTTTTGTTAGTGACCTAGAATTTGGCAGAGAAAATTGATTCGTTGGTGACCTAAAATTCATCTGCAGAAACTGATTCGTTGCTGACCTAGAATTCGACAGTGAAAATTGGATCGTTGCCGACTTAGAAATCATTAACACAATTCTCGTCCTATGACTGACGCATGAAATCATCATCGTACTTAGTCTACTGTTAACCGAGAAATCATTAACAAAAACTCAGTCGTTGTCGACCTAGAAATCATCAACACAACCCAGTTCTACGGCTGACTCTGTCATCGGCAATGCATATAGGCCTTTTGCTGACTTAGTAATCGTTGACAAAAATTGAGTCATTGCCGACCCAGAATTCATCAACGCAACCCAGTTTTACGATTGATGCTGAAATCATCAGCGCACATGTCAAACTGTTAACACAGAAATCATTGATAAAAACTGAGTTACTGCCGATCTAGAAGTCATTAACACAATCCATGTCACCACCGATTCAGAAATCAGCAGCGACAATCAAGTCATTTATGTCTTAATATCTTCATCATTTAAGCGTAAGGTTTATGCTGGGCTTTCCCCTTATCTTATAACACTACCAAACCGAAATGAACATAGACCATAACCAACCACATTCAATCTATCACAAGTATAATCATAATAACATACCATAATACATATCTTAATTCATTTGATCCATATTCATGTAAATTCATCAATCTCATAACAAAATCAAAGCATTAACATCAACATAAATTTTGTTTCAGCACAAACATGTTTCTAAGAATCCAACAAAATCACACTCCATGTATTTCATCATTTCATTTAACATTTCATGCAAGTTCATCAATCACATGTGAACAATAAAGGCATTAATCATCAACATGCATTTTGTTTTAGTTTAAACATGTTGTTAGGAGTTCAATAAGGTCATTGTTATGCATTTCATCACTCAATTACATTTTGTCTAGCCCCTCATTCTGATCGATTCTTCCTTCAAGTTCATGTGTTCAAGTTCATTCATTTTTTTTATTGTTATTTCTGGAAATATATCCCCCATCCAGCCTCTCATTTTCCTTAGTATTTTTAAATAGTTCTTTTAAGTAATAAGTGTAAGAACCCTAGCCAATCCCTTGAGGTTTTCTAATGAGGTGATGTTCTTTCCTTACCTTTCGATTTTGAGTAGCTTTAAAAAGGATTTAACAGTTTTTCTCTCCCTCTTCTCTTAGTTTTCTTCTTCTCCTCACTTGTTGTCCAGTCAGTCTGCTACACTTCCTCTCCTCTCATGTTTTCAGTCATCAACCTATCTCTCTCTAGCTCTCCCATGTTTTTAGTCATCAAAACATGACTCAGTGTAAGGGTTTTCTTCTTGGAGAGGGTGGTTGTTATTGCATGTTGCTACCCAATTTTTGACCCATATTTTGACAAATTTTTGAAAAGTTAAAAAATAGGTTTTTTAATATATTTGCATCGTTTTTAGCATTTTTAGCATCGTCTCAAAAGAATTTAAATTTTCAAAGATCTTTGGAACGCGTTCGACTTTTAACGTGTCATTTTTAAAATCATTGATTTTTCTCATTGAGTCGATGTTGATATTGCTCGTTTTCAAAAAAATACAAAAAACAAATTTACAAAAATCAAAATTTACAAAAAAAAGAAGTTGAGGGACCAAGTTTGAGACCTAGCAATATTTTTACCTATAAATAGTAGCCTTCAACACACACAAAAAGGAAGGGGGGAATTTTGAAACATTAGAAAAATACAAAAAAAAACCCTAACCCTAAACCCATCTCTTTCAAAGGAATGGCGCCCCCCTCCCTTTCCTCTCATCTTCTCCAAGCCTCAACCCCCCTCCATCACTGTTTTCCTTTCTTCTCGCCAGCCCCCCGGTGATTTTTCATTCTCCCTCAGCTCACCCGAACCAACCTCTCCTTTCTCCATAGATTGGTCTCCAGCCTCTTCTCCAAAACCACAGCTGCCGCACACTCTCCCCTCCCTTTGAAACCAAACCAGAACCTCTAACTCACCCCCTCATAAACACAAACCTTTAGCTCATCACCAGGAGCCCCACATTCTTCCCTGCCCAACGCCATTTCTTTTCCTTCTCTCCCTTCACAAAAAAAAACTCACCAGAACCAGCCAGCGCTGCCAACCCCCTTCTTTAGGATTCTTGGTTCCCTTCCCTCTCAGCAGCCATTCATCCAAATATAACCCGACAGACCCAACAATACCTTTTCTTCCCTGGACATCCGAACACAACAGCAACACACCACAAAGTCGTCCCTTCCTCATCCGCTAGAGCTACTCGCTTTTTTCAACCAGCAACAATGTTTTCCTCCGCCAGCTCCTCTCCCATAGACGTCGTCCCATACAAGCTGGACCCCTACCTGCAGCAGAAGAGGAGAAGATGAAAAACCAAAAAAGGCAGATCTGCAGTGAGGCATATCAAAAGGAGAAGGCAGAGGAGAAAATCTGAAAAACTAAGAACAAAATAAAATCGACTGCTTGTTGTGTTTTTTTTTTTGCAGATAACGGTGGTGTCACAGCCGACGAGAAAGAGAAGAGAGGAGGAAGTCGTTTCGGATCTCCCCTGCTACCTGGATTTTTCGGCCCGACAGTGACGGTGGCGCGTGGATCGGACGCACCGTCGCTGTCTTGTAACTTCAGAAGTCTGCCTGACACTGTTCCGATGGTGCAGAACTGTTCTCGGCAATTCCAGGATTTTTTAGGGGCTGTTTTTGTAATTTTTAAATTTTTTAATGTAATTTTTGTTTAGTTTTTGAATTTGTATAATTTGTAGTGTGTATGTAAAAAAGAAGGAAAAAGGAAAAAATATAGTAAAAGTGAATGTGTGTGTTTGTATTTGTTTTATGGATGTTGTATTTATTTATTTTTATTTTATATTATGATAAAATCGTAAAGGCAAAAAGAAGAATTTAATATTTTGATTTGCTCACGATAAAGGATTATGAACTTATACGTAAGTTGTATTTCAAACATTCGATGAAAAGATAAAAAAAATTAAAAATTATTTAACACATCAAAGCCACGAAGCAGCTTACCTCAGGTAGGGTGCATTAGGGGTGCTAACACCTTCCCTAACCACAACCAGTCCCTTACCCGTAAATCTCTAACAAGACCAGCATACCCGGGTTTTCTAGTAGCCCTCAATTAAATACTAGGTGGCGACTCTTAATCAATCAAGCAAGTATAATGAAAAATCACCAGCAGACGCCGCGCGAGAGACGTGCGATATTGCAGATAAAGTTGCTGGTTAGTTATAGGGGAAGGGTCTAAACTCCTTCTCCTTCCATGGCTTTGGTCACCTTTGTTTTTCTCTTAGTCTCCCTTCTTCTCCAACATTCAAAAGAAGTGTGTACAGTTAGGTTGTTCGGTTTTGCTTTTGGAAAGAGGAAGATTGTTGTAGCCAAGGCTGTTGGCCGACCTTTTAGGGAGGAGGAAGGGTCACCTTCCTTCTCTCCTTGCATTTAAACCCCCTTTTAAATGAGAAGGGGTGTTTGGGTGCTGGATATCTTCGATTCCTATCCCTTTTTTGAGTTATCATAGGGCTGGTTTTATCCTCCATAAATCTTAACCTAGGATAACCAGTTCTTCCCCATCATTTTTCCCTAAAGCAAACCAGCTTGTTTTCCCCAAAGTCATCCTAGCGTAAGTCGGCCTAACACTAATTTTTATTGGTTGTTACATTAAAATAATTTTCCATTAACATGCTTCAATGATCATAATGACCATCAAAACGAGGAATGACTAGTTAAAGAAAGTTATTGGAAGTCATGTTTTGATTTATTTGAGTTGCTACAGCTGTGATAAAAAGGGAGGATCTTTTGTTGTGATTTTAAAGCTATTGTAACTAAAATTTGAAGCTCTTTTTTATCATGAAATAATGCTAATGCAATAAAAGGGAGGATCGTTTGCTATTGTTAAAGAGAGAAACCTATATTGATAAAATTATAATATTTAAGAGATAATCAAAGTGAATGGATACTAGATTATTGATCATTGCATGCTTTTCAACGTATATGTGCTTTGTTTGCTTTGTTTTGGCCAAATCTAGTTTGTTTTGGAACCCTTGTTGCTGAGTTCATATTCGGTGTTTTTGATGTTCTTGGTGTTCTTTAAGTGTTTGATATATTTTGTTCAATAATTTTTTAGTTTATGTTTTTTGAGTGTTTAATTTGTTTTTTGGCTTTATTGTTTTTGGGTTGTTTTCGAGTCAAACTAGGATTTTTGGTTTGTTTTATGGTGGAACCAAAAATTTCGGGTCAACCCAGTCAAGTCGAGTAAAAACATATTGAGTCAAAGGGCTCAACACCTTGTTTGGTTCGCCATTTTTTAGGGTTTAAGGGTGAGTTTGGCAAACACTCATTAAACTTATTTTTAGTAGTTTTATTACAAAGAAAAATGGGTTTTTTCCAAACAAATCCTAAAAACATAATAAATAAATATATTTTTTTCTTGCATATGGCTAAAAATTCTAAAGTTATTTAAGAATTTAAAAAAAAATATAAAATACTTTGAAATTTTTTAAAAAATATATTGCATAAATCTTTAAACAAGTTTGTAAAATTCCAAAGGATTTTGCCCTATATCTCAAAAGTACCAAAAAAATTTATTTGCTTTCTTTTAATAAATAGAATTATAAACTTATATGTAAGATGTATTACTGATAATAAATAAAAAGATAATTTTTTTGTGGCATTAGAATGGTTATGTTTTTTTTAATTTGATAAGATAAAGACCTCCTTAATTAGAAGGACTTTTCTTAACCTTAAGACAAACCTGCGATTAGAAACCATAACATTTCCTTAGTTTATAACATAAATAAATAATGTAGCTTACTTCAGATAAGGCGTACTATTGATGTTAATACCCTTTCTTTATGCAATTAACCCCCTTACCCAGACTCTAAGACTAGTTAAGGTTCTTAGTGACCAAAAAAACTAGGTGGCAACTCCTATTCTCTTTTTTACTGATAAATGATAAGAATTCTTTGTCATTTCCACCCACATCATTCCCAACAATCCCGATCTAGGAGGATGATCATCATGACATATCACACGTTCACTAAGATGACGACTCCACTAGGGACCAGTGGATTAAGCTTTGTTTGTTTGTTTGTCTGATTATTATGTTTGATTTTTGATATAATATCAACATGCATTTCTTTTATACTTTATATATATATATATATATATATATATATATATATATATATATATATTATCGCACATGTTGGATATGGATTAATGCTTCATGTATCACCTATTTTAATTTTTGAAAGCACATACAAACTTCAGATGTGTGAAACACTCAACTCATATTTGAGTGTCTGTTTAGTAGTGGTGAACATACGTGCCTTAACCATTCCTCGCTACATCCCCATACTATCCTTACAAAGATCATCACTAGGCAGATTTGAGACCCTTTTAAGACCAGTTAGAAGGCATACCTATGCTTACTTAATAAATAGAATTTGTCCTTAGTTTGTATGTGCTACATGTAATTTGCATCAAGGCAAGTCTGACCATGTTAATCTTGTATTCCAGGATTCTGAACTAAAATCATGACTTTAGAAATTACTACCCATTATGAGGTAAGTCGACAAAACTCTTTTTGATAGGCGATTTGGGAGGATTGCACAACTAAAAACCCTACTAAATTTTTAGGATCCCAATTACAAGTGTTTTACTTTCGGGACATCGATATGACACCTACCTTGGAGGAATATGAAACGATCCTAGATTTTCCAAATAACAGCCATAAGATCTACCTCCGAAACCATGTTACCACTCAACCATTATAGAATACATGGGAAAGGAGCCAAGAGATATTATGACCTGATGTTGCATTTATGTATTGTCAGTCATATTGAAACACCAATGGATATTTTCAATAACTTTTGGTGGTTTGACCTTCGACCATTAAAGATTATTATAGATGAGACTTGGCAGAATTTGGACGAGAAAGCATGGATAGAGAAATATGTTGCATTACAATATAACAACTTCAAACAGAAAACATAATGGATGAACAACGTGGTCTGTATAATGATTTGTGAAAGCAAGATATAGGTTCCTCTGATTGGTGTATTTGGATACATCAGTTATGCATATGCACTTGTAACAAGACAATTGGATGGACTGCAATATGTATTGTAAACTCGAGGATTAAAATGTTTCATCCGGCTATTCAGACATTAGTCATCCCTCAAAGAGATGGAACTTATTAGACAAGACTAGGAAAAGCCTCTATTTGTGAAGAAGGAAGAAGGAAGTGGAGTTGAATCCTCATTCAATTAAAATTATGCAATTTGGAGAAATGAAAATCTTTCTGGAATGATCGGATTCTCAAAACCTAGAAATTCAGAATCAGAAATGGAGAAACCAAAAAGAAAAATGATTGATAATGAGGAAGAGTTAAGAAAGCAGTTAGAGAGGTGTACAATTAACCTCAGCCATTGCAAAAGGTAACGACAGCTCTTGGAAAAATAGTTGGAAGAGAAAGATAAAATGAGGAACTACCTAAACCAGCAATTGGAAAAGAAGGATGAGCAACTAACAATTTTAATGAATGATCACAATGTAGTAAAAGAATGGTAGAAAAAGGTTGAGGTAGCCGAAGAAATGGCTAAAGGTATCGAAGATGAGTTAAGGACTCAAATGATCAAGAATGATGAGTTGGCTAACATGCATGTACTAACAGAAAAAGAGTTGGCCAAAGTCAAGAGGTCAGCCAAAGGCAGGATAAATACTGATAAGGAAATAATAGATTCCTTGAAGAAAGAAAGAAAGAAAGAGATAACTTTTAGGAAGAAGTTAGAAGCTGAAAAGGAGAAAAATCAGTTAGCCAAGATTGACATAGAAGAGGAAAGAATCCATTCCCAATATATTGCACAGTCTAAGGAAGAGAAAAGCACTAGGAAAGTTGTTGAATCTAATATGAGATACTACCAGAAGATAGCTGAGTCTTCAAAGGGACAAAGTATGTTATTGCAATCTAAGCTAGAAATCTGAGAGGATGAGCTAAAAGAGTTAAGAAGCCATTACTTTGAGATAGAGGAAGAGTTAATTAGGATTAAGCAAGAGCATCAAAGATGTCAAGACTATATTGACAGCTTTGTAGTTCAAATTAACTCTAAAATAACTGAGTTTAACATTAAAAGAGAAAAGCTGCAAAGGGTCTTGGCTAAGGTAGCACAATTGAAGACTAAGATATGAGACTAGAAAGAAGCAATGAGGCTTTAGCAACCAGCAACAAAGTAGTGATCGCTGATAATACCTTGTTCCATGACAAGATAAGACAAATAATAAAATAGATTAAACAAGTAGCTCATCATGCTGAAAGGTTGCAACAACAAGCCACCTAGATTAGAAATGATGTTGTGAAGTATAAAAAACACATAACACCATCACTTCCTTTATTAGAAACATATCTAATAGAGGAAATACTTTTTTATAAGTAGTGATGTATAGGGCTTTTGAATTTTAAAATTTTTCAAACGATGTATAGACTTTTTTATTTATAAAATGGTCATAACCCATCTTTCTTTATAATGTGTTTTGAAATTCAACCATGATAAGAACTTGATAAGTGCTCTTTTACAACAATTAGTTGGACTAAAAAATCTTGCCCAAGGAATTACAAAAGTAATGAATCAGTTTAGAAAGGTTAATCCATATCTAATATATGTTGACATATGCATCATGATTATTGCATTTAATCATGCATTTGTTTATAAATCATCACATACATGTACGGGTTGTGAAACATTGGTCCTCTACCTAAGGTTTACAACACCCGATTGAGAAAAAAATGTAGAACAAAACGAGAGCTCATCTTAAATCACATTATCAAAATGAGTTAGAGTCCATAAAGAATGAAGTTACTTGAATGATCAATCTACTCGAGAAAATTTTAAGGTCCAAGAATAGGGAAGGAACATTTGCACAACCTTTTATAGGAGCACCAACCGCTCATATCCTTCAGGCATCTCAGAACTTGGGGGTAGATTTAGCGACTGAGTAGTATTTTGTTCGTGTTACCCCTATCCAACCAATTCAAACTCTGGTCACTGTGGATTTAATAGATGAAAAATCTTCTAATGATACGTCTACTAGTCTAATAAACCATGAAAAATGCTTTACTATAGAAGAGAGATTGAGAGTAGTTAATTGGAACTTTGGAAGTGGAACTATATATGAGGCCACTAGTGTTCTTGGTGACATGACAAGTGATGGATACCCACCCTTCTTATAGTATGTTATTAGGAAGGCTTTGAATTCATACAGCTGTAGCGGTAAATTTGTCATTGCACCAATGTTTGAGGTACATCATAAATGGGATGTTGGTGACTATCAAGGTTGAGGAAACAATTTTCCTAGTAAGGAACATAGATGTACCATTCATTGAGGTAGAAGATTGCAAAGATGAGGACATCATGTCTTTAAAATTGTGAACACTAATTAGGTTCCTAAAAACATGGTGTTCAGAAGTCCAAAGATTTCAAAAATAGTAATAATGATAGGTAAATGCATTTTAGAACGTGGAATTATATTTCAATCTAACCCTAACACCGAAATTTTAGAAAGGATCAATATAATAAAGATAAAGCATGTTGATCAAAGATTCAGGCTTGGAAAAAAGCCTAAAAAGGAAGATTACAAATGGGCTGCTAGTGTGAGGAGAAATAAAAGGATGGCCAAGATTAAAAGAAGAAAACCTGAAGAAGATCTGACCATCCCGCCAATAAGGGTTTCATTTCTAGAGGTTGTATATGTGATGCAACCTGACAAAGAAATGGAAAACCTTGGTCAAAAACTCACTACAATGGACATAAATACCTTGAAGAAAGATAAGATCAAAGTAGATAATAAGAGGACAAAGGCTGGAAAGAAAGATGAAGTGTTGTCGCAGCTAACCATCCATACTCTAGAAGAAGTCTCCAACAAGACCTTAGTGTGAAAGTTGGCTAACGGTGAGAATTTTCAAAACTAGGTGACGCAGGATGCTCTAGTGGTGTTTAAAATGTACACCAACATTGCTTGTCTTAAAATGCTTCTATTGTTGCCTTTATTTGCCTTTTTTTTCTCTTTCTAGTTGACAATCGAGGCTCAAGATATTAACTAGGTTTTATCTTTGTTATTGAGCCTACTTTTTCTGAATGATGAGATCAAGCATTTCTAAAATTATCTTTTTATTTTACTTATGCATTTACAACGACCACTTTTCAGTTTCAAGAATCCTAAAAGCGAATCTCTCATAATATCACATACATCTAACATCGAGAATGAATGGCCAAACTATAATGAATATGTGATAGCTATGAAAGAAGAAGAATGGGATGAAAATAATATCAGAGAATTCATAAAATTAATAGAAAAACATAAATAAGCCTAAAAACCCATTATATAAAAACTTGAAACCATAAACATGGGTGATAATCAAGTTAAGAATGAGCTAAAAATATAAGCCTTGTTTACTCTTGAGGAAAGAGCATAAATGATTGCCTTGCTACAATAATATATAGATGTTTTTGCTTGATCCTGTAAGGATATACCTGGTTTAGATACAAATATTATAGTACATAGGACACAAATTATAAAAGGGTGTAAATTGGTCAAACAAAAGCTAGGGAGAACCCCCCTAGATGTCCTAATCAAAGTCAAGACAGAAATTGAGAAGTAGTGGAACGCTGACTTTCTAGAAGTAGTTAAATATTTATAATGGGTATTTGATATAATTGTCGTACTAAAGGAGGGGAAGATCAGAGTCTGTGTAGATTTTAAGGATTTGAATAGGCCTAATCCTAAAAATCAATTTCCCTTGCCATATAAATATGTTTCAATCAACAATGTTGCATGTAGTTCCACATATTCCTTCATGGATGGCTTCTCAGGGTACAACCAGATAAAAATAGTTCCATAAGATAAGGAGAGAACCATATTTGTCACGCCCTGAGGAATATTCTGCTACAAGGTTTATGTCATTGGGGTTGAAGAATGCAGGGGCTACATACCAAAGGGATATGGTGACTCTATTTCATGATATAATGCACAAAAACATTAAGGTGTATATGGATGATATGATTGTCAAGTCCAATAAAGGAGATAGTCATGTCCAAGTTTTAAGAAAGTTGTTTGAGAGGTTAAGAAAGTACAAACTGGGGCTAACTCGATAAAATGTTCATTTGGAGTTTAGTCTAGAAAGTTGTTAGGATTCGTGACAAGTGATAGAGGGATAGAGGTGGTTCCTGATAAAGTGAAAGTCATTCAATCTATGTCATCTCCTAAGTTAGGGAAGGAGGTGAAAGGATTTTTAGGGAGGTTAAACTATATTTCCTGGTTCATATCCCAGTTAACAACAGCAGATGAACCTATCTTCTAACTACTAAGGAAAACAAATCGTGGAACTTGGAATGAGGAGTGTCAAAAAGATTTCAATAAAATCAAGAAATACTTACAGAAACCACCTCTACTTATTCCTCCTGTATTGGGAAGGCCTTTGATACTATATATAACAATGATTGAAGCAGTTATGGGATGTGTATTAGGTCAATAAAGAAAGAGTCATTTATTATCTAAATAAGAAGTTTATAGAATGTGAGTTTAAATACATAGTGATAGAAAAGCTATGTTATGTGCTGGTGTGGGTGGCAAAAATATTACGACATTATATGTTGTATCATACTACGTGGTTGATTTCAAAGATGAATCCTTTGAGGTATATTTGTGATAAGCCATATTTATCAAGTTGAATTGCAAGTTATGTTAGTAGAATATGAGATAGTGTATATGATAAGGAAAGTCGTGTAAAGAAGCACAATTGCTAACCATCTGGCTGACAATGTCATCGAAGATTATAAGCCATTGGATTTTGACTTTCCTAATGAAAATGTGTTGTTAATCGAGGAGGAAGAAAAGAAGACAAATTGGTGGACTATGTATTTCGATGGGGCAGTAAATGTATATGATAATGAAGCTGACGTAGTAATAATCTCTCCTGATAAGAAGCAATACCTAGTTTTGGTTAAGCTATAATTTGAATGCACCAATAATACAGTTGAGTATGAGGCTTGCATTCTTGGTTTAAAAGCTGCATTGAAGCTGAGAATCAGAAAGATAAACATGTCTGGTGATTCAATGTTGATTATCTATCAGTTGAGACCCTACAAAGAATATTTATCCAAACCGGTGGAAGAGTTTGAAGAGATAGAGTTCACCCATCTACTAAGAGAAAGAAACCAGTTTGTTGATGTTTTAGCCATACTAGTTGTCATGGCTAAAATTGATTTTGGACATAAGGTACAGCCAGTACACATTGATATAAGAAATTTCTCAGCTCATTGTTGCTTAGTTGAAGAAGAGATAGATAGGAACCCTTAGTACTATGATATCAAGAACTTTATGTAAAACCAGAAATATTTCGTGGGAGCCTCCAAAGCAGATAGGAAAACCTTGAGAAGATTGACTATGGATTTTTACTTAGACAAAAAAGTCTTGGATAAAAGATTATTCGACGAAACCTTGCTAAGGTATTTGAATGAGGCTGATGTTAGAAAGGCATTACGAGGAGTACATGAAGAGATTTGCTCAACTCACGCTTGTGGGCATATAATAGCAAGGAAAATACAAACGGTTAGTTATTTTTTGATGACATTAGAAAGAAATTGCATTGACTATGTTAGGAAATGTCATAAGTGTCAGGTGTATAGTGATAAGATCAATGCACCTCTAGCTTCTCTGTTTAATTTAACATCTCCATAGCCATTTACGATGTGCAGAATTGATATGATTAGGCCTGTTAATCTGAAAGCTAGCAATGAGTATAGGTTTATCTATGTGGCTATCGACCACTTCATAAAATGGGTAGAGGTCAATTCATATGCTCATGTAACAAAAAAAAAGTGGTGAAAAAGTTTATAGAAAAGGACTTAATCTGCCAATATGGTCCTCCAGAAAAGATAGTAACCGATAATGCACATAACTTCAATGACAAGATGATATTAGAGCTTTGTGCCAAATGAAAAACCAAGCATTCAAATTCCTCACAATACAAGTCGAAGATGAATGGTGCTATAGAAGCTACCAACAAGAATATCAAGAAGATTATTCAGAAATAGTAATCACTTACAAATATTGGCATAAGATGTTGTCATTTTTCCTTCATGTATATCGCACTACAGTCAAGACTTCAACAAGAGCTACCCCGTATTCTTTAGCATATGGAATGGAGGTCATGATTCTATTAGAAGTGGAGATCCCCTCGTTGAGAGTATTGATAGATTCTATGTTAGAAAAGGCCGGGTGGGCCAAAGTAAGATATAAACATCCAAACCTAATCAATGAGAAAAAAGTGGCTGTGATTTGTTATCACCAACTTTACCTAAAAGAATGGCTAAGGCATATGGCAAAAAATTTTAACCTCAAGAGTTCCAAGAAGAGATCTAATGCTGATAAAAATATTGTCCTTACCAGGAAAAGAACATAGTAAGTGAGAGCCAAACTATGAGGGTTCTTATATAGTGAAGAAGCTTTCTTAGGAGGAGATCTAAGGTTGTCTAGAATGGATGGAGAAGATCTAGATAGACCTGTGAATTCTAATTATGTCAAAATATATATATATATATATATATATATATATATATATATATTATGTATGATGTATCTAGTTTTCTTCCCACATCAATATAGTGAAGTTTGGTTATGAATTCTTCATGTAAAGAACCTTTCTTTATAATTTGCATGATCTTACAACATTTGAAATCTTTTTCCTAAAACAAAAATCTTGAAAGAATTGATTTTTTGTATGATTGCAAGGAATGAATCATAATATGCTCAAGATAAGCTTCAAGCAATTTTCAATTAAAAGGTGACCAAACCAAACAAATCAAAGATAACTATAATATAAAACCTATCTTTGAATGGCATTTTGAGTTGCATGGGTAAATGATTGGTAGTCACTCTGTAATCACCTGCAAGTTCTTTCGAAAAATGACAAAGTTTATCAACACTAATGATATGAGTTTGAAATGAGGAAAAGTTTATTTGTTATCCCTTCACTTTCTAAGAATATATAATCCCTCGTGGTCCTTATTTGAGCCTAAATAAGTTTTCTTTAGAAAAACTCTTACTAGGATCACACCCCATCCTAGGGGCAACAAAATAATATGAGCAAATTGCCAAAATACACACATGGATCTATGAAAGTCAGAACCCAACATTAGGGGGCATCATCATAAAAAGAAAAAAAAAGAAAAAAGAAAAGGAAAAAGTAAAAGAAAAGAAAAGGAAAGGAAATGATGGTGTGATGATACTCAAAGAGTAAAGCAAAGAGCTTGAAGAGAGATTCTTCATTGAGAAAGAAAGTCTAACTTGTATTACATGCCTTTAAAAGTCTTTTCTAATCAAGCACACATAACTTAGGTTGATAAACAACGATCTTATCATTCACGCGAAGTGTTAAATAAGTAGCGACTCACTTTTATTCATACAAAAAAATATAAATTCTAACATGAGGTAAAACTTTGATTCTATACATATTTTCAAGTAAATACTTGAAACCTTTTTGAAAAATGAAACAGAGGTCACTTCTAGTAAAATGTTGACCTAAAGACGACCTACATTTTAAAATCAATAAAACCCTCAAGGGAATTGCTTAAAGAACTATTTTGATGCATATATTGAAAGATTCGGTTTTCATGAACGCAATAAAGTCTTTCAAAGATTTTCTTCTTGAAAAAAATTTATGTGCTAAAAAAAACCAAAAAGCCTTTAAAGCGAAAAAGACAATTAAAGCATTGACAAAAGCATGATAGAAAGCAATGTCAAATCACATATTCAATAGAGTAAGAAAGGGTCCCACAAGTAATAAAAGTTGGAGACTTCTTCCGAAAAATAAGGTGGGTAAGAAAAGCATCACAAGAAACAGATCCTAGCTCAAACATACAAATTTAAACAAATGAACGAGCTCATACCAAAAAGGAGTTCACAGGAAACCAAAGAAAGGGTGAGACATGTTTCCATACAAGTTACTAATGCATTCTAATGCATTCATTTAACCCCAAAGTATTGCACAAGGTTTTATTTTACATGAAATATTCTTGAAATCAGCCTCACACGAGTCAAAAGATTAACAAAGAAGGAGTCTTTGGAAAGCTCTAGTTGAAGGGGATCACTGAGATTTAGGGTTTCAGGTTAGCTGAGCTGAAAAATAAAAAAGACAAACATTTTGGTTGTAGTTAAAGGAAATCGCCAAATTGGGATCTCAGGTTAGCCAAGCTATCAACAAAAATTTCAATTATAGTTAAAGGGAATTGCCAAATTAAGATTTCAGGTTCACTAAGCTGAAGGCATAAATTTTGGTTCTGGTTAAAAAAAATCGCTAAATTGAGATTTTAAGTTAACCGAGTTGAAGACAAAGAACAAGGTTCTGGTTAAAACGAATATCCAGACTGGGATTTCAGGTTAACTGAGTTATAACATGAAATTTTAGTTCTAAGGGAACCATTGAGATGCGGGATTTTAGGTCAACCCTACAATCAAAAAGCACCAAGAAATTCAACCCTATAATCAGAAAGAAAAGTGAGAATAACCCTACTATTAGAAAATTCTTAAGAAAAGAAGAAAATACAAACCTCGTCATCACGAAGAACAAGAAAAACTACCATCAAGAATCTCAGTTTTGAATTTTGCAATCAAAATGTTTTGGATTCAATCAAAATACTTAAAGACACGCTCATGAAGTTCTGGTTATAAGGAATCCCTATATTAGGATTTCAGGTTAATCAAGCTGTAAACAGTTGAATTATAGTTCTGGATTGAAGGGGATTGCTGCAAAGACAGAATTTCAGGTCAATTAAAGTAAAAACTTTAAGAATATTAGTTTTAAAGGACAGTTCATTTGTTTGTAGGTATTGTAAAGACAGGGCATATATTGTTACCCACTTTGGGACAACACATAAATAAGAAAAATACAAAAAAAAAGAGAAAAAGGAAAAACACAAAAAAACAATTGAAAAAAATGAAATATATCAGTGAGAAGAATATACCAGAATACCTAGGAAATTACCGAAGACTAGTTGAGGAAGATCAAAATATACAAGATTGAAAATTTTGATGGTGTATTTTCGATTGATGAAGGCCTTATTGGCATAGAAAAATTAAATTGAAGAAGAAAAAATCAAAATTGGATGGTTAAGGACTCAATTGTAATTTTTCAATATTAATTCAATTTATTGAGGGCTTAATTGCAAAAAACATTGATTTTTGAAGTCAATTTAGGATTTTATTAGAAGAAATTACAGTTTAGGGGCCGAATTGCAATTTTTAACAGTTAATTTGGTCAAATCATGAGCTTAATTGCATAAATATTGAAGTTTGATTGGTAATTATGGACTTGATTAAATAAATTCAAAACCAATGACCAAACTAAAAAAGGCACATGAATGTAAGAGCTGAAATTCACCAAATCATGGGCCAAATTGAATAAATTGAAAGTTTATTGGTTAATTAAGGGTCAACATACATAAGTTTATAACCAAAGACTAAAATGAAAATAACAGTCAACTCTGGGCTAACAATTGAGTTTGGCAATGGTGAAATTAAAAGTCTAATGGCAATTATGGGTATATTAAAAGCAATTGGAAGAATAGTGACTTAATTAAAAATTTTCAATCCCAAATTAAGGACCCTAAACAACATGTCATTCAAACTTATTGAAAAGAAGGTAAATGACATGTCATTCGTCAGCTTGCATCTCTATTTTAACAGTTTTGGTTGATCAAGTTGGCAACTTCAAATGAATGAATGTGGAGTTATTGACCTCTGTATTGAGCAAAGTTGGATATAAATGAAAGGTGTGCACTCTTTCTATCAACTTTAGATGGTCTCAGACGATAATGACGTCAATATTGCTCTAACGAGGCCTTGAAAGTGGACAACTCAGTTAGCTCTGACAGTACAACCATCATGTAAAAACCAATTTGCTTTTCATTGTTCACACATAAAGGCTCTTCAATAGGTTCTTATCAAAGGTTTACAACAGTTCCATCAAGATCAAGAGGTTAGAAATAAATTCAAGACCTCCCAAAACCATAGCAAATCCCTATAAATACCCCCTAAAGATAATAATAATAATAAAGAATAGAGGTTGAAAAATAAGGGGGAGAAAAACAGAAAAAGATAGGATAAGATAAGAAAAGGAAGAGAAATAAAAATAAAAAAAAAATATAAGTATAGAGGTCTAAAAACCTAAACAAAAGTTTTTTAAAACTTTGCAAGTTTGTGAGAGACAATTTTTCAAAGAAAAATCAAGAGAGAGTAGTTGTTTTAGGTATACCATGTTGATTTAAAAGTAGGTTCTTTATGACCTACTTTTGTTGTTTTTTTTTATATTTATGTTTATAAACATAGAAAAAATATTTGAAATGCTTAACAAGTGATGTTGCATTCTCCTATTTGTTGTTGTGGTTTTTATTTAATGATATTCTTTTAATGTATTTTAATGTTTTCGATATATTAAAGTTATTGTTTAAGTTTTATATATATATATAATGTTGCTTTAGTTTTTGCTTAGCTTAAACTATGCATGTTAAAGCAAGAGTGTTTATCCTAGATTTGCTAGGCTTGTTTAAGTACAAAATAGGTTCAAAAAAACAATTTTAAATCTATGTTGCATGAAAATGTAGACTATTTTAGGTTGGTAGTTTTTGGATCGATACCTCATGCTTGATTTTGATGTTTTGATTTTTGTTTGTTAGTTTTTTTTATTTAAACATGTTTGTGTATGGTATTATAACTTGTTGGAATAAAAATAACATGTTTTAGAAGCTAAGAATGCCTATTTTTAGGGTTTTGCAGTGGTTGGGCATGGCTGGGTTTTTTCTAGGTTTATGGGCAATGTTCTTTGTATTCTTAAGAAGAACATTGTCTTAGCCCTTTGATTTAGATCAATTTTGGTCCATTTCTTCACAAAGAACCCTACCTTATGCATGATTAACCAATAATCTAGTATTTATTTGCATCAATAACATGACTTTAATGGTTTTCAAGGGTTTCGATTCTAACTAAACCCCATTTCGACAAAATCATGATGTTTAAGAGATAATCGAAGTGAATGAATGCTAGATTATTGATACATGCATGATTTTCAACATGTATGTGCTTTTATTTTGATAAAATCTAGTCTATTTTGGAACCCATGTTGCTAGGTTCCTGTTCGGTATTCTTAATGTTCTTGGTGTTCTTCTTCTTTTTTTATGTTTGATCCGTTTTATTCAAGAATTTTTAAGTTTTTATGTCTTTTAGATGTTTAATATGTTTTATGGCTTTAGATTTGTTTTTGGATTATTTTCGGGTCAAATCAGGATTCTTGGTTCAGTTTATGGTCAAAAAAAATTTTAAACCATGTTTGGTTTGCTATATTTTTAATTAAAGGGTTTTTTTGTTTAAGAATGTGTTTGGCAAACACCTCTTAGGCTTATTTTTGGTAGTTTTATTATTAAAAAAATGGGTTTTTGAAAACTAAAGGCCTAAAAACTAAAAATAAAAGATATATTTTCTTTTTTCTTGCATGTGGCTAAAAACCCTAAAATTATTTAAGTATTTAAAAAAAACTAATATCCTTTACATGTTTCAAAACAAATATTGCGTAGATTTTACAACAAGTTTGTAAAATTCTAAGGGATTTTGGCATACATTTCAAAATTATTTTATTTATTTTAATATGTGGAATTGTAAACTTATATGTAAGATGTATTCCCGGTATTAAATTAAAAAAACCTATTTATTTTATTTTTATTTTGGCATTAGAATGACTAAGTTTTAATCTGATAAGATAAGAATATTCTTACTAAGAAAGACTGTTATTAAACTTTAGATAGACCAACGGTTAAAAAGCACAGCATTAACTTAGTTTATATCAAACAAATAAACAATGTAGTTTATCTTAAGTAAGGTGTATTAGGGGTGTTAATACATTCTCTTTACGCAATCAATCATTTTACCCAGACTCTGTTAAGGTTTCTTGTGACTAAAATACTAGGTAATGACTCTCATTTCCTTTTTCCTATTAATAAAAGATAAGAATTTCTTATTTTTTCTACCCACATCTTTCCTGACAATCCCAATCCAGAAGGATAATCGTTATGACGCCAAACATGTGCAGAAGAACTTGATCTTTACTTTTAGAATTCTGATATTGCCCCTGAAATAATACATCGGGCCTTGGCCCATCTCTTTTAATTATGTTCTAAAATAGCCCAAAATTATACTCAATCAGCCTATATTGAATTGCATTAATCCAACTCAATTTTTATCCCCACTTCAAGGAATACACCCAAAACTAAAATCAAATAAGTTATTGTTTTTTATTTTTGAATAATAAGGATTCGTGTATTAATAATTTATATTATTCATTCGTAAATATCTTTGAATAATGATCATATAATTTATTTATCTTGGGTTAACTTTATAAATAACAAAAACAATTAATAACTAACAAAATAACATAATTATAGGAAAGAATAAAAAAGTATGATATTTTCTAAAATAATTTTGAATGTAATAAAAAAATCATGCATGAAGTAGATTCGTCATTCATGTATCAACAATGACCATATATGACTCATTTATTTTGGGATGATATTGTGAATAATAAAAAAAGTAAATATTATCTAATAAAATAGCAGAAAAATAGGACACCACAAAAATATTTTTCTCGGAAATAACTTTATCGTGACAAAATCAAATCACATATCAAATAATTTTCCATCCAAGTGTCAA
>Ga0325410_1001755_pt1 | contig 23989 bp, 9 predicted proteins | sample PopdelMetagenome_16_FD_206182 | JGI IMG/M metagenome (GOLD analysis project Ga0325410, IMG submission 206182) | Populus deltoides microbial communities from Bellville, Georgia, United States - Xylem-PdIQD-R3 | ecosystem: Host-associated > Plants > Phyllosphere > Stem > Wood/Secondary xylem...
ATAAAATAGCAATAATTATGAAACTCATATTACATCAAAGTATTATTTCTAAACGTTTCTAGTAGAAGCTCTTATACATTAATTAGACTTATTGAGACTGATACATATTATGTTATTTTTTTTTTTATGAAATGAAGTAGTTATTATCATAAGTTGAGGTATAAAAGATACATATAACAAATATGTTTATCAGATCAAAAGAGAATTCCTCACCTTAGATGGATCAAAAAAAATGCTCAATCTATTTTTAAATAGTATCAATTATGTGATCCTTATGTAAGGTGAAATAAGATTGAAAAAAATTTCAAATCTTATTTAAAAAATCAATACTTTGGTGTTAAAAATATCCATAATTTAAAAAACCTAACATATTTTATGCTTAATTATGCATATCAAAACATTCTTAAAAAAAAAAAAGATAATAATCATATTGAGAAACTTAACACTAAAAAGTTAAGTCAAGTCACATATGATATTTTTAATATTTAGAAGATTATGACACATTTTTAGAAAATATATTTGATCTTAAAAATTAAATCAATCAATTTATTTAATTTATAATATGTTAAATTGTGCAACTTATTTAATCATATTTTAATTAGGATTGTGATTTATATATTAGGCTAACATATTAGAAAACACAATTGGTCACGCATATAAAAAACCATTGGTAAAAAATTAAACTGAAATGATTAATTAAATATGAATTGATTGTAAATAATTTTTTAGAAATTAAGGACTAGAATGTAATTTACATATGGAATTACAATTCTGGACCTAGAAAAATCAACTAAGAACTTGATTTCATGAATTTCTAATTTTTTTCTTGAAATAATTTAAGTGATATTTTTCATTAGACAAAGTGATATTTTTTTATTTATAGGGTTATCAAGTCTTTTTTACAAAAAGAATGATATATTTTATATTTTTCTTATGAGTTCATGATGAAAGATCTAATTTGATTGAATACACCTGAAAAAAAAACAAAAAAAGAAGAAGCAAGAGCTAGCATTCAAGGCATAACAATTATTTTCTTATAAAAAGGTTTTAAAAGATTTGTCTATTATGTAGATTACTATTACAGACTAGAAAATTGAAAAAATCATGGTTTGTAATAACTCAACGTTATAAAGTTGATCAAACTTTAAAAAAAGAGTTTATGTTCAAAAACTCTTCGCTGCAAAAAAAAAAAAGAAATATTATGCAATGGAATTCTTAGGACTTCTGAGAAATTTTAAAATTATTATTTCCACTATTTTAATATGTTTCAAGAAACCAACAGTGGTATTAAAACTATTGTTAGACAATTAGGGTTGTTGATCGCATATTTTGATTGTTATTAGCATTAATTGTGAATTAAAATTCAAATTAATTTTTCCAAAAAACATTTTCTCTCATGTTTAAAAAAGGGTTTTCTTGGTTATTTTTTATGTAAGATCTAATCGGATTTTTTTAGATATAGATGGAATCCACTAGAAAAAAAAAAGAGAAAAAGAAAAGGAAAGTTTTGGATGGTTAAGTTAGGTTTGCTAAAGAGGCGGCAACCTATGACTGTTGTTCTGTTCGGACAACACTAATTTGTTTGGCATTGTTTATGGCATCATGCATCGCTATTGCCTTGCACTACAACACGCATGGTGCGAGACTACAAGTTATGTAGTGGTAGCCTTAGTTTTCGCTATTATGGCAGTCACCGTTAACAATAAGGAAGAAAGAGAAAAAAAGAAAAATTACGATTTCATCCCTATAATCATATTTAGGGTTTTAGGGATAGAATTCTAAAGCTACCCTTACCACCTATTTTAAGATAGAATTATGATGCTACCTCTATCTATATAGAATATTGATTTATTTTAAAATATAAACCATAGATTAAATTAATTACAAAATTATTCTTTTTAATTGGATTAGTACAAAGTTAAAATGTTTAATTCAAAAGTTTTTTGATTTTTTGAAATATCCTAATTGGATTAGAATTTAATTGAAATGTCTAATTAAATCATGTTTAGAAAAAAAATAGCTTTTTTAAATAAAGAGAGTTTTTTAAGATGTAAATTTTTATTTAATTGATCTTATAATAATTTAGGATGTCAATAAGAATTTTAACATAATTAGTTTTCTTATTAATTCTTGAAGCATGGTTTTTCAAAGAAAAATATATTAAATAAAATTATCAAATTGAGTTTGATTTAATATTTGTAAATGTTAGAAATATTATTTCAAAATTGTATATAAAACTAATAATTGGAATTGAAGCATGAAATATATTTAATTATGCATATTAATGTGTTTTTATGCATGATGGATGATTGTAGATATTAAAAGACCATTGTAGTTGTACTTTTTTTTTCTATGGTTGAATGGCTGTAAAATTAAATGAGACCTACATGTCTTGCCCTTTTTTTTTCTTATAGGTTGTAAAATTTGTTTCACATCTAATTTTTCTATAACATAACTTGAGCTTAGAGATAGTAGTTAGGTGAAACCTATATGATATGTGTTGTCACCTAACTGATATAGGACTTACTTAGAGAAGTATTTGATAAACTATATTATTTACCTAATTTAATTTATTTTAATATGCTAAGCCATTCGAGTTCATACAAATTAAATGTGATTCTACCCCACCAAGAGATCTAAGCAAGATTTTCTAAATAAATAGATAGAGCTATTAATTTGCATGAAATTAGTGAGAGATCAAATTATAATTAAAAACCTTATCTAAATTTGGTTATGAATATGTATGCGTGAAACCAATAACTTGTTATCTTTACATGATTAAGTTGATAGATCACCCTAAGTAGCAATATATCCCTACATAGCATAGTTAATGCTAACAAATTAATTGGATCGAACTTATTGAACTGGTACCAAATCATGAAAATGGTTTTGAACTAAAAAAAAGAAAGTTCTAGGTTTTCAGAAATTCAATTCATTTTTTCCATGATAAAGATGTTGAAGAAGAAGTTATGAATGAGTTCTAACATCATGTTGGTGATAATGAACAAGTTATATATATGGTATAAGCCAACATGTCATCTTAAACTTCAAACAAAACATAGGAATATGGATGCCTATATTATAATAATGCATCTCAAAAAATTATTTAATATGATTAACGAAGCTGAGAGGTATGAGACTTTTATGAAATTGTTATGCCACAAGATAATAAAAGGGTTCATATGTGAATACTCAAGTTTTATTTATGATTAACAATTATCTTTCTACTTTATAAGATAGTTCTTGGATATTGGATTGTGGTTTTCACATCTATGTTAACAAGCAAGAACTAAAGAAAAGTAAAAGATTACATAAAGGATAAGTGGATCTATATATTGAGAATAGAGAAAAAGTTGCGATATTAGTTATAAGAACTTATTATTTAACTTTTTCAAGTGGGCTAGTACTAGAACTTGATAATTGTTATTTTATTCCATTACTTGACTTTAAATGCATTTAAATTTGTTATCGGGAGACAATATTATTCTTTTAATAATAATAATGTTTATTATAGATTTGGTATTTATACAAATGATTTGTATGTACTTGATTTAGAAATGTCCATGTTCATTATACACAACAAGAAGAATATATTAGATAATCAATATCCAATTTATTTATAAAAATAAAATCGAATAATTTCATCTTTTTAAAATACAATTTTTTTTCATGACAAACTATCCTCCAATGTTTTAAAAACATGCAATGAACATTTATTGTTGGTATTACATGTTTATTTTAGTGAAATATAGGTGTTTATCATGTAATTAAACATACTACAAAACAGAAATTGCGTGCTCTGTTTTTATTTTTTAAGGTACTAGAAAACCAATCTTTTGGTCATGATAAATAAGATTATGGATAATTTATAGTTAATATAATTAAACTTGTAAATTTAGGGTGTGGTTGTTTTTTAAAGTGTTTTTTTATTCAGAAATATATTAAAATGATATTTTTTATTAAATAAATTATTTTTAATATTAACACTTTAAAATGATTAATAAAATAAAAATATAATTTTAAATATTTGTTTTTAAAAAAATTATGCAAAAACCCTCGACATATTTAAAGCTCTATCTGTTGTGAAAATTAATCATGTGACCTGCTAATTATTGCTTCCAGGAGTCTGAATGGAAAAATGAATCATGTCAGTCTCAGAAAAAAAGAAAAACAACATTTATTTTTGAACCCAAGAAAACTTTATTTTCTCGAAAAACGTATTTTATGAGTTTTGGTGAGGGAGTAAAATCCTGACTATCCCAGGTTTTTACAAAAGATGCATGCCCTGACTCGAACTCGAGACCTGTTATGCAGATCTGAAATCTTTTGCCATCATACTACGTCCCTTAAAAGCATAAAAAAAAAAACCAATCATATCATTAAACAAGACTTACGTTTACATGGTTTGATAAATAAATAATCCTTTATATAATAAAATTAACAACCTATAATTTGGCATTGCAACCTTCTAGCTTTATAAGAAAAATAACATTTTTAATAATTAAAGATAAAATTATCAGATCACACTGTGTAGTGTTTTTTTATTAAAAAATATATTAAAATGATATTTTTTTTATTTTTTAAAACTTATATTTAATATTTGTAAAGAAATTATCTCAACCCAATAGTTTTAAGTTTTTACATAAGGTCTCAAAATATGATTTATATTATTTTCTAACACACTCCCTCAAGTAAAAGTCTTTGAGTTTAAAACTTACATAAATTCATACTACCTTATGCTTAATTTTTATCAAATAAATTGGGATGATGAGATTCGAACTCGTGACTACTTACTCATCAAGACTCTAATACCAGGTCAAAGAATCATTTTGACCTAATAATTTAAATTTTTAAGTGAAGTTTTAAAATATAATTTATATTATTTTTTAATAATAGCAATATAAAATAATTAAAAAATATAATTTTTTTTTAAATATCTTTTTACGAACGGTGCCCGGGTATTAAAAAAACCTAAGGTTTAGTTGCGCTAAGAAACAAATCTAGGAAGTTGCTGGTTGATTTAATTAATGATTCGACAGTTAAAATATTGATTTAATGAAGTAGGTCTGTCGGGCCAAAATTCTCAGTGCTGCAGGAGGGGGAAAAAACGTAAGAAATTAAGGTGGTGGAAGTGGAAAAAGAATCCAAGGCTGTCAGAATTAGAGTGATGGATGGAGGGGCCGCCTCCATTCCGAGGCAATCAGTCCACTCCTGCCTTTTATTAATATTATATTAATTAGATTGTCTTGACGTGGCACTATATTTACACCTTTAAATATTTTATTTAAGATTTATAAGTACGACGCTGGATGGTGAAAAGAGTTCTTCATCTTTCAAAATCAGAAAAAATTATTAAATTATTCTAACTCTGCTAATATCAATAAAACCACTCAGAGAATTGATTGAGTTTTTTTTTAGTATTTGTTTATTTTTATATTTTAAAAATATTTTTTTAAAAATTTAAATTTTATTTTATTTTTTTACTTCAAATTAATATGTTTTTAATATTTTTAAATCATTTCGATGCAATGATATATAAAATAATTTTTTAAAAATAAAAAATATTATTTTGATATATTTTTAAATAAAAAAATTTAAGTGTGATTGTTATTATTTTTTAAAGTATATTTTATTTAAATAATAATTTTTTATTTTTAAAAATTATTTTTAATATTAACATATCAAAATAATATAAAAAATTTAATTTATAATAAATAAAAAAATAAAAAATTTAAATTTTTTAAAAACAATTTTAAAACATAGGGACAAATAAGGCTATAAAGATTGTTTTTTAAAGTAATTTTTTAAAAATAATATATTTTTACTTTTTAAAATTTATTTTTAATATTAATATTAATATGTTAAAAAAATTTATATCTAGAATAAATCAAAATTATTTATTTATTTATTTAAAATTTTGGTGATTGATTGATGGAAAGATAATGACGTTAATTTAGTCATTATAATAACACGAGCAGCTAGGGAAGGTAGGGCAGCAAAAGCAAAGCACTTAAGCGTGATGGACTGCAAGAACCTGGTCTTAATCATTTTCCACGTTTCCTTTTTTCTCTTTCCTTCAACACTAGTGAGTAATCGGCTGGTCAAAGTAAGAAATCGCCGACCAGGCAATTCGGATTGACTAGGAGTAGGTAGGTCCCTCTCCGGAAATTGAATGCGAAGGTGGGCCAGCATTGACGTGGAGAGATCTGGAGGGAGAAGCTTTGAACTGATTGAATAGGTAATTGGTTCAAACAGTGGACTGGTCAGCGCTTACACCTCTGTCTGTTTCCCTCTTAAAGAGTAAATTACGAGTTAGCACCTATAGTTTTGTTATCTTATATTCTACTCCCTCTGGTTTTGAAAATTACATGTTAGTCCCTCTATTAATATTTTTCACGTAGTATGGAAGAAGTTCGGGAAGTCTAATTATAAATAGCCCATTTGAAATTCTGATAATTATTGTTTTTTTTAAATTTCACTTGAAAATATATTAAAATAATATTTTTATATTTTTAAAATTTATTTTTGACATCAGCGTGTATTTACAAAAAAAATTAAAAAAATTTAATTTTTTTCAAAATAAAACTTTTAAAAAGGAAAAAAAGAGAGACTCGAAGTATATTTGATAAAAAGAAAAACAACTTACTGTGATGAAAATCGACACAAGAATATTTTTTTAAAGGACTTAATATCAGATTTTCCAAGAAAGGGAACTAACTAGTTATTTTATAAACAATACAGGGACCAAATAAGTAATTTACTGAGACACTACTTCCCTTTAAACTTGGCAGGCGCATATATCCCATTCCATTTCCATCGAGACTGGAGCTGCTTTCTAGATTAGTAGAGGCTGAGTCCGTGTGGGAGAGAGAGACAAACTAATCCCAGAAAGAAAGAGATCTAATCATGGATTACGAAAGGATACACAAAGTGCAGGTATGAGTCCTTTTGTTCTTTGATGACCACCCATTTCTTGTTTCTGGCTGTTCTTCAACTTAATGGATGTTTTTTTTTTTGGTGTTTATATGTTTTTCTTTCATGTCCCTTTTCCCCATGCTCTACTAATTAACTGCTTTAATGCATTTCTTATTCTTTTTTGTTTTTGGAAGTTGAACACGATCTTGTTTTCTCCAAGTTAGGTGCAGGGAAGATGTGTGTTTTGGATGTTTTGCTCTTTAAGAATGAGTACCTTTACAATATATAATATTGCTTTAATTTTGTATGTTAGCAGCGTAATAGTGTTTTTCTCTTAATTGATCAAATGCAGAGTGGTATCATATCTCCTAGCAAGCTGAGGATGAAGCTCGTAGGACCTCACAATCACAGAAAGAAGGATGGGTCAAACAGCAATTCCTCAAGAACTTCTCCCTCCAAGCTTCAGGATAACGAATTTGTCAAAAACAGCTTATTAGCTTCCGATTTTGGAGATTTCGGTGAAGAAGGTTGGTATAACTCTCCCTCATCACTTGATTATTTTTTGACCTTTTAAACTTGTGTTGCACTTAATGATTATTTGTTTGTTTATATTGAACTACGCTCTCCAGTTGCAGCTCTCGGCTTAGAGGTTGCATCTGTTAACTTTCCGAGTGAGGCGGTGTTGGACCTCTGCCAAGCTGACCTGCCGATGGAGACCGTGCCCAAGGAAATTGGTGACGCTGGTCGTGTTAAAATGCAGCCATTCTCAAAATGTGAAAAGGGTAATTCAAGTGCAGTTCACCCTGTCAGGACAGTAGAAGATGAGAACCTTGATTACGATAGCAATGCTAGTTCGTCCAGCTTTGAGTTTCATAATGAGAGATCGGTAAACAATCAATTTTCAAAGCGATTCTCAAGGCCTATGTCTTCTAAGTGGAATGATGCAGAGAAATGGATCATGAAGAGGCAGAATGTACAACCCAATTATGTTAAGAAGAATAATACTTTACACAACCAAGCTAATAGGAATCCAGTAACAAGTGTGGACAGGGTTGCTCCTGCGTTGTCAAATTATGATCCAAGATCATCAAATAGCAGGGTCGCAGACACGAAGCTTATAGATTTCTGTCTGCCTTCTTATCAACAGGCGTTTGAAAAATTCTCCTTCATTCCTCCTGGATCTCTCACAATTTCTGGTCAAGAAAATGGGGTTGACACCCTAGTCGATCGATGTGCTCAGAGTACAGACTTGAAGGAAGTGGATCAAAGGGAATTATCTTGTACAAAAATCTCAACACAAGATTCAGCAGGTAAATCCGTGCACATCTATGCTTTATTGATTTTTAATATGAGAATCTTCTCACTGTTGCTTTGTCATGGATTTGGATTAAAAGGCATCCTCTGAAACAAAAGAGTGTTGTGTGGAAGGAAATCAAAGACACCAAGACAGTTTATGTTTCATTGATTCATAATGGCATCTTGGTGATGGTAGTTTATTTGTTCCGCTTGATGTCCTTCTATCTAAGTGATTAAAGAGGAGGTCGAGAATTTGCTTTCTTATTTATCTGCTTGATATCTTCCACCTCTGGTCTGCCTGCAGTCAGTTACCAATCCTAGAGGAAGCCCAAGGTATGCTAAGAATTAGGGGTAGGTCTATTGAGAGACTGTCTGGCGAAATGGACATGGTGGTCTGTGAGCGTGAGGCAGATAGTCAAGTTTGTAAATTTTCTGGTTTGTGGACTTGCAAAACTAGAGTGGAGGATCTCTGAGCAACAATGTTAGTCCAGACGCATGTTTACTGATTATTTTTTTTGTGTTTCTTTCCTTTTTATTCTTGATCTTTTTCTTTTTTTTCAATTTGTTAAATGGATGGGCTACATAACAGGATGTATCTTCCCCCTTCCATTCTAGTAGAGGGAGATTGAGCTCCAAGTCTCTTGGGGGTAATGGCAAGTGTTTTTTCCTGCTAAGATAGCTAGCAACTGCACAAATTTATTGTTCTATACAACTATAAACACTTAGAATGATTCAAATTAACTGTAGCGTACAATGATTTAAATCCTTCAGGATAGGTAGCAGCCTGCCTTGTGGGTATATTCAATCTGTCAGGATGCAGATTTTCAACTCGTCTGTGTAAATTTAGAGAATCATGGTGTCCATTTTCCTTTTCCTGCAAGAATTTACACGTCTTTTAAATTTTTACTTTGAATTCCTGCTACCCAAATATCTTATTCCTCTTCTTTATCTACTGTAATTTCTCTTGATGATTTGATGATATGAACTTGCAGTTGTTCCTGTCGTAAGATCAGTATGTATGAGGGATATGGGAACAGAAATGACCCCTGTTACAAGTCTAGAGCCTTCTAGGACTGCTACACCTGTAGACGCAACAACTCCACTCCGCAGCCCAACTTCTTCTATCCCATCTACTCCCCAAAGAAGGGCACCAGCACCCACAACAACAGATCACTGCTCCAATGATGATACACAACACGCCACTGGAAATGGCAAAATAGAATTGACTGAGCAAGAATTGAAACTAAAGACGAGGAGAGAGATTGAGGCCCTCGGTGTTCAGCTTGGCAAGATGAATATTGCTGCTTGGGCAAGTAAAAATGACCAGCAAAAACATGCATCTTCACTTGAAACTACTGAAATGGAGAACGAGCAAATCGAATTTGTAAAACGTGCTGCTGCATGGGAGGAAGCTGAACAATCTAAACACACAGCAAGGTTTCTCTGTTGAGACTAGCCATGCTAAACTTGACATAAGTCATTGTTCTCCTGAAACAAATTGGGAGCTTTGATTAGCTTTTTGGCAAAAGATATTTTCCGAAACTTGAATCTGACAAGAGAATTTTTTAACTATTTCAGATATAAACGTGAAGAAATCAAGATCCAAGCATGGGAAAGTCAACGGAAAGTGAAACTAGAAGCAGAGATGCGGAGAATAGAGGTATTTGGATAATGATGGTCCACATTTAGTAGAAACAACTTCGCCCCAATATTTCATTTTTTTCCTTTTCTTGTTTAATAGAATGTGGTGGAGACTGAGAATCTGATAGGACTTGGTATTAATAACTAGGTAAAACTATGTGGTTAGTCTTTAGCCAAAACCACTAGGGCAGGAACCAGGCATCACAAATGATTTACTGCCCATCTAGAACTTGTGCTGTCATCAAATTTGATAGATTTTGGCTTTGAGTTCTGTAATGTTGTGATCAAGTGTTACAGACTAAGATTGAAGTTGACTTATTTTCAGGCTCGAGTTGAACAAATGCGAGCCCAAGCGCATGCGAAGATGGTGAAGAAGATCGCAATGACAAGGCAGCGATCGGAAGAAAAATGGGCGGCAGCTGAAGCTAGAAAAAATCAAAATGCAGAAAGAACTGCAGCCCAAGCAGAATATATTCGTCAAACAGGGCGAATGCCATCATCTAATTACATTTGCTGTGGTTGGTTTTGATGTTACTGAAAGCAACGGTCCAAAATAAATTGCTTGGTACTCTTGTTGAGCTGAAATGGAGTCTCTCTTGTTTTGGATCTCTAATGATCCATAGAGTGTTCCCGTGTATGTTGCTCGATCTTGTATTCAATAGGACTGACCTCAGTTTGTAAGTTAATACATCAAAGAGAGCCTCTTTTCTGTTGAGCAAAGATGAATTTCTTTCATGTGTCATAGTATATAATTTGAATAAACTTGGCTCGCAAGCCTTTCAGTGAACAGGCATAAGAGGAGAGAACTAATCTCAACTGAAGATATGGCAAAAGAATACTCTACCCGAAGTGCACTTCATATTCAAGTGAAGCTTGAGCTGGCTTTGCATGCTCAGCCGAGACCCCAGAGAGCTCTGATCTGAAACTACTCTCCGTTTTGGACCCCTCTCACTACCCTCTCAGCCGTCGGCAACGGATTCCACATTATTACATGCAATTTCAACCCCAGCGCCTGTCTTTTTGCTTCGCACTACACACAAGAAGCATAATCTCATGTCTCTGTTGACATTCCTAAGAATGGAGCAAAGCCTTTTTCAAGTTTGCAAAACGAATCTGCTCAGAAGAGAACAATCACAAGTTCTAGTCTATTCGAATATAAACTTTTTAGGAGCCAGGAAAGCTTGAAGAATGGCATGTTCGTTGAAAGTTTTATTCCCCCCCATTGAGCAGCTTGGATTCAGATGAAACGCAAGTGAATCAAATGAGATGAGGAATTAAAAGCAAAATATACTGGTGGAATATGAACCCATTTTGCGCGCTCTCGAAAGCCTGAAGCTTCTATATTTGCGCTATGTGAGGCCATGTCTGTAGATCCATTCAAAACTAGGGATGGCAACGGGTGGATTTGGGTTGGGCTATACTTTCATGTGTCCCTTTATATTATTTAACGGAGACAGGGGACGAAAATATTTAATTTCTATCATTGGAGGATTTTTATTGGTAAAAATATATTAAATTGTAATAAAATATTTAAAATTTAATGCAAAAAAATCAAGTTCAAATGAATATAAAGTATAAATAATAAAAAGATAATGCATAATTAGCTGATTACTAGATTATTGACTCTCATTACGTTACGAGTCAGATAAAAAAAAATATTCATGAATAATATTCAAGAATTGTGCGGTGGTTGATCTAATATAATCTGGCTGACTCTGCGAATCAAAAAAACAACCTAAATGATTGATAACAATATAGTTTAACTAAGAATAAATTAAATATGACATCTTTTTTAAAATATTGAGATAATAACATATTAGATTGATTTAGGTCAATTCAGGTTAATCTATCAAATTCATAACCCGGTTATGAGACTAAGACAACCCTATAAAAAATAAATTAAACAAAGTTATGAACTTCAATTTTCAATTAACTCATTGTTCAATGATAAAATTAAAAAGAACAAAAAAAACAATCAAGGTTAACTCGGCTAAACCAACAAAACCTGTGACTCGGGATATTAGACCAAAATAACCTTATAAAAAATAAATGAAAATAAATTACAAAGTTTAATTTCTAACACGAGAGAAAAAGTAGCGAGTTGTGTTATCGGAATCATAATTTATTTTAAAATTTAAAAGATGTTTACTCTTAATAAAATATATGAACCAAGGAGGTGGGAGTTGTTAATGCTAATAAAAGAAATAAACTAATAATCTCAGTTGATTTGATGGCTTTTTCTTGGCTTATGTTAGCTGCTTTGGTGCTGTTTTCATGGGGTTGCTGGCCTTCTCTGGCTAGAGAGATACATTTCCATGAGGATTTGGGATAGCTAATAATCTTAGTTGATTTGACTGTGATCTGTGTTGAGATCAGTTACATTTGCTTCCAGCTAGCTTATTCGTGCAGTTCTGCTTCATGCAAATTTGTAGAACTTCTACCTTGTATTTAAAACTCATCGCCTATTTTACTGTTTTGATTTTCCTCCTCTTCTAATTACATGTTCATTTTGCTGCTTCAATCATATAAATGATCACTCCTACACAAAAGCACAGTTCAAAGTGCTCATTCTTTCTCCCACTCCATGCCCACATTCATCGATCCTTTGCCCTACACTGCATCACCTCCCATGTTTGGTCTGTTTTCAGTCATCATAACAATTGTATCCATCGTCTGTTGTAGGTTATTTCGTTGCTAAACATGCACCTAAGAACCGAAGGGCTTTCTTTTAGCTGCTAAGAAAGTCGTATTTGATCTGTATTTTCTTCCTTCATAGCAAGCTTCACCTTCCTAATGGGAATCCTTACTAGGTCAGTTCAGTAATCACCCATATATTATTCTAGGTATTTCTCTAACTCGAATTATAAAAACAACTGTTTTTTTTATAAAAACGGACATAATATATATAAGGGTGTTTTTTTTTGTTTTTATTCATGGAGGCATTTTTGGTTTTTTACATATAAAAAAAATTGTTGAAACGTGCTTTGCACGAGTCAACTGCTCTGCCATCTTTGGGTGGCGTGTGTGACTAACTATTATGGTTGAAATCAGGCTTCTGTCACATCCTTTTATGTGTCTTGGCGTCCTTTTCTTCCCTGGATGGCACATGTATAGTTGTGAGGTATGGTTTAACTCCGATTGACTTTTATTTCTTTTCCTTCTCTTTTTTTCTTAGATTGCATACTGGCCATGCAAAAAATTATAACAACCCTTCAATTTTTTTTTTACTGTTGATTCAGTCCTTCTTCTCTTAATTGCAATTGTTTTATTTACATTGATTATTTCTAATTGGATTTTATTTTTGATTTCGTCCCTGATTGTTTGATTTTATTGTTTGATTTTATTAGTTTTTTTTTTAAATGGTCCTTGTTTTTTTAATTGCTATCGTTTTTTTTTTTGTTTTCAATCATTTTCTTGATTGATTTGTTTTTCTTCAATTCCATCCCCGAACATTTCTTTTCATTGATTTTTATGTCAAGTTTGGTGCCAATTATTTTAATTGTTATTTTTTTAATCATTTTTATAATTGATTTACTTTTTTCAATTTTATACCTAAACTCTTAATTTCACTTAAATTTTCCCTTAACATTTAATTTCAATTGGTTTGTATATTGAATTTGATCCTAATTTTTTTAATTGCTATTTGTTTTGTTTTGTATTGATTTTTTTTTCTTAATTTCATCCTTCAATATTTGTTTGGGTAGGAATCTTGTTTCTTTATTTTTAAGGTTTGTCTTTAATGGGATCACCTTAGTCTCATGATCTAGGTTATAAATATGAAAGATTAGCTTGTGTTGACTTTGATATTTTTTAAAGGATTTTTTTAATATTTTATTTGTTTTGCTATTTATGAGGTCATTCCAATTTAATATCTTATGTCATGTATTTGATTTGTTCATCCAAGTTGGCTGTCAGGTTTGCTCAAGGTTTTTTTTATATGTTTCCATCGTATCGACAAATGTTCATTCCTTATATTTTTTAATGTGTTTGGCCTTTCGTAATATTTTTCATGGTGTGGGTTTATTCAGTCATTTTTAAGCAATGAGTTTGTTAGTGTGGATTTATCTTTTATTTATTTAAATAAAAAAGTTTAGTGAACATAATCGCATAAATAAATGGTTATCGATTTATTTAACTGAATGATTACATAGGCTTTTCAAATAACACTTTTAATTTTTTATGTAAAAAAACACATGGGAGCAACATGCATACATAGTATTTGTTTTTAAAAAAATTATAACCTGCATGCCAAATTCATGATTTTAATGTTTTTTCTTTTTTTTCTTTACATTTTTTTTGGAAATGTTTTTATTATTATTATTTACACTTAGCCTATTTATACCATTTTTTTGTTTATTTTTTTTGTTCTTTTGTATTTTTTTCTTTATATTTTTTTTTGAAGATTTATTTTGCACAGATTAAGGAAATGGTGTTTTATTGTGGCAATTGCAACATTGTTCTATTTTTTGGCCATGTTAAAAATTAGGTTGAGATCTTACATTTTTTTTATTGATGTATATGATTTTTATTATATTTTATTATATATAAGCGTCGATTTTATGATTCACGGTTGTATATTTTACTTGATTAAAAAAACACGTTAATGACACATGCACATTAAATTTTTTGCGATGAAAAAAAAATTATTCGACCTGCAGCTAGACAAATTAAATAGGCATGTTAACACTTTCTTTTTTGCATTTATTGACATAAATAGTTCTCATTAGCCTTTGATTTATGATTAAAATTAAAAAAAATAAATTTAAAAAGCTTGTATATTTATTTTTTGTTTTTTATCAAAAAAATATCTGATCCATAACAAAACACGAACCACATGACCAGTCGAGGCATAAATCTTGTGGCTGATCCATTTAGTATCAAGTGCCTGTTAGTCATCATGTTATAGAGTTAAAGAAAGGATTTAACACCTTGAGCAATGGAGTATAAATGAAGGACTAACGAAGACAATTCTTAAGAATAGAAGGTTGACATTGACACAAATGGGGAAGTAAGAGAGCCGAAGAATGCATAATCAAGAGCCAGAGGAAAGCGTTCTTGGGCTTCCTATGCGATGCCGAATCATTTTATGGGTCATTCAAGCTATAAACGTAGATTTGTGGGCTGAACAAGCTCTGTCCATAATCTTCCCATTGCTGCCTCAATCTCGACAAAAAACCATGCGAGAAGCCATACATGTTGGAAGATCCTCATGAGCTTATGGGACTGTGATTGTAACTCAATGAGTCGTCATCTTTCCTAGAGCATTTTCGAACTCGAGCCTTTCCTTGCTGAGAGCTAAAATCTCAGACAGTCAAGACACACCAGCAATGCCATGGCTAAGCTCATCTCGCCTGTGTTGGTGGGGAAAGGGAATAGAGAGGCGAGGCTTGTATGTATCAGTTTTGAACTTAACGAAATCTAGTGACGTAGTTTAACTTGTCAAGATTATTCTTTAGAAATTATTAGTTTGAATATTATCAATTTTAGAATTATTAAAAATTTATATATAAAATTAAACTTGACGGGGCAGAGGTCAATTCAATCAATTTCTTGATGCGTTGTAAGCTAGAAGAAAAGGGACACCCCTCCTTCCTTCCTTCCCCACGGAGTTGCGAAAGGGTCTCTGAGAGGGTTGGTGGATTGCCAGCCCTACGTCTTATTGCTGATAGCGTCCTTCCTTGTCACCATTCCAATCCCCAGGAAAGTCCAATCTACACTCAATGCCCCACAACATGCATCACAAAACACAAACCCTTAATTCCACCATTACACAGTGGCCCATGCAGTCCCACAAGAAAAAAGGAGAGCTCAACCAAACCTTTTTCTTCACTCCTTTCCCTTTCACTGCTTTAAAGATCATCCTCACAGCCATAAAGGGAACGTAGAATCTTGTGAAATAAGGTTTTTAGATGGAGGATATCTCGTGCCTCGCGAGGCTAACTTTTTGCCTGCGAGTGCCATTCTTGAAATCTCAAGGTTAATTGTACGAGCCCTTAAGCTTGGAAAATTAGTTTTGTGGTCAAGGAATTTGCTCATTTTTCTTGATTTAATCGAACACCAGAAAAACTTGCTAGATTTCTTTGTAAATAGTGTTCCGCTTCACTCAAATCACTCGGAAAAGAACTTGATTTTGATAATATCAAACACTTGGCCCCCTCGACCTCAAGAAAAAATAATCCAGGTCTATATATTTTTACCTGATTGATTTTCATTCCGAGCAGAGTACTCGACGGTCTATATATTCGCATGCTTGTATATCCAAATTGAATAGGGAAATTAGCAGACTTTTGGGACTTGATATTGAGGCAGATTTGGCTTGATCGTTGTTTTTGTACACAGCATCAGTAGCCTGGTCAAATCAAAAGCAAGGGTGGGACTGGGCGGCTAGCTGGGGCTTTTTCCAGACCAAGAACCTAACAAGACAGGCCATTTTCGCATTAATGCAAACCCTAGAAAAAGTGGATTTCACTTTTCAATACCTTGCCGCCATCAATCTGCACGTGACAGTACCTGTACCTATCTATCCTCTTTATTTTTATATTTTAAAAATAGTTTAAATTTTTTTATTACAATTAATATATTTTTATTTAATGTTTACGTGCTTATTTTAAAAATAATTTTTAAAAATTAAAAAAGTATTATTTTAATATATTTTTAAATAAAAAATACTTTAAAAAATATAACACACAAAAATTACGTTCACTCTACAGTAAGATTTAGCTCATAATAAGTGGACTGCAAAATAACAAAAGCAAACAGCTGAGCTTGCAAAATATTTGTCTCCTAATATCAACTGTAGGCATTCAATAGCTTGAGAAAACGAGAAACAGTATTTTCTAATTACAGTAATAGCTTATATGAAAACTTTACGCTAGGATTAGGCTGCCCTTCCACCTCTGAAACTGAAAGAGGTGGAAGAGAAGCTGATATTACAGAAGAAATAGTGGTATCTTAACTTCTTAAATTGTTCAGCAGTCCAAAGACCCCACAGAAGTTATACCAGTGCTCGAAGATTTTGAATCCTGCCGGTTTGCATAGTCATCACAGCTGCCATTGGAAAGCCTCTGAATTGGAAAAGAGTTTAGAAGCTCTAAACCTCGTTTTCCCATTTGCTGTACTTCTTGTGGTGAGAGTATTTTGATGTACCACACACTGTTTACAAATTCCCTGTAATAAGAAAGCACCAAATTGATCAGGAATTTGGCTGGTGGAGACTGGAACACAATAGATAGAAATTCCCAGATGAAAGACGTTCAGCATGCATATGTATCAATTTCATGAATGTTATATACTGAATCTAGCCTTTCAAAGTTCATGCACATCTATACAAAGGCATTTTCTTCTTGTTACATCTTTTTCTTAAGATATTTTACAATATCACATCAAAGATTATAGATCAAATGCTTTAATTTTACAATAACAAATATAAAGATTATATAGATCAAATGCGTTAAATGATTTTAGTTAAGTTGAGCTTTAGATTAACAAAGAAAATTGTGTCAGACCAATTTGCCAAAAGTAGAAGTGAGAAACTCACGGCCAGGGGCCATCACCAAGGAGAAGAACATCATTCTCCCGGTCGATGAATACAAGCTGCCAGCCTGATCTCAGGGGGTCCTCCAGTTGGCCTTCGAGGCCAAACATGCGAGAAAGCTCACTGCGCAACTCATTGTAGTTGCTGAATTTGGTGATATCCAGTGACCTACCAAAGGACCCTGACTTGTAAACCTGTAAACAATTACATTGTTAACATCCATGACAATATTTGCTTGAGGTTTCTAGATGATACAGGTTTCTAGATGATACATTCATAATGGAGAAATAATTGATTTTACAAACACACTAAAAATTTGAATGCTAAATGTACAAGCATTCCATAAATCCCACAACAATGCATCCGGAAAGAAACATTAATTCAAATTGCAAAATGCAAAGTTACCTTAACAAAGGTTCTGGTTGGTGGATTTCCTTGGCTCACATTTTCTGTGGATTGCAGGAAACATGAATCATCAATGCAACTTGAAGGTGTCATTGCTGGATTAAGCGAGAAATTGGTGCCTGCAGTACTCATGTAATTAGAAGAGAAAGGTATAGTTGTGGAATCACTATCACTTCCAACTCCCCTGAGACTTGACATTCCATTCTGCAGTAGAAGAGATGATGGCTCTATGTTGACACCGAATAGAAGATGATTTTGTTGATCAGTGCCACCATCCCGGTCTATTGAACATTCTCTTCCAGGAAAGGGTGGCAAAGAAACAGAACTAGGAGTGATGCTTGTGTGAAGTGGCCCCAGCTGCTCCACTTGGGTCACCATGCATTGAGGAGCTCCAGAGGAAGTAAGAGATTCAACAGCAGCTCGCTTTGAGGGCCAGCCAGATGAAGTTACCAAGGGATTTATTCTAGGCCAACTTAGCAAATGAGATGATTCATTCGGGGGAAAAGAGTCCAAAAGACTTTGCAGGGAAGAAACAGCAGGGCTTGTCACAGGGTTCCCATTTGAGTCAGAATAGCTGTGCTGCTGGCACAGTGAAATAGCTTGCAATGGTGGTGTCAGGGATTGAGAGGCTGAAGCATATTGAGATATTGCAGAGACACCATTTGGGATCTGTTGGTCAGCCAGTTGCTGTTGTTGCAGAAATGGCTGCTGCTGCTGCTGCTGCTGTGGACTGTCAAGTAAGTGATGATGCAGCAGTTGTTGCTGAATAAGGTGTGATTGGGATGGAGTCTGAGACTGATGTTTATTCTCTTGAACACCTTGAAGAAAGGTCTGTTGAGGAGGAGACTGCTGCAACATACGTGGCTGCATTAAAGCAGCACTCCTGGTTGGGAGATTCTGGTGTTGCTGGAATTGCAAAAAGGATGCAGCTGATGATTTGGAAGGATCTAGAGTCCTCATTTCCTGAAAGGCAGCAGTAGCCATTGTTTGGTAGACATCATTTTGCAAACCTAGCATTGAAGCATCAACTCTTGGCTGCACCCATGGTGAAACTCCAGTTCCCTGAAAGTTCAAAGATTGATATCCACAGTCTCCATCTCCTCTTAGCCACATAAGGGACGGGTTCTTTCCTAGATCATCATCCTTGATGCCTAAACCCGGCAAAGTACGGCGAAAGTTAAAAGAACAACAAGGAAAGAAAAATCATGGAAGTACTTTAAAATGAGAGCTTATAAGATAGTAGCATCCATCAAACCCTCAAAATGGTGTAGACAAGCTTACCATGGAAAGAGGGTAGTCCTGGTGGCCATGGCCGCTTGAGCCTTAGGGGAAATGAAGATGGATATGTTGGGAAAGTGGTTAGTGGTTCAATCTCCCAAAGAGAAACTCTTGGCTGCCTCTCCCCATCTGTAGACTCATCCCAGCCAACCTGCATGCACATCCTCTATTTGTATTAAGATACAGTTTTGGACATTATAGCAAGCAAATATTTGAAAGGTGATTTGGCAAAGGCAAATTTCTACATGTACCAAGCATTTAATTTATTCAAAAATAAATAATATCAGCGTCGCTGATTGTTCTTGGCATACCTTGACTGAACGCCATTGTGAATTTGGCCACCTAACAACATCCAAGTCACTTATGCCAGTTATTGTACCCATGTAGCTGGATAATGAACAACTGTCAGATGTCTTCATTGAAACAAAATTAAAATGCTTTTTGGAAAGAATATTTAGCACTAAGAAGGAAACAAAACAACAAGAGAAGTAAGCTAGAAATTACAGAGCCTATGCAGGCATTAGGTAGCAGTACAAGTGGAGAAAAGTGAGGTGGGACAAATCATGTCTTCTCACTCTAATCAATTGAATGTGACAACAAACCATCTAATGAAATACCAGGCAAACATTTGTCTTGTCATTGATCAACTGTCATCCTTGGCTAATAAGAAAGGAGGATTTTTCTCATTCCAGTTGTCAACAAAATGTCAAGAAGATAAAACCCAATCATGGAAGAATCATAACTATCATATGTGAACGTGAATAAAAGTTCAGGGCGTACCGACGGACACTTGATTCTTCTGTTTCGAACATCATCCTAAAGCGCATGCCAACAGACACACGAGTATAATAAACAGCTTTAAGATATTTGGCCAGTGGTATGACAAACTCTGATGGACTAGCCCTGAATAAGAGGTGACAAAAATTTAGAGGGCAGATAAGTAATTTAAAATTTCACTTTCACAAGCACAATCATACCTTGGATTGTAAAATATGGTAAAACGGCTATTTGTTGCAGCTGCATGAGCTGCAGCAGCAAGAAGGCCCAAGTGCATGCTATCGCTTGATAAGACTGATGAAGGCATCACTGTTTGCGGTCGAGTAGCGCGCCTAATGCCAAGTAGTAGCTGATTCTTTTCATTCCTGATGAACAGAAACAGGCTTCAATTAAAACACTAACAAGATGCATGGTTTATAGAAAACCATATACATACAATTTAAAGTGCGAGGATGTTCTTAAAAAATCCACATCATGCACTACATATAACATACAGTGGGGACTCTGGTGACCACAGATGTTTTACCAGATTGCCGGTGCATTATGCTCCTAATCTAAACATAGTGTCATGCGCATTCACTGGAATTCCAAGAGAGTGCACAAACTATGTAGTTAAGATGATCAGGATGAGATTCCAGCCTTGGTGTCCCCAAGTTCATTAGACTATATAAAACTAAAAGCACACAATATAAAGTAAATTAAAAGTATCAATACAGTGGAGCTAACCAACAGCATACCAGATAAAAAGCACTGAATCCCCAGCAACAAGTCTTTTAGCACTCACAAACACACTCCACCCAGTTGTAAGAAGGTGTCTTTTCGGCTGGCCTGATTAAAGAGAAGTCAAAATTTGTCAAGAGTGGAACCTGTAATTCAAGAGTAACTTCTTGTTTGGCTTAAATTCTCCAAAGAGAATAGAATCATCTTCTATCATACGTTGTAAGCAACTAGAATCATTCCAATAAGATACAAAATTTCAAAAAACAATTAATTATGACAATTTAGAATGGTTCTTTGAGAATTTGAATCTAAAAGCTCTAAAAATATAGTTTACACCATCAGTTCATGCAAAAAGCAAGTTTTACAGAGAATAATGTAGCATAGAGCAGGCAACTGACATAACAAACAAAAAACCTAAAAATTGAGTCAAGGAAAAGAGGAATATAGATTAGTCAGTTAGTTAATAAGTTGTAACTCTAAACAAATAATGAGTTTGAAAGACAATAATTCATAAAAACAACACTGCTTAGTTTTAGTACTTTTATCGTCAGATACACAATAGTTTATTGACCTGTTCATCAAATATCGTGTTTAACCCAATCAATTCAAAAAACTAAATGAAGATGAGGCTCCACTGGATGCACTTAGACTGACATAAAGAATGAATACGGTGCTCAATTGACAAAATCAGAGTTAAAAACAAAAAAACAAAAAAAAACTAACCGCGAAATATGTGTCTGAATTTCCATTCATTATCATGCAAATCCCTAGCAATCAACTCTTGAGCTGGAGGATGCTGAGAAAAATCCTGCAAGTAAACAGTACATGGAAATTGATGGTTGCATTTCTTAGTTAGATTGAATATTTACCAATGGGTCAGGATTTCATCAGAGTTGGAGAACTGAAAAATTGATGGGCACCTTCCATAGTTAGATTGAATATTTACCAATGGTGGGAACACTTTCTCAGCTGCCCGCCGAGGGACAGAGAATCCTCCGTGAGTACTTGTGTCACTGGCAGTCAAAGTCTTACAGAAATAATTGGTTGGCTGTTTGCTAGGGGTGCCCATATCTGCTGGAAGGTAGGCATCCTTTTGCTCTTGCTGCAGAACAAGGTCATTGTCGGTATGTAATGCTACTCATATAGAGTAATCCATAAGAACAACTAATGAAAAAGGCCAATAAAAACAAAAAGGCATACTGGACTTAGTGGCTGCAAGGTCATTTGTGCATAAACTTCATCCGTCTCAACATCCGCCTGAAATTGAGAAATAATATGTGCCTTCAAGAACGAAAGGAATATTCAGAACCAGAAGCTAACAAAGCAAAGCAAGTCTTACATGCATGGTCACATTGTGAAGCTGACAGATAAGTTGTGCAGGCAAGCTTGGGTAGCTTGGAATCTGGGCATTTACTTCCTTGTTTGTTGATGCGGCAACCTACATAAAAGGCCATTGCAATATAAATGAAATGAAGCACAAAGAGTTGTTGACAGTCATAAGTCAATATCGAGTGTGACAACGAGGAAAAATCAGATACACATTTTTGCATACAGGCACAACTTCAATTTTCAACATGCACTAATAAATACAGTGGACGTTTAAGAGAATAGGTGAGCAGCTTGATCAGCTTAACTAGCACCACAATGATCAGAGATTGTCTCGTACACATTGTTGATTATTTATATTATGTGATGCTAGTAAGTTACACATTAGATGTTAATGATCAAACTGAATTACTCTAAAATTTCAACTACCTGCAAGGAAGAGACAGCCTTTGCAGGCTATATTCAGATACTCGTTCTACCTAACACATAATTATTCATTAACAATAAAGGGATCTGATCCACAGGTGAATGTAAGCAGGCTAAAATCGGAGTTCTGCTAACCTGCTCACTGTGACCTTGTGGGAAATAAACAGCGCGGCTTCCAACAGCAGGTAGAGAAACAAGAGGACCCGCACATGCGTGCCATAGTTCAGAATTCAGCACCCGCTTTTCCACTGCAAAATCCCCAAAGTAATGTGATAAAATTACATGAAAAACTGCTATTTTTGCGAAGAAAACTTTTTTTAAAAAATATGGCCACCAATTAGCTTGAAGTAGTTAAGAATGCTGAACAAGGGCTTTGAAACAGAAACTATATGAAAATCACTTCTCCCAAACCCCAAAACAGGGCAAATATTTTTGAAAAAAATAAAAAGCCAAACGAAGTAAATTCAGCAAGGTGAACTATATTAACACTCTGCTTGATCCCTGAGAAAATTGAGGGAAATTAAAAAAAAAACATTGGAAAAGGTTCAAAACTTGGATACACAGTAAGTTCTCTGAACATAGGACTAGAAAATTCAGAATTAAAGAAGAAAAAAATTTGAAGAACTTAATCAAATTTTAAGTGTGGATTATATCGACCAAGCATGATATGATTTTCCAAGATCTCATTTACTCAGCCACCAAAATTATAGCTGAAGCAAAAATGAAATGAAAAAAAAAGAATAGAGAGGCAATAATAATTAAATACACAGACCTTCGTTGGTTTGTGGATTAAAACCAGCTGAAGAGTGCCTCATTAAGACTGAGAGAGGGGAAGAGATTTAATAACACAATCGCAACAAGTTTAGACCCACAACCCAAACAATCTCCACTAATTTCTTCCCTTCACACAATGACACTATCATGCCTTCTTCTTCCTGTTCTTCACCTTTTTACCTTCCCTCTTACCCAAAAAAGAATGACAAAACTATCAAACCATCAAAGACAAGTTCATCTGGAAGCCAAGAAAAGCAAAGAAACGGACCCAGTTTCTAAATCCTCAACCGAAACCGGTTTTGCTACAAAACACGATCGATTTCAGCCTCATCCGCTTTTCAAATAAGCTTTAACCAGCCGACAAAAGCACTCACTTGTGCGTCTCATTTAAGCTAGATCTTAGTTGAATGTCACTAAATTTTGAGTTCTCTGAGAAAACCCAGATCTTTTCACACCCCAAATAGCATTAACTATGGACTAAAAACCGAGTGCGCAACATTTTCATAGCTACCACACCACCCTGCTTCAAGCACTTGTATGCTACCTATAGTCACAACATGTTAACAGAGGAGAAGAAACGGAAGATTTATGGGGAGAGTTTATTTTTCCCAGTAATGATGGATATTATAGTACGTGGTTGTGTTGCTTGCTGCTGATGCTTCTGCTTTTACCTCTTTTCTTTGTTTTTCTCTTTTCTTTTCTTTTCTTTTTAATGGGGGCTCAATCAATGAAGAGGACATGTAACCGCCACCATCTTTTAGCTGTCTTTTTTATACTAGCATGAGAACAAAGGCTAGGCGAGCCAAGGTTCCTCCTCCTGAGTCCTCCCTGAACACAGAAAAGAAAGAGAGGGAGGTAAACAGAGGGAGTGTGTCAGATTTCTTATTAGAAAACGAG
>Ga0325410_1001756_pt1 | contig 23981 bp, 11 predicted proteins | sample PopdelMetagenome_16_FD_206182 | JGI IMG/M metagenome (GOLD analysis project Ga0325410, IMG submission 206182) | Populus deltoides microbial communities from Bellville, Georgia, United States - Xylem-PdIQD-R3 | ecosystem: Host-associated > Plants > Phyllosphere > Stem > Wood/Secondary xylem...
GAGAGCAGAGAGAGAAGGGAAAAAAGAAAGCCTAGAGAACCAAAGAGTAGGCTGAAGAGTCATTTATTCAATACCAACACCATACAAAAAATGCATTAGCCCTCTGAATTGAACGTCTAAATAGAAAAGAAAGAGGATAATAGGTGTGCTGACAAAATTTCTGCACCCTAAAAAAACTTCCAGATGCATTATTTAAGAAAAAATTGAGACAAAGGTTTGTCCTTGAACACCTTCATATTTTTAAACCTGAATGAATGGCTACAACTCCCCCAACGAGATTCTCATACTCAACCTTCTGAAATCCTGCATCTGCAATCATCGAAGCAAATTTCACCTGCATTCATCACTTGCAATAAGTCATTAAGTATACCAGACAAAGGTGAATACACACACAATTAAACCCAGGTTATCAGCAAGCACATGCAATATAAGCTCCTAGATAGTCCATTGTCCTCATACCTCCCTCCCCACTCTCCTCTCTCAGCTAAGGTAATTTAATTCCAATCAGTTAACTCACAGGGATTCACACATAGGGTTCAAATTTATCAGTTGCAGATCACCGAGCAGAAAATATCTTTCAAAGTGCACAACTAATGAATCAATATTGGGCTTACATTTTCTTCAAATGATACTTTATATAGTCAAACTTTAGCCAAGTGCTTCTGTTTACTTAGATAGATACTTGAAATCACAAGGGCATGTATTTAGGTGAAAGGAAAATGTGGCATAGAGCATGAAAAATTAAAGCACATAATTTATCTGTTTGGATGGTTAATAATTTGTTGAAGTGCTAATGTTTGGTATAGAGCTTGAAATATCGGGCTTTCTACCACAGGATGGGTTTGAGTCATAAACTGTCATGCAAAAATGCTGAATAATATCGAGCTTTCTATGTCGGTTTGCAACCTTTTAGCATGAAGACTCAATAGCATGGAAAGATTATTATTTTCATAACTAATAATAAATAGCACCCAAGGTTTGTAGGAAGCAAAGTTTATGGCTAAATATATTTGCAGACTAGAAACACGAGGGGTCCTTTTCTTTCTAATTAAAGGAAAAAATGTATATATACTTAGATGCACTGTTTCAGATAAAAATACATGCTGATAACACATTACTGGCAGTTCAATGTAATAAAAATGAGTTGATTCTTTTCTTTTCTTTTTTTAGTAAAAGAAATGAATTTTATAACCTTGAGCCATGTACAATGATCATTAAAACACTCTTGCATGCCATATTAAAATCACATTCTATCTTGTGCATATTCACGTTTGGAATATGCAAAAAGCAATAATCCATGTAACCATGTAAGGTTGCTATAAAAATATCTAGTTTCCACATTCGAGGATAAGGTGTTCACTTGCATGCACAAAATACACCAGTTGTTTTAATTTTTATTTTATATCTTATTTTCAGAAAAAGGCTCCACTGAAGTATGTATTGGGAATATAGAAAACCTCATTCCTTGATTGAGTTATAGCAGTATATGTAACATCCAGGGTTCTACAAAGGCATCACACTATAGTGTGGACTCAATTTCTTAGCTTCTAAGATACTTCGGCAAAATTGTGGTAATATTTGCAAAAGTACGTAGGACAAAATTATGACCTGTGGAGGAAAACGACGTATGCTCTCAACTAAGTACTGATAAGAATCCCGATCACCTGCAACTAGCTCTCCCACAGCTGGAATGACTGAGAATGAATAGTAATCATATCTGCAAGAAAAAGGAACATTCTTGAAACAGGATAGATGATGCAGTGTTCTGAAAAATATGGGGAAGAAAAAACAAATTGAAGTGGAAAGAAAGCTAAGCTTCACTAAGATTAGCTGGGACAGTAGAAGTCATCTGCAATCCATAGAATAAAGCTTGAGCAGTGAGCATATATCTTTTTCATGCTACAAACAATCATAAAGTCTTCCATGTGAGTGCTTTCCACATGCCAGAGCGTGCAAGGATTAAAAACTAATCAACAAAATTTCAACCACTCAAATTCAAGTGAAACAGCAAGATCTTCTTAACAATTCAAAGTTCATGTAATTAGTAAAAGCTAATTTATTTCAGGATCTACATGCTATAGTTGTTTTGTTTGTATTGCAACATGAGCATAATGTTAATCTGGTTCAATCACAGTATTTGCCACTTTTTGTACTTCGTATTGCAACATCTACAGAACACTAATCTCCATAGCCATGATGTTTTGACCATATTTTATTAAAGTTCACCATCTTCTCAATCAACATTATGCTCCCAGTTAACAATCTGTTTGCACCCTAGTGGGATTAATTGGTTAGGAAACAACAATTGTATATAGACTAACAGCAGGTATGTAGTGCACAGAAAAATCAATTAGAGACAATAAAATAAATCAATCTACTCTTTATAAACTTTAGATTCATAATCAATACAAATATAAACTCCTATAATAATATGAAAATAGAAAAGTGAATCCAGAACTCCAATGAGAAAGATGGGTTATGGGAGCATGTGACTTGTATTATTGAATTCGGGTTAGAACTAAGATGTAATATTTCTCTGTCAATCTCACTTCATCACACCAAGGCCTTTGTCTCTATGATTGACTATGTTCTATGGAATGGAAGAGGCTGGATAGTTAATATTCAATAAAGATGAAGAAAACCATGTTACAGAACCGGGTAAAGTAGTAAACACCCTGAGGTATGGTGAACTTATTGTTACAACTCAAAACTTTGAAGATTTGCAAAATATATAAATATATATATATATATATTAAGCATAATATTCTAAATGGATTTCAAAATACTACTTTGACAGTAACAATATTTTGGGCATAAAAGAGGATTTTTAACTTATTTACTTGAACATGGAGGGGGGATTTTGTCAAAACTTCGAACTTTTGGGTGGTGGCTATAGTTTCACCACACCTCATGGGAGTTATTGTAATTTATCCCTTTCGATTTCATTTGTAAAAAAACATTTCACCACCTATACACTACCAGAAAGGAAAGACTGACCACTTCTGGCATAATTTATTGACTTGTCAATTTATTAAAATTGAGAAAAAATTAAACACAGGAAAAAGGATATATTTTGTTGAAATAATGCCTAAAAATGATACTACAAGAAATGCTAACATTTATCCTTTAATGCATGTAAGAAGGTGTACTCACAATTCTTTAAACACAGGAACTTCAACGTGGCTCAGTTCAAGGCAAAGAAATCTTCCTCCGTGTTTTAATACCCTAATAAAATAACAGATGAAGCTTGCATGAAACATTAATGCATATTACACAAGCTGGAAAATTTCTAAAGAAAGAAAGGGGACCATATAACAGAAGAAAAGCCTGCTGATCATACATATCGAAAGAGAAGACATTTACTAAATGAATGGAAAACACATAACAAGAAGCACAACTACGCCATGGTTTAGACTGAAATAAGAAATTTTTGTGTTAATAAATTCATAGTCATCATCTAAACGATTTTCTTGCTAGCTTCATGCTTCAACTCATATCTTTAAAAACTCTCCATGCAGTCGTTGGGTCTCATAAAATTTAAACCTAATATTTAACTTTCTCACCACCTAATTCCACTTCTAATTGTCATTATTTCAAATTCAACAGCAAACATTTAATGCAATTACCTAACTTGGAGCAAACAAGGTCAACTCTCTAAGTGGAAAACAAAAATTACCTAGGAACCTCTACCCTCAGAATTTAAGCTGGTAGTGGATTCAGATCCCCTTTACTCAGACACTGATGAAGGTCTTATCCACAGTAGCACCATGATAACTCAAGTAACTTTCTTGACATGTTGATCTTGATAATATGCATGTTCAATGCTATTTTTGCAATTGTAACCAATAAATGTCATTGTTATATGCATTTTCTTTGGAGAAAATATGTTATAAACATTGATTTTAGAAGATAAAGGCTACATTCCCTTTAATTCATAACATTCAATCGGATCCTCTAATTAGATAAGCCATCCGTAAAAGCCTGTAACAGAGTAACCTGATATTGCATCAGCAGTAGTGAAATGATTATTTGTCATGGTTTAGTTTTACAATCTTAATGAGAGGATCCTTAGCTTGCTATTTATAATTTATGTCAAGAGGGTCTAATATAATTTGGGTGAACATGTCAACAGCAAGCCACAAAATTATGAGCAAACCTATACGCTTCAGCAAGAACTTTCTCTATGTGTGTAACATTCCTAATTCCAAATGCTATTGTGTAGCCATCCATGGTATTATCTTCAAAACTTAAGGCTTCAGCATCTCCCTCCACCCATATGAGTGATTTGTCTTCTCCAAGACCTGCAAGCGTCAATTAAAAAAAAAGGAAAGAAAACCATCACTCATCGAGAAATCAACATTAATAAACTGTAATTAGACCATCCATGGATTTCACTCAATTCCTGATCCTTCCTGATTCATACCCCTCTCTATAGCCCGTTTTCTGCCAACATTTAACATGTTTGGGTTTATGTCACACACATGTATCTGTGTTTCTTCCTGTAAATGATCATTAATGGGATCTTGATTTGCTCTACGCTTGATACTACTTATACCATCCAGAATCTTGAAAGCAACATCTCCTGCAATTAAGAATTCCAAACTCAAGATCTTATAACTCATAAAAACTATGAGATAACAATGAAAAAACAACAAGAATAAGAAGATACCAATCATCAATTTTAGTTGGACAATTTGCTAGATATAAGTAGCGCGTGCATATTTAAAAGGTGGATGTAAAGGTTATATGAAGAGGGTTTTCCAAGGATTTAATACTAGCAAACTGAGACCAAAGGAAGACTTGGGATTTTGGTTTCTAGATTTGTATGGATAGAATCTGGAATCAACTTGAGATGAAATGACGAACTTTAAGGGCTCTGGAGACATTATCCTTGTAAATTTGCAGCTGAACCAGTTGGCCACTTGCTTTTACACCATAGTTGAACAAGAGAGTTGCGCAAGGAAGTCTTCTCACTATTAGTATTCTTTTGGGTGCTATGCAAAGGAAAGAGATGTATGGGCTCTGGAGACAATGTCCTTGTAAATCAGATGGTTGTTTTTACACATGGCCACATGGTGTGGCTTCACCTCCCAATTTCTATTCATTACAGCTTTTCTAATCAAATAAAGTGCTTTTTTTTTCTTTATAACATGTCATAGTTTTATATCAGTACTCACCTGTTCCACCAGCCACATCAAGATGCTTCATTCCAGGAAATGGATTCAGCATAGAAACCAGTCTAGAAAGCATCATAGAAAAGTAGCTAATGTCAGCATGAACCCAAAGTGAAGTATACAACATAACAAGCAATCATTAAAAAATGCATCCTCAACGTATTCTGACCTGTCCTTCCATAACCTATGTAATCCACCACTCATTAAATCATTCATGAGATCATAATTTGAGGCCACACTGCTGAAAACATTACCAACCATTTGACTTTTTTCTTCTTCTCGAACATGTTTGAATCCTGAAATGATTTTTTAAGAATGTCTAACGTGTGGTTAAGAGGGTTCGATCAGGATGTTCAATTTAACGAGACAAATCAAAATGAAAACAAACAATTAGTAGTTCAAAGAAGGCAGACTAAAAAAGACACACTCAAGAAGAAGAGGAATCATTGATTACTCAAGAACCTACCAAAGCTAGTGGCATGTGAATGCAGTGGAGAAGTGGAAGACAGCATGGGCAAGAATTTGCTCCCCAGCTTCCTGCTAACCAATTTCAGCGCCATGTCTGCCACCCAGACCCACCCACACACACAACATAAATATATATATAAGAAAAAAAAATCAAATTCGTTCTTAGGATCGTGGAGCCCAGTTGGATAATGTGTCAAATACGCAATGGTCAGAATGCTCTCGCTATAAAATTAAATTGCAATTGAGAAAATTAAACTAAGAAAAGAAAGGCAAAATGAAAGACAGAAAAAATATGAAAGAAAGCAAAAGGGTAAAACAAAATCTTTGCTCTCCAGATTTCATAATTATTTCTCTCAAATCTCTATCCAAATTTGGTTAAAGAAGAAGAGGATGAGGAGAAGACAGAATAAATTACGTTCATTCATCATACCTTAATTCAACGGTGATTTCTGCACCAACTAATTTACAAACTTCTCCTTCTATTTCTTTGCTGATGATCTCTTTGGTTTTTTTGGGCTCAATGTTAAAACTGTGAACGCGGTGGTGTTTCGTTTCGTCTTGAAGAAAGTGTTTTCAGAATTCAAAATTAAGGTGTTTGGTGAATTTTTAAAGTTTTGTTTTTTTAAAAAAAATATATTAAAATAAATTTTTTTATATTTTTTAATTTTATTATTAGGACATTAAAATTATTCAAAAAATATTAATTTAATATTATTTTATACCAAACATATTTTTAAAATATACCTAACCATAATTTTGACGGTAAAAACAAATATATTCAAAAAATAAAGTTATCTGTTGTTATAAAACTCGAGTTTATTTAATTTAGTTTAAGGTCTAGTTTATGAGTTGAGTAGGTGAATAATCCAAGTTTTAAATTAAAAAATAAAGATAAATTTATAACAATTATATAAAATACTAATGGATGTGGATTCTTAATTAAGCAAATATCACTATTTATCATTTCATATTTTATTGTTCAAAATTTTAAGGATAAAATTCAAGAGTGATTAAATCAAATGTTTAGCTCTATTATCTTCGGTTATTAAATTTTTTTTTCTTTTCAATTTGATTCTCATAAGTAAAGTTGTCATGTTTTGTTTTTTATTTATTTTGATTTACATGTTATTATCTCGTATCTGCAAAATATCATAAAGTATTTGGATATTAGATGAATGATTGATTTTACAAAATAGAATTTTTGGTTGTTGTTTAAAATAAAAATTAAAATAATAAGGACTAAAATTAACATAGAAATTCATTTTTCTAGTTGTACTATTTAAAAGGTGTGACAAAATTCATTTTGTTCCCTTATTTGTTTTCATTTTATATTATATGATCCTTATTGTTTTAGAATTTTATATTTCAATTCTAAACTTTATTTTTATTATGTTTTAGTTTATAGGCATTGAGAGAGGAGAGATAGTCATCAGAAAATGAAAGAAGAGAGAGAAAAGATTTGCTCGACACATTCTAACAAAAAAAAAAGATTTTGGTGTTAATAGATTTGTTTTTAATATGAGAGTTTAATGGAGGTAGTGTTTCTAGATCTTCAGTTTTTAAAGTAATTAATGGTGTTTTGATATTAGAAATGAGTTTTTATTTAGATTCCTACAATATTTATAAAGATTTTTATAGAGAAAACAAGTTAAAAAATGAATTTTTAGACTCTCAAACTCAAACTCTAATTTTTCAATCAGCAAAGGTGACTAAAAAAGACAATATTAAATAAAATGTTATCTATCCAAACGAATAATGTGTTGTGTTGTTCACTCAATTAAAAAAAATAAAAAAATACTTGCATCATTTATTCATTTTATTCAGATGATATAAATAAATTTTATTTAAATAAAAACTCCTTTAGATAAAATGATTCTCAAATTTTATGTGATTTCTCTTCCATAAGAATGATGGATTGGCTTAAGTAACAATAGGGAAAGAAGGTCTAACTAAATTATATAATTTTTTTCGTGCATGGTTTTTATTTTTAAAAAATAAATATTGAATATTGAATAAAAATCTAATTTTATATTCCTAATTTTGATATTAGTAAAATTAAAAAATATTTACACCTAAAAAAAACAAGGGATGAGGACTAGTCTTTTAGACCTAGATGTGTATGGACTTTTACCCTTTAGGCTAGGTATATGGGCGTAGCCTTTCAGACCTGAATATTAATGACAAGTAAGATTAATATGGGCCAAGATAATAAGATGGATAAACCATGTTTATTTAGTGATTAAAAGTGAAGAACATAGAAGGGAACTCATAATAAACATTGAAAGTATTGGGATCACTTAAACAACTCAAGTAAGACAATGCTTGGTTCTTAACACTTCTAAAGTTGAAGGTATTCAAAGATACAAATGACATCACAAAATAAAATCAAAATCAATTATTGCTATAAAAAAGGAAATCAAATCTCCTTCCATTGATTCATGAAGTTGCTCGTTTACGTTGCTTCAACAAGTTAAGGTTGGTCACCTCACAATTAGATGATTTTCATGCCTATCATTCACGATAGCATTTTTCTTTAACACCTATTAACTTGATGACACTTTTCTTTCAAACAAAACCTATTAATCATGAGAGCATTTTTCAATTAAATTAACTTAATGACGCTCTACTTTCAAAAGAATCTTCAATCTTGATATTATTTTTCAAGCTTATCAATTCGATGATAATTTTTTTCCGAAGAAGCCCATTCATGTAATGACAACTTTTATTTTAAAATAAAGTCCATTAGTCTAATAATATTTTTTTTATTAAAATGGTATTTTTATTTCAAAGTGTAGCCCTTTAATCCCATAATATTTTTCTTTCAAATAACATTTTAATTCAAGTAAAGCCTCTTGATGAGATTGAGATCTCCTTTCAAAAAGTTTTTTTATTTCAAAGTGAGGTCCATAGATCCAATGACAAATTTCTTTCAAAAGCATTTTAATTTCGATGATAATTTTTCTTAGATGATATTTTTATTTCAAAGTGAAAACCTTTAGTCCGATGGAAATTTCCTTTCAAAAAATATTTTTATTTTAAAGTAAAGCTCATCAATTTGATGATAATTTTCTTTTAAAAGTATTTTAATTCAAGAAAAGTCCATCAGTTGATAATAATCTTCTTTTAAATGATACTTTTATTTCAAGGTGAAACTCATCAATTAAATGTCAATTTTCTTTAAAATTTTTCTTTAACACCTATTAAATGTCAATTAAATGTCAATTTGATGATAATTTTCTTTTAAAAGTATTTTTCTTTTTATTTCAAGGTGATTTTTATGCCTATCATTCATGATAGCATTTTTCTTTAACACCTATTAACTTGATCACACTTTTCTTTCAAACAAAACCTATTAATCATGAGAGCATTTTTCAATCAAATTAACTTAATGACGCTTTACTTTCAAAAGAATCTTCAATCTTGATATTATTTTTCAAGCTTATCAATTTGATGATAATTTTTTTTTCCAAAAAGCCCATTCATCCAATGACAACTTTTATTTTAAAATAAAGTCCATTAGTCTAATAATAATTTTTTATTAAGATGGTATTTTTATTTCAAAGTGTAGCCATTTAATCTCATAATAATTTTCATTCAAATAACATTTTAATTCAAGGAAATCCTCTTGATACGATTGAGATGTGAGGTCCATGGATCGGATGACAAATTTCTTTCAAAAGCATTTTAATTTCGATGATAATTTTTCTTAGATGATATTTTTATTTCAAAGTGAAAACCTTTAGTCCGATGGAAATTTCCTTTCAAAAAATATTTTTATTTTAAAGTGAAGTTCATCAATTTGATGATAATTTTCTTTCAAAAATATTTTAATTTAAAAAAAGCCCATCAGTCCAATAATAATCTTCTTTCAAATATACTTTTATTGCAAGGTGAAACTCATCAATTCTATGTCAATTTTCTTTTAAATAACATTTTAATTTAAGTAAAGATCATCTATTTGATAGCAATTTCCTTTTAAGTGGTACTTTTATTATAAGAGAAGCCCATCAATCCAATAATATTTAAAAAAAAAAAAACAAATTTTATCGACTCAATGACATTCTTATTTCAATCCAATGATATTTTTATTTCAAGAAAAACTTCATTAATCCAATAACATTTTTATTTTAAAATGAAGCTTATTAATTCAATAACAATTTCCTTTTGAGAATACATTTTGTTGAGTTAATTACTTCTCGATTGAACCTATTTAATTTTTATTTGTTACCTCTTAATTTCATGCTGAATTTAGTTATAATTGTGATAAATTTTTAAATTTCATGCTAAGTTGATCAATAATTAATTTAAGTTTCTTGCCTAATAATTTTAATCCATTTTCCAGCCATCGAAAAGTCCCTCTCCTCAGGACAGCCCTCCTCCGGAAGACCACCTTCCTTTTCCAGCCATCGAATAGTCCCTCTCCTCATGTCGAACAACCAGCTACCGACGAACACAACAACACAAAATCAAAAGTAGTACGTAGGCCTTATTTCAATGATGAAGAAAAACAAAAGGAATAGGAAAAGAAAGTGACTTTCATATGCGTTGATCTCTTTTCGGTTGTTTTTGCTTTTCACTTGTTTTTTTTTGTTTGCAGTGAAATAAATATTTGGTGATAAATTAAATTATATTATATATTATGAGATTCATTAAAAAATTGAGTTTAAAATGAAGTTTTTGAGAAATAATTTTTATATATTATTTTAATTAAGTTTTGTAAAATCATGATTCTTTTTGCATTTTAAAAACATATTTGAAAAAAATTAAAATTTATTTATTTATTTTTTGGTTCAAATTGATATATTTTTAGTGTTTTCAGATCATTTTGATGCGCTAATATCAAAAATAATTTTTTAAAAATTAAAAAAAATATATTTTGATACATTTTCAAGTAAAAAACATTTTGAAAAATAATTATAAATATACTTCCGTCAAATATTTTATACATATTTTTTTGTTATATATAAACTTCAATATATTTTTTCATCGTATATAAATTCAACTAATCATAACTAATTATTTTTTTAACTTATTATTTTTAAATTATAATTATAAAAAACTATCTCAAAAACAAACGAATAGGCTGCGGAGAAACTCACTGCCGGTGCAGAAGAGAAGAGGTAATGAAGGCACCCCAAATCCCAAGCAAAACACGCACTATATCTCACAATAGGCTTATTAAGAGTAAAGTAGCAGTCCCGAGCCCATTTCAAACATAATTAAGAGAGATGGGCCGAAACTTATTTAACAATTATCATTCCCTGAAGTACAGATTGTGCCAAATCACAGGGCTCAAGTTTCAAATTATTGTTTTAGGTTCTCTTAATTATTTTTATCTTTAATAAATACACAAACTACTTTAGGTATGTCTTTTTAGCATGTAAATATAATAAATATTTTTATTATTAAAAATAAATATGAAACACCTTGTTTTAAATGAGCTATTTTAAAATAATTTTATTTTTTTACTTAACATAATCAACCTCGAGAATCTCTAAAAAAACAATTAGAGTTTCTAATTACTACAAAACTGACATCTCCTTTGCAATAAAGAGTATGTTTGGAAACGCGGCTGCGGCGGCGTTTCTAAAAAATTAAATTTTTTTTGTTAAAATTTAATATGGTTTGTATGTTTTGGATCGTTTTGATGTGCTGATATCAAAAATGATTTTTAAAAAATAAAAAAATATCATTTGCATGTATTTTAACACAAAAAATTATTTAAAAAGCACTCACAACCATACTGACAAACACACTCAAAGCTTATTCACGTGGTCTGGACTGCTCGCACAAATTATGGGTATCATTCCACCTTTTTGAGAAATTACTTGATTGACCTCTCTCTTCTTGGGTTCCCTTCTAGAACAAAAAAGGATACACATCATCTCATTTAAGGATGGCAATGGTTAACCATGACCATAATCAAGATAAAAATCAATAAACAAAATTAAAATAATTAATTATGTGTTATCCATTCAATTAACCACTAACAATCAATTTTAATTTTAAAGAAACTCAAGTAAACAAATAAATTAACAAATTTTAATAATAATATATCAACAAAAACATTAACATTAGAAAAATATAACAAAAACAACTAATATAACAAATTTATTATTATTATTATTATTATTATTATTATTATTATTATGAAATAGTAAAAAATAGTCAGATTATGAAATAGTAAATAGGTTTATTAATGGGAATTTATAGAGAATAAGTATTTGGGTTGGATTCCCCAACTTGGAGTCAGCTTAAAAAATCAAAATGATGACTGGTGGCTGAGTCAGATTATGGTCAATTTTGGACAAAATTAGCTGTAAGACTCATCTTCGACAGAGTTTTCCGGTCAACGTTTTGGACACGTTAAAGATTACACCCGCCCACATTATCCGAGTAAAACCATGGATCTCGGTCGGATAAAATTTCAATCATAACAAATAAAATATTCTGTCTCCGTTAGAAAATTTTTGTTTTATTCATAAGATCAGATTTATGTTTTAAATAATTTAAAATACAAATATAAAATTTACTTAAAAAGAATAAGAGCTTGTTTATTTATTTATGTGTTTCAAAAATATTTTCTAAAACTTAGAATTTTTAATTTTTTTGTTTTTAAATTATTTTAATATTATGATATTAGAAATAAATTTTAAAAAATAATAAAAAAATATTTTAAAAAAATTGGAGGATTAATATCATTGAATTTTTTATTTTTTTATTTTCGTGTAAGATTCCAGCTTTGCACGTGCTAATAAGATAAAAAAAAAACACCTGGCATTCTTAAACGAAAAGTACAAAAGCATCATGAAAGCAAGACATAAACCATATTGTCCACTTTTCTAACAAAACATTATCTATCATCTCCCACCTCAAACTCATAAATATCTTCTCGTTTCAGACCGCAGCGCGCTCGGGTAGAAGTACCAAAGAGTTAATAAAATCCCAAAAATACATCAATAGTGATATTTGATCCCCATATCTTGAACTTATGTCAATTTAGTCCCCGTAGTATTTCAATTCATTGTGATCGTCGATATTTGTTAATGAAAATGTTGGATTTTTCCATTAATATGCAGTCTACATAAAATCATATAATGGGTATTTTGCTAAATTAAAAAAAGTTCAAAGTGCTATAAACCTGCATTATATCATAAAGTTGGGCGTGCAGTTTAATTATATCTCATAGCCAAATATATATAGGAATATATATGAGTTTTTTTATTATTATTAATTTCGATACAATTTTTCTCAACCACATACATTATCAAAACATAATCATAATTATAGACAAAAATCAGAATCATAACTATAATAGACTTCTAAGCTAAAGGTATGCACTTAAAATGATTTAGATATTGTTTGATAAGTACTAATATAGCATTTGAAATGATGTTCATGATGCTAATATGTAAATAATAAAGCATGAAAATTATGAAAATTTTAATTATAACTATTCTATCCTCTCTCACATGCCTCGTGTCTCTTAAAACAAAAAAAAGCATAGAAATTTAGCTAATCACTGCTTGCCTGTTTGGGAATATAGTTGTGGTTGTTTTTTAAAGTATTTTTCATGCCGAAATGCATCAAAATGATATTTTTTTATTTTTAAAAAATTATTTTTGAAATCACCACATCAAAACGATTCAAAATATATAAAAAAATTAATTTTTAGCAAAAAAAATATTTTTTTGTGGAACGCGGTTTGCACCGTGTTCCCAAACGATACTTAAAGAAACGAGTGAATTTCTATGTTATACTAACAACATGAATGAGAACAAAAGATATGAGGTTTGTTACAATTTAAAACCATTAAAAACTAAAAATACTATAAGTATAGATGGATTCTTAAAATACTTAATTTTATTCATTCATGTCTCAACTTGCCAAAATACTAGTATAATCCTTTAAACAAAGAAAAATTAGAAAACCCTAGTAATACTAAATAATAAAAATAAAGTAGGAAAATTGTTCTCTTTAAATAGAATTTTTTTTTAAAAAAAAGTAATAATATTGAATATGAAAAAAATAAAAAAAATTAACTAAGAAAAATATTTATTTTCCTAAAAAAAACTATCACGTTAATTTTCCATGGAAAGAACTCTTCCTTGTGTTCAGAATTTGGTAAAAAACCATCATTTACCATAAATATTTTTTTATGTGTGGTCCATTCCATCATGAGCTCCCGATACCGAGAAGGTATAAAAATCATAAAGTAACAGGTCACTCACACAAATAATAATTTTTGATCACTACTCTATGATACAAAACTGAAGAGATACAGAAGTGAATAACTCATCACCCTAAAGATATAATTAAATCACTACTTTAGAGATATAAAATTAAGGAATAAATCCACCACTCACAAATAAGATATAGAACAAGATAGGTTGCTAAAAGACCAAGTCAAAGACTTTTCATTCAATTTTTTTTCCAAAAGATCCCCGTACATAGTTTAAATCATCATTATATGCTTTGAAATGCCCTTCAAGTCTAGAAAAACACTAAAATAATGTAATTAAGACCCAAACAAATGACTTGGATAGAAAACTAGACAATTATTAACTAGCACATGTTTTTGACTTCTTAAAAACACAAACAAACATTTAGAAAGATTATAAATTAAAACCGACATAACTTATTATAGAAAACTCCATTGCATGCATGGTTGAACAATTTAAAAAGATCATATTTTGAAATTAAAAACCAAATAGAATAAGATTATTTTCTCATGCAATGAAGATATACAAATTCGAGCTCAAAGCTAGCACATGGGCAAATAATAAACATCATCAAGAACTTTATTTATTTGTATTGTCATTCCAAATTTAAGTAGCTCAACATTAGTAGGACCATTTGAGGACACTCCTGTATTAAGTCCTTTTGATTGAGAAAAAACTCGTCCTCAAGTTCAAATAACTTTTTTCTCGATCTTGTGGATATCCAATCAAAACACTTCCATTATCCTTTATGAAAACTTTGAACTAGAGTCCTTTAACATTAGTTAAATTACTTTTTATGTCATAGATATTCCTTGAATTATCATAAAAAAACAACTCAAATCCCCCACCTTTATTAATTTTATTATGTTCAAAACTAATGAATATTGTTTCTAGAATGTTGTAAAAAATATTGACAAGTTCACTCTTTTTCTGTCCAAGAACACCAACTTCGACCCTATTAATTTCATAATTTTTTTTTGATCACATATAAAGCACATTCTTCATAATTTTCTTTATCAAAACTCATTTTAAAACCACCTCCTCACATGCTTCTTAATTAATGTAACAAGAACTTCATTGGCATACTTAGGTTCATCATAAACTCGGATTTTGTATTGAGATATTCTCCTTTGATATCATCTTTCTTATCCTCATCGAATTTTGATAGTTGATTCCAATCCATAAAAGATCTAGAATCATCAAAATTTGTATTCATCATCATTTTCATATTGTTGAAATTTCACTTGTATATATCGATCAAAAAACTACATTGAATAACTATTTTTAGGAATATCTTCACATCAGATTCTCATTATAGAATTCTATTACTTCTTTTTTGATGCTTAGAAGAAGAACCATCACTAAAATCATGGTGTGGTTTGTGAAGGAAAGGATTAATATCCTCGCCATTATTGTCTCAATTATTAAATAAGTCAAAATGCTCTTAAAGTTGCTGAAGTTGCCTTTTTATTTTATCAATTTCAAGACTACAAATGTTCCTCTTGAATTCTTACACACGATGTCCATAAACAACTATGGTTATAAATTTAAAGCTTTGATACTAACTTGATATCGGGATGATATGAAAATTGTAAAGTAACAGATCAATCACACAAATGTAATTTTCACTCTCCACTTTAAAATACCAAATTGAAACGAACACGAGTAACTCACCACCCTAAATATATAAATTAAATCACTCACAAAGAAAATATAAACTTGAAAGGTTATTAAAAGGCCAAGTTAAAAACTTCTCATTCAAAATTTGTTAAAAGATCCTAATATATGGTCTGAATCATCATTATATACTTGTGACTAGTGAGCTCTGATACAAATCCTTTATGTCTTCTAACTAAAACTAGTAATCATTGGGTTCTAATATCAACCGATTCAAACAGAGTAAAGGAAACAAAGTTTGTTACAAATCAAAACTCTCAAAGACCAAAAACACCATAACTATGAAGAAAACTCTTAAAATATTCAATTTTTATCCATCCAAGTTTCCACTTACCAAATGGCTACCACAACCTTTTATATATAAAAAACTAGAAAACCTTAGTAATACCGAATAAGAAAAAAATAAATTAGAAAAAATATTATCTGTAAATAGAAAAAAAAGGAAAATATATATTATCCTAAAAAAAGCTTATACATCAGTCTTCTCGGGTTGAAATGAACTTGTCCTTGAGTGCAATCTTTAGTTAGAAATTATTCTCCATCAAAAAATCATTTTATATACGGGTTATCTTATTTAGGTTCCTAACATAACACCTTTGTGAGGGTTTCCTCATCATGAATCCTTAACATCACACCCTTGTGTGAGTCATCTTATCGTGAATTACTAACATAACACTTTTGTGTGGACTTCCCCATCATAGACCCCTAGCACCATACCTTTGTGTGGGCTGTCTCATTATGGGTCTCACCATCAAGGTTTCAAATAACATCAACTCATGCAGATAAAAGTAACACACTAGTTTTTAAATGTCTTTTTCCTAAGAGGAAACCTTCTCATCCCTTCCTATACAAGCTTGTTTTGTTTTGCAATATCTTCTAGCCATGATTGTTCTGCAACATGCAACAAAGTAAAATAATTACTAAGAATCATAAAGCAAAATAACTACTAATACTAATTAGTGCAGATAAGAATGAAAGATAAGATGTTTGTTATAAGTTAAAATCACCAAAGATAAAAAAATATCATAAATATAAGGAGATTCTCAAAATATTTAATTTTTATTCATTTAAGTCTCAACTTGCCAAAAAGCTATTACAACATTTTATATAGAAAAAACTAGAAAACTCTAATAATACTAAATAAAAAAACAAACTAGAAAACTATTTTTATTTAAATATTGAAAAATTATTTTTAAAAAATATAATAATATTAAATAAAAAATAAAATAAACTAAAAAAATATAGGCTAATGCATTGTATATAAACAATTTGAATGATTATATACATACGGGGTATTATCGTAGAAAATATAGTAAAAGGATGAAAGATAAGAAAATAAACAGTTAGAGGACCAAATAAAAACATTAAACCGAAAATAAAATTACAAAAGTAAACCCTCATCTATGTTTAGATGAAACACTTTTCTTTTCTAGCAGTCTTACCTTATTTTCCGAGACAAATCCAGCTTTGACAACCGATAATTTTGCTTCAAATTTTCCTCTATAAATCCTTATCTATGAATCCTTTTATATTATAAATAGCTGATTCATTTCCTTCAACTCCAAATCCAACAGTTTTAGGGACCGTTGTTGTTGTTGTTGTTGTTGTTGCTGTTGTTGTTGTTTTTGCTGTTGTTTTTGTTGTTACTACTACTGTGATGGGGAAGGTGGCAGTAGGAGCGGCGGTTGTTTGCGCGGCGACAGTGTGTGCGGCGGCGGCGTTGGTGGTGAGGCACAGGATGAGATGTTCAGGGAGGTGGGCCAGGGCTATGGCGATACTAAGGGAGTTTGAGGAAAATTGTGGGACCCCTATTGGGAAGTTAAGACAGGTGGCTGATGCTATGACCGTTGAGATGCATGCCGGCCTTGCATCTGAGGGTGGTAGTAAGCTCAAGATGTTAATCAGCTATGTAGATAATCTTCCCTCCGGGTAATCAACTTAATCTTACTAAAGTAAAACATAATTACTTTTATTTTCGTTTTCATTTCCCATTTAAGTTTACTTGTGTAGTATTTAATTTTCTAGAGGGATATTTATAAATTGATTTCTGAAGTAATGGAATTTTTTTTTTAATTGTTAATTAATCGTGGGGATTATTTTTTTGTCCTGAAAAATTGCACCTTTCATGCGTTTTTTTTATTGTGGAAGTTTTTTTATATGCTATATGCTACTGAATTTTCAGTCTTTTCTTTAATATCCTGATTTTATTTGTAATTTTATTAGTTATTAATGTTTTGATGATTGTTGTGTTGGTAAAAGAGTTCTGCTTTGGACTTGAAAAACGAATTTCGTTTTGATGTGTTTTTAGGGAATGAAGTAGGAGTTCATAAATAAGATTGTTTAAGGGTGAGTTTGATTAACAGTTCTGAACTTGAGTGTATAAACAAGAATCTTTAAACTCTTTTGTGTCCATTGAATTTGAGTGGAGATGGGTTTTCTTAGATGTAGATAGTTCAAGAATTAACTTTTTATTAGTGAAAGGCGTATTCTTTACTAGTCTTGAATTCTACCTTTCTCCAATTAAGCTTGACATGTTTCGCATGCTTCGGGTACGATTTTGTAAAAATTTTTAGCCTTTGCTTTTAAGTTGCCTAACTTTGTCTCTTTTGTAGTTCCCTCTTTTTCATTCAATCAATAAATGCTTTATTTTTCTTTCATCAATGGTTTGCTTTCTTCTTCTCCCTCTGTTTTTTTCCCCGTTGAATGGAACTTGGAATATAGCTTACTGTTCGAAGCTTTGCTGCTACATTTTGCTTTTTACAGCTTATATCTCAATTCTCATCCTTGTTTTTCGTATAGCTGTGGTTAGGAAATCTCCCGGGCAGTGAGTTCTCTTATGTTGTATTAGTATCTTATCACAATATCTGATTTGATGAAATTTGGAGTTTTTGAAGTGGGAGGTCATTTCATTTTTTAAACTGATAAGCAAACAGTACTTAGTTTGTACTGAGTTGATAGATTCTGCAAGGTTTCTTTTTTGGAACGTGGATTCTTTATGATCAGTTGGTGGTACTGTACTGCTGATAAAGGCTGGCTTTGTGGTCTACATAAATATCTTATTATGAACATCCATGTTTTATAATCAAATAAACTTAAGATGGATTTATTTGAGATTTATCATGTTGTAGGTTAAATTTTCACTTAAATAAAATTCTATGCTGGTCAACTTAGTAATGATCAACTTGGAAGAATGTACAGAAATTTCTGGGATGTGGTATTCCTTTTAATCGTTCAACTATAGGATTGCTTGGTTGATGAACTCCTTTTAGCTGCAGATAGCCCTTTTAAAATTGTGGATAAGGTTTTTTAAGTACTGAAAAATGAAAAATTTATAGAAAAAAAAATGAAGAATTAATGAGTGACAGAAGACAAAAGAAGCTTTGATGTTCATACAGGAACATGAAAGATGTTGCTTTTCTGTGAAGAATTTGTTCCTGAGAGAACGCAATTTCATTTGTCAAGACATTTTATATTAACTAAATGTAATTACCACTGAATGGTTAGCTACTTCTGTGCTTAATTTTTCAGAGAAGAGAATGGGTTGTTCTATGCATTGGACCTTGGGGGAACAAATTTTCGAGTTATACGGGTACTGCTCGGTGGGAGGGATGGAGGTGTTGTCAAACAAGAGTTTGAGGAAGTTTCAATTCCTCCACACTTGATGACTGGATCTTCAGATGTGAGCATCATTTCAAACTAGTCTATCAAACTTAAACTTGCTTAGAATAGTTAGTGATCTGAATATATTGTATACGGTGGTGATTTCAGGCACTATTTGGTTTTATTGCTACAGCACTTGCCAATTTTGTTGCCACAGAAAGTGAAGGTCTGCATTCTTCACCTGGGAGACAAAGGGAGCTCGGTTTTACCTTCTCATTTCCAGTTAGGCAAACATCAATAGCATCTGGAAATCTTATAAAATGGACAAAAGGCTTCTCGATAGATGATGTGGTGAATCCTAATTACCCTCACTTGCCTCCCCCCCCCCCCCCTCCTTTGGCCATCTGTTTTCATTGCATTACAATCAGTTTTTTCAATTACAGTTATATTGGTTTTTATCTTGGTGCATATCTGTTATGAGAATAAAAAACTTACAAGAAATTGTTTTACCATCTAAAAATGTCAACGTTTTTCCCTTTATCTACTCCACTTTGCGTTACATATATTCCTTTTCATCAGTGAACAGTGACAAAATTATTAAAGCATTCCCTAAGGGGTACAGGTCATATGCAGTGTTAAAAATTGCATTAATAATATTTTGGAGCCATTCTATGTAACAATGCATACAATAGTTAGTCTTTTTATTGTGAGACACACATGCAGCTGGCAGTTGAACACAGACATACTGGTAGTACTTGATTTCTGATGGTTTTGATCACTTAAATAGAGAAACCGATCATAATAATCTGAAATTTACTAATTTTGTTAGTGCTTGTTTTCTGATGTTCTGGATATCACTCTGAATTTATTATTAGTTTCCATTGATCTGTGAAATCTTAGCAGTAAGGTATGTTCCTGCTTAAATTCTGTGGGAACACATGCCAACCATGTCAACCAAGCTTCAGGAGCAAGGAATTTTCTATCAAAGAGTTCATTTTCTTTCAAGTTCTTATTGCTCACGTGTAGTCTGCATAATTTAGTTTGCGAGCATATATCTATACTGTGTGGAAACCTCAAATTAACCACTTGTATCTTACTTACTCAGAGTTGTTAACTCTGCCACATGTGCTCAACATTTACTTCTAAAAGCAGACAGTTCTCTAAATATAGCCTTTTGAGGGTATATCCCTGATATTTCTGCTCTGGAAAACATTAAAGCAAAATACTGCAACCAGCACTTAGACTCAAGATTGCAATAGCTGCAGTCAATAACTGTATCTTCTTATTCTGCCAATCCTTTTTCACCTTGTTGCTCACTTCATTCCTGGTCCTTAGGTTGGAGAAGATGTGGTGGGAGAATTAACCAAAGCCATGGAAAGAATTGGACTTGACATGCGCGTGTCAGCTTTGGTAAGTAATTTGGTTGCTGTCTCTGGGTTCTTTGTTTGGGTGTTTTCTATTAAATGGCAAAGAATGTGATTTACAGTCCAGTGCTGATGGAATCGGTGCTTAATGCGTAATGCAGTCACATGTCTACATAACTAAACAGATTCTTCAACTCTCTGAGCTGATGTAGGTCAATGATACTATTGGAACATTAGCTGGAGGTCGATACCACAACCCAGATGTCATTGCTGCTGTAATATTGGGTACTGGAACAAATGCAGCATATGTAGAGCGAGCACAAGCAATTCCTAAGTGGCATGGTCTTCTACCCAAATCTGGAGAAATGGTTGGCATTTCAGATACAATTTCTCCTCTTTTTTACTTTGTCTTATGACAGGAATGCTTATGATTTAATAAGTATAAACTGATACCCGAACTGTTTCTTATTATAGGTTATCAACATGGAATGGGGTAATTTCCGGTCCTCGCACCTTCCACTAACAGAATATGATCAAGACTTGGATGTGGAGTCTTTGAATCCTGGTGAACAGGTGATGATGCTATATTCCTTATTAGTTTTGACTCATTGCTGCTTATAGAGGTGGTTTAATGTACTTATAAGAGCTCTGTCATTATTGTTTGCAGATTTTTGAAAAGATTATTTCTGGTATGTATTTGGGAGAAATTGTACGCAGAGTTCTACTGAAAATGGCTGAAGAGGCTGCCTTTTTTGGTGATATTGTTCCACAAAAACTGAAGATTCCATTCATCTTAAGGTCTGCCATATATTTTTGTCTGTGAGCTGTCTGCCATGTATTGAGTTCGAAGTTTTTGGTCCTTTTCCTGTTTTGAGTTGAGATGGCTCGTCATTGCATCTTGATCAATCCAATGCTGTTGATGTTGTAACTAATACAAACTTGCACTGCTGTTAATATGCAGGACACCTCACATGTCTGCAATGCACCATGATGAATCTTCAGATCTGAGAGTTGTTGGAAGCAAACTAAAAGATATTTTAGAGGTATTATGCTTTGCCTATTGTGTTTGCCTTCTTTATCATTCTATTTACCTCTTACATCTTGATACGCTTTCTTAATGAGAAAAAGAGATTAATTGTAATTCAGCATAGAGATCAAAACTTTCTCTTAACTTGCTTGAAGTATTCAAGTTGGTATGATAATGAAGTAATGCTGGGGAGATTTTGTTTGTCCCCATCCCATCCTCTCATGTTTTGGAAAATTTCTTTGCCATACATTCATTTTCCTTCTCCATGCAAAACAAGGACCGCTATGTCACCTCACTTTGATACATATCTTTCTTTTTGATACCATTTTATTTCAAAAATTAAAAATGATATCTGCTTAAGGTGACTATTTATCCCAAAAACTTGCATAATAAAATAAGAAAAATAGTAGTTTACACACCATTGGTGAATAGTGGTTCTAAAGTTCAGTTATAACTCTCTCTTGCAATTAACTTCCAAATTACCTCATTTTCATAACTCGTTCAAAATAAATTTCTTTGTGGTTACTCTGTAAGAAATGTGAAAAATGAAAAGGAAAAGGTAAAGATGAAGTTTGGTGAAAGAGATTGAACCTAAGAAAACAGGCTGACTCCATCTGTGCGATGCATTACATATAAGAGGAAATTAATATCAATAACTAGTTAGGTTAGGTTTGTGTTGATGACTGTATGTGTACAAACTCTGCTTCATCTTCTGTCAAGAAAATTTGGTGGTTCTTGGAAACCTGCCACATTTGGCTTGGTGTGAATCAGGGTTATAGGAGAGTCATGATGTTTTCCATTTTCAATTGCCATCTTTGCTCTTCTCCAACTGCAAAAATATTTCATTGTTTTGTCACGTAATCCAAAGGGCACTTTTCATTTTTGCTTCCTTTTGTCCCCTAGATACCTCATACCTCGCTGAAAATGAGGAAAGCTATTGTTGAACTATGTGACATTGTTGCCACTCGTGGTGCCCGCCTATCTGCTGCTGGGATTGTAGGCATCATCAAGAAATTGGGGAGAGACACAGTAAAGGATGGTGAAAAGCAGAAGTCTGTGATAGCAATGGATGGTGGGTTGTATGAGCACTACTCTAAATTTAGTACCTGCATGGAAAGCACTCTCAAGGAGTTACTGGGAGAAGAAGTTTCTGACAACATTGTCGTTGAGCAGTCTAACGATGGCTCAGGCATTGGAGCTGCTCTCCTAGCAGCCTCGCATTCCCAATACCTGGAGGTCGAAGAATCTTGATGATAACCCATTACATTAAGTAGTGTTACATTTTTGTTTTTTGTATATTATCTATCCCTCTACACTCGACTTCAAATCATCTAGAGCTTTTCAATCTAGTTCTTATGACGATGCCAGCGAAATCCATATTTTGTGGTAGTAAGTTGAGCAGTAGATCAAATACTCTTTTGAAAAGTGCCATTAGAGGTCCCAAGCTTCAGTGTGGGAGTCTGTCACACTGCTCCTCTTTACTTTTCTCTGTCATTTACATGAATTACACAATAAAGTGGGGGATGAAAAACAATTATTTGAGTTGTTATATTTGACGGAATATTTTTTCTATGGTTCCGATGGAAAATAAAGGGAATTTTTATGATCATGATTTATTTCCTGGATCAACACGTGGTAGGCTAGAAGCTATCTCATTGCCAGATATGTTTTGTTCGTTAGACGAGCTCTTTTTTTACCTGCATGCATGACTGTTCTTTGTTGATCTTTTGTTGCTAGTGGAAGCCAGGCGGCGAGTTTTTTGGGTTTCGCCTTTATATGCGTGCGGTTTTAAATGGTGGCCTGTGGCTGTGGGAGAAATTCACAGGTGAAATTATTGTGAAGGTGGCGCGCGCCCCTAAATCCTATGTCTCTCATTATCAGAGCCCTGAACGACTGTTGGGCCGTGCTTAGCATTAGAGATTTAGGTCTTGGCATTAGAGATTTAGGTCATATTTGTTTTCTGGAATTTACTTTTCAGAAAATTATTTTTTAAATTTTCCTGTGTTTGTTTGTCATTAGAAAAGTTGGTCAATGGAAAATACTTTCCGGTCAACGGAGAACACTTTCCAGTCAACGGAAAACACTTTCCGGTCAACGAAAAACACTTTCCAGTCAAAGAAAAATTTGGTTTAGTTTCCAGGAAAGTATTTTTCCTTTTTGGCTGTGTTTGTTTCCCGGAAAGTGGTTTCCGGGAAATCACTTTCCTGTGTTTGTTTGCTATTAGAAAAGTTGGTCAACGGAAAACACTTTCTAGTCAAAGGAAAATTTGGCTTGGTTTTCAGGAAAGTGTTTTCCTGGAAAATTTGGGCGGAAAACACTTTTCGGAAGTTGTGAAAAATTTAGAAATGTCATTATTTGCTGATTATATTAAATTTGATCCTCAAACTTTTGATTGCTATATATAATTTGTTTTGTATATTTATTTTTCAATTCCATCTCTTAAAATTTA
>Ga0325410_1001760_pt1 | contig 23961 bp, 13 predicted proteins | sample PopdelMetagenome_16_FD_206182 | JGI IMG/M metagenome (GOLD analysis project Ga0325410, IMG submission 206182) | Populus deltoides microbial communities from Bellville, Georgia, United States - Xylem-PdIQD-R3 | ecosystem: Host-associated > Plants > Phyllosphere > Stem > Wood/Secondary xylem...
AGTGTCAAACGCAATCCCAAGATAGTAGTGCACCTCTATCATTCATGGTCAGCCATTACAAAAGCTACAGCATAACCCAATAATTTGCTGACGTGTTGTCCAATGCTTCCAACCTTGATGAAAATCAACTTCCCTTTTGGTGGGCCCTTCCTCCCAAATCCACTTGCTTTCTTCAGCTTTCACCTTCCTAATCTACCCCCGTCTTAGTGGTCTAATTACCAAGAATAAAAAAAGGAAATGTAAATGGAAAGCACTGTGATTATATATGTGGTCGGTTGTAACGTGTACCCTTCACAGTGGATTCATCGTCCCGGTCTGTGAAAAAGAGAGAGGGGAAAAATAAAAATATTGGTTTTAATAAATTTATCTTGCAAAATAAAATAAAAAAGAGCTGGGAATTCTGAGTTCCATCTCATCATGATCAATGGCAAATGATCTTAAAGGGAAGAAAAGAGGACTCTTCATTCGTACAGAAATTAAATATAGTGAGGAATTTATATTCATTATATCCATAATTTAAGAAATTCATAAGGTTTTTAACCTACATTTTGCATTTACTCAGTCTAAATGCTATTCATTTCAAATTAGTTTTCCAAATAATATTAATTAATTATAGATGGAGAGAAGCCAACAAGTACCATTTCAAGGGGGTGATATTGCTTGTACATGGTTATTATATCTTATTAAAGGGATGATTTATAGCTTGTTTGGTACTGCAGTAGATGTTTTTTAAAGTATTTTTTTAGTTATAAATATATTGAAATAATATTTATTTTTGATATTAATAAATCAAAAGGATTTAAAATTACTAAAAAAAATAATAATTTAAAATAAAAGATAAAAAAATTATGAATTTATTTAGAATAATCAAGAAAGTTAAAATAATTTTGTTTTGTTTTTTTTTCTTACAAGATATAATTGGTAATCCTTACGGAATGTTTTGTTCTTTTTTTTAAGAAAAGAGAGTCATAACTTATTCTGACAGACAAAGACAAAATGAATTATGAAGTAAAAGAAAATCCTGATGGATACGGTTTCAACATTAGCGTAACAGTAGATCAGAGCAGTTAAAAACCTCAACACTCACCTCTCCTCCTTAATTACCGGCTCTCTCCTCTCTTTCCATTTCCCATTACAACATTGCCTCTCTCTCTCTCTCCCCCTCTCTCCCACACACACACACATATTCTCCGACAAGTTTCTCTGGCAAATCGCCGGGAATCTCGTCGGGAAATAATAACAACAAATCTCTCTCTCTTTCTCCAAATCATTCAATCTTCAAAACCCACATTTTCTTTTTCAAGTCGAACCACATTTCATTGCCGGATCAGCGAGCTTTTTATGAGGGACTGTCAATATTGAGCTCAAACTGGGATTTTTATTTGTCAAGTTTTTGTTCAAATCCTTGCATATCATTTGTGGGATTTCTTTGGATAGTGTAGTTATTTGCTTAGGAGTTCTGTAAGCTGACGGAGTTTGGTGTTTCTCGAGATTAAAGTAATGAAAGAACATGAAGCTGGTGTCTTTGGTTATTTTGATTGAATTTTTTTTATAGAAACAAGGAAGGGTTTTAGACCTTCAAGGTTTTTTTGTGTTCATCATCTTAATCAAGTTCAAAGAATCCCTCTGTTTCCTTTAGAGTGAGCAATATCCGACAATACATTTAAATACAAAAGATCAAGTAAGGAGAGAGAGAGAGAGAGAGAGGGAAAGAGAGAGCATCTATTTTGTTAAATCTTTAATTTGACTCGTATCGAGGGAGTTGTTAAAGTGGGTTTGGTGATATTGGAGGGAAAGAAATGTTAAAAATGTGGAAGACAGAGGACTCTGTTGAGGAATGGGAGATGAAAGTGAAGTTATTCGGTGGTGGAAAGGTTGATAAGTTGAAAACTTCTGTGGTTTCAAGGTCTTCAATGAAGCTGTGGATGATAAGGGCAATCACAACTGTCTTGTTATGGACTTGCGTGGTCCATTTACTGGCCTTGGGAGAGATTTGGGGGCCGAGATTGTTAAAGAGTTGGCCTTCTTGTTTTAGTAATCAAGATGCTGAGCTAACTTCTGTTCCTGCCAAACTTGTTCTGCCTCCGAAGAGTAAGTTCATAATTTCATCATTCTCAGCTTAATTATTGTTGAGAAATGACACAGTTTTAAAAAGTTGCTGATATTCACTAAAGTAGAGGTGTAAGGTGCTTTGCTTTATATATTCCCTTATTTTCATCGTTTGTACTAAATATTCTTTGGATAAAATTGCTTTATTGAGTTATTGCCCTTTCATTCTGCTTATACATTTTTTTCTTCTGACATGGATTGATTTCCTGATCATGACTATAATTAATGTTTCTGCACCATTGTTGATTTGCCTGTAACTAAAATCAAGATTTTTAATTTGTTCATCTTATAGATCATTTCTAACTTTGTTGTTTTAGTTTCCCTTTAAATTTCTGAAATTTCTTCTCTAGTTTCTAAATTTGGTAATTGTTGCTTTGCAGGAATCTACAAGAATAATGGATATCTCATGGTTTCCTGCAATGGAGGACTCAACCAAATGCGAGCAGCAGTGAGTTGACTGCTACTTATCATAAATTATCTATATTGAAATCGCCTTTGATTCTGAATGGTCTCTATAATTTGCTGCTATAACCATTTGCGTTGTTGACACTTCTGAACATGCTATGCAGATATGTGACATGGTCGCTATTGCAAGATATCTAAATGTTACTCTTGTTGTCCCAGAGTTGGATAAATCCTCATTTTGGAATGACCCAAGGTAATGTTTACTAGTATGAAGTCTTGAAAAACACTTGATTTTTTCTTTCTTTGAAATATCTGCCAAATTCAATTCAGAAATGTTTGTAATCTATCTGATCAATCCATTGATTTCACTGTGGGGCAGTGAGTTTCAAGACATATTTGATGTTGATCATTTCATCACTTCCTTGAGGGATGAAGTTCGTATATTGAAAGAGCTACCGCCTAGGCTTAAAACACGAGTAAAACTGGGATTGTTCTACTCATTACCTCCTGTTAGCTGGTCAAACATTTCTTACTACACCCATCAGGTTAGTTCACTAGAATTCTAAAGCGAGCATTAGCCTTTTCATTTTCCTTTTCATTTTGCTATGTATTTGGACTAGTGCGACTAATTTTAGAATGTTGTTGCCAACAGATTCTTCCTCTGCTGCAAAAGTACAAAGTTGTACATTTGAACAAGACAGATGCTCGTCTTGCAAATAATGGACTTCCTATTGAGATTCAAAAGTTGCGCTGCCGTGTAAATTTTAATGCTTTGAAGTTTACATCACAGATAGAAGAACTGGGTAGAAGGGTTGTTAGGATATTGAGGGAGAGAGGCCCTTTCCTGGTGCTTCATCTCAGATATGAAATGGACATGTTGGCTTTCTCTGGCTGCACTCACGGTTGCAATGATGAGGAAACAGAACAACTGACAAGAATGAGGTAATTTTCTCTTTATTATTTTCTTAATATGTTGTTAATTTCAAACACAACTAACTTTCGCAAACTTCACTTGGTCAGATATGCTTATCCCTGGTGGAAGGAAAAAGATATTAGTTCTGAAATGAAAAGGAAAGAAGGTTTGTGTCCTTTGACACCTGAGGAAACTGCCCTTGTGTTAAGTGCACTTGGAATTGACCGTAATGTTCAAATTTATGTTGCTGCTGGAGAAATATATGGTGGAAAAAGAAGGATGAAGGCTTTGGCATCCGCTTTTCCTAATTTGGTTAGTAGAAGGAAGCAACAAATTCTTCTAACATCTGTATGAATGAATGCCTTAATCCACCTTTTTAACCTGAAACAGGTCAGGAAAGAAACTCTGTTGGGACCATCAGATTTGAAGTTTTTCCAGAATCATTCATCTCAAATGGCAGCACTAGATTATCTGGTGTCCTTGGAGAGTGACATATTTGTTCCTACATATAATGGCAATATGGCTAAAGTTGTTGAAGGTCATCGCAGGTAATTCATTGCTGCTATGTCTAATACACATTCCCAACTGAACTGAGAGCTTAGCTATAAAGAATGAACTAAAAATGTCCTAAATGAACATCTGTTGTAACCATTATACCACGTACAGCATAAAAGTCCTTGCCACTAATTCAGGTATAATCTGAAAAGTAGAGGACTGCTAGCTGTAACTAAAGAAGGACTTATTGGTGTTAAATAATCTGGAGTTTGTAGTTGATAGATTTAATTTACTTTGTAGTTTCTAGAGTTCCAATAGAAAAATGAATGAAAGAAAGAAAACATCAATTGAAGATGGTTAATTTCCGTTGTCTTTTGATGACTTTCAGATTCTTAGGGTTCAAGAAGACTATTTCATTGGACAGAAAGCTTCTGGTTGGTTTAATTGATCAATACAACAAAGGCTCATTGAGCTGGGATGAATTCTCTTCTACTGTGAAGGAAGCTCATGCTGATCGGATGGGTAGTCCAAAGGCGCGAGTTGTTATACCAGATAAACCAAAGGAAGAAGATTATTTCTATGCCAATCCACAAGAGTGTTTGCAACTGTTAGATGAACCATTGAGAAGTTCATGAACCTAGTCATGCCAATGAGATGGTCATCCTTAATAATACCTGGTGCCAGTGCATATCCATCAAAGGAGATGCCCTAATTTATATTCCGTGGAGATTGCAGACTTATATGCAGAGGCTTGCGTCGAGTTGGATTCAAGGAGAACCAGGGACTTCATCCATGAGTTTCTTCAGCAGTCTCACTAAAATATTTATAATGGTTCATTTTTGAATGGCCAGATTGTATATAGAGGGGAAAATTGTGCCATTGGAGGGCTAATGTCCAATTAGCTGGATTATAGAGGGGTTAGTACAAAATTTCCTGTGGGGGAGTTTCTGGGATGTATAGTCCATCCTCAGTTCCCTCATGTCCCCTGTCATAATTTTTTCAGCATCAAATATGCAATAAAGTCACATTCTTCTTTTCCCTTCTCATAAAACTTTGATCATCTAGTCTGGTGCATAATGACACTTCACCTCTCTCTCTCTGCCTACATGCATAGTTCCATATGTTGAACATGGGATGCATGCCAACTACTTAATCATGTCTCTTGCATGGTGCTAGCCACATGAAAAAAGTGCATCTCTTGTTAAACCATTCAAAATTAGGTAACTGAAAATGAATCCCTTCATGCTACCAGATTTCCTTGTGGGATTCTTACATGCCTGAAAAAGATTTTAGGTTTCTCTTTTTTTTTTTGGGAGGGTCCGAGAGACGCACGTAATAAAACTAGTCATGTGCCTGCAGATATGAACAGCATTTATGACGATTAATTATATTGTTAACACATTTCGGTGGCATCTATAATAATCATTTTGATGCCTTGGTTGCCGTATCTTAAAGAAACTGAACAAATAATTGATATTCCTTGGACATTGTTTCCAATATCTTCATCCAGCTAGAGATTTTGCAAGAGAACTTCTATGAAATATATAAAGTATACTTAAGAGTATGCTTCCTCCATCTGCCATGTTCAACTTGTTAAAAGGATTATACTCAGAGGGATTAGACATCATGATATATGATTGTAAAATGATTACCACATATGTACTCAAAAGATCAGAAGACTTTTCATTTTGTATTCAAGTCATGATTCGAGATCCCAAGAAGGCTCTTTAAAGCACATAATAGGGCTGCGAGACAGAAAGAGGTGACAAGAAAACAGAAAAATATCTTATTTGGAGAGGCAATAGAGGTGGTGGATGATCCAAGAGAGTAACTATTTACTGATCCTAGGAATTTCTTAATCTTTGTGGATGATCCAAGAAATCACCATTCACAATGAATCTGTCTTGGTCATACTTGGACGGGTACTTAAGAGCCCTCAAGTTCCACTAATAACAGTGCCTGAATGAGTATTCAGGCACTTCAGACATAGCTTTCGAACCACACCAGCCAGTGCCGAAAGTGGGCAATGATTCATTATTTCAAGGGCCTCATTGAAGTTTATCAGAGAAAACAAATTGTTAAAAGTGCTTAAAAATGGCATTTGTTGAATAAGTAAAAAAAAAAAGTACAATAATTCCTTTCAAGCTTAAAATCATGAACATGGTGAAGGCTTTCCTATCTAAATTTTAAAAAAGGTACAACGTGATCATGTAATCCTTTCCTTGAAAAAAAAAAACCCTGAATAAGAAACTTTCATGCCAAACCGTATGGAAATCCATGGAAATGGGTCATCCTTATAAAAAGAAATAGTGATAAACAATCAATTTTTTTTTTAAATTGTTTTCTAGGGTTGAAAGATTTCAACCTTTTACTCTACAAAATCAATTCCTATGCCAAACAGCTTCCCTCAGCTCGAGGAAATGTTGGATTTGGGCTTCGAATTGGGCTGCTCATGATGGGCTAGCCTTGCCCATTTATTTAAAAAAAATTACACCCTACTTGTAATTCTAATTCCCAAAATTGCTCTCCCGTTGACAAAAAAAAAAAAAGTTGAAACGATCAACTTCCTTTAATCTCTATCAAATCTCTATTGGCTCATGGACGGCGGAAATCCAACTGAGTTTTTCTAGATGATAATCTCTTGGTTTTTGTTGAGCTTATAAAACAAGTTTTTTTTTTTTTAATGAGAATTTTCTCGTACTTAAATTAATCTTAAACGTTAGTTGAGTTAAAGATAAATAAATAATAATTATGAAAAAATATTTTCTTCCTCTTTCGAGTAGTTTTTAAGATCCCTAGCCTTTTCGCACTTACCTATAAAGATTGATTTTTTTAAAAAAAATTCAATAGCTCACATTTTTCAAGATGATAGTTCTAGCAAGCAAGGCAAGTGGTTGTGTTTTTTCAAAAATAAAATTAGAGGTGGTAAAACATGCATCATGCTAGCTTTAATTGGTTTGGAGAATGAAGTTTGATTTATCATATTTCTTTCTTGATAGGTGGACGTAGCGTGATGACAAAGAGTTTAAGATCTGCACAGCAGGTCTTGAGTTCGAGTCAGGGCGTGCATTTTTTGTAAGAGCCTGACACAGCCGGAGTTTTACTCCTTTACCTGGGCTCACAAAGTGCGCTTTTCAAGGAATGTGAGGTTTCATCAAATCCAAAAAAAAAAAAAGAATTTATGAAATTATGTGCAAAAGAAAGGAAAAAAATTTATGGAATTGTGTATAGAAAAATAAAAAAAATATTTGCACAATAAAAAAAAATAGGAGGAGAAAATATGTATAAAAAATATGCATAAAAAAAGAACAAAAAAAAGTTTGGATTTTTCCGTAGCTAGGTTGCTCCCTTGAGATAGCCCCAGCTCACCAAGGTTGACCCAGGAAAATTGCGTCAAGTCTTTGGCTTCTATTTTTTTTTATTTGTTTGGCACATCATTTGCTCCCAAACCTTTCAGACAAGATGTTTGAAAGGCTTAACTGACAAAAGATTAAAAGCAAACCTTACAATTTTTTCCTTTTTTGGTATTTATTCATGTAAATTTTATCAATATTTTTTAAGAAAAATCCTTGATCCTTGGAAATAATTAGTTACAGTATATCAAGATAATGTTCATGGAGACTTAATAGTGCTTTGTGCATGCCTAGGCTGAGCCCAAGCGAGCTGGATGAAGCCTTTTAGCTTCTTCCTTTGTTGTTGGCACATCAGAAGTCAATTTGGAACAAATTTATGAAACATTCGTGAAAATACCATCTGCTTCAAGAGAAAATGTAACCAAATCTCTAAATAGTGAATAAGCTTACGAGTTTAATTCTATATGCACACCCCATGATTAAACCAAGACCAAGAAATGATAACTTTCTTCGAAATTAGGCCTATGAAACAGTCCGAATCCATCCTTCATGGTCCCCAGATTTGCATACAGATCTACAGACAATTAAGATGCTTCCAAATGCTTTATGTACGTGTTCGTTTCCATGTTTTAAAACATTAATTTGTGTGTTCTATTCATTCAGTCAAGTAGCTCAGAAAGATTAACTTACTGACACCATAGCAGTCTAGACATATTAATTCAGCTCATGTTCCTTCACCTAATAAGCTGGTAGAAGCTTTAAGATATTAACATTTGAAACAGACTTTCAAGTCTGGTGTTCAAAACCTTGAAACAACATATCCCTTTTCAACAATGGTGTTCAAATTCGATGTTTACTATGCTTGTGGTGAGATGCGAGGGAAATGCAGCCTCTAGTGAATCTCCACAAGTCCACCAGCCTAGCTGCTATCTGATAGAACAAGCCAAACTTTAAGCTGGCACCATGCAAGGCGTTTTACTCAGAGCCAGTGTTTTCCACAGAACCATTGTCTGTCAGGAACATGGAAGCAAATTGCAGGTCCAGAATTCTCAAATACCTGTACACCTGACTGTGATAAGATTCCTCGCATAAGCATTAGGAACATCATGATGTTGCCGGGCGGCGAGCAGGAATCGGTCTGGTAGCCGATTTCCACAGAACTTGCGTACAAAAATAAGATATAAAAGCATTTATTTATTTATTTATATCTCACACCTACCAAAGATGCCATTTTCTGTTTTTATTGATCTTCTTCGTGCTCAGTCTCCTGAGAAGTAGTAATAAAATAGCCCACTTGATTTGCCAAGTAGGTTTAAAATTCACTCGACATGAATAAGACGAATGCCTTGTTTACTACAAGTTGTTTTCTGGAACAAGAAATGGGCAAAGATCATATCGAATTGCAAGCTTCACAAATGGGCCATGCATGATAAAGTAATTAGTGGTTTTCGCCGGTGCTTCGCCGGCTTTGACCACTAATACTATAGTGATTGAAAACATAAGATTAGAAAGAGTCCAAAACGTGCATTCGGTTTCAGCACAAACTAATCGAAGGAGAAATTTGGAACTGTGTTCCAGCGTTTCATAAAAATTTCAAATTTATTTTTTTATATTTTCTAATTGTTTTGATTTATTTATTAAAAAAATAATTTTTAAAAATATAAAATAAATTACTTTAATATATTTTCAAATCAAAAATATTTTAAAAAATAGCTATTATTACACCCTCCAACATTCCTAACACTTATGATTTATATCCTTCCTCTATCATAACGTGTAATGCAAGTTTTCTGTGTGAGAGATTTTCTATTATTCTTTCTTGGATTATTAGGGTAAAATTGATTGTCAAAATTAGAATATTTATTGAAGTATTTTGTAAACCACCAAACCTTTACTTATTATAAAACTTGTAAAAATTACAAGATACATAAATAAAATTATCATACTATATCTTTTTACCTCTTTATGTTTTTTAACAAAAAATTAATTATCAATACAATTACAAAACTCCAGGTGGAAACATTGTTCATATAGAAAATAAATCACTTTTAAATTTTATTTTGTTATTTAATTTTTTTCAATTTATTCCTAATATAAATTAATTTAGGGTTGAACTTGATAATTTACTTCAGTTGGCTTAGTATAGGGTCTTCATAATGTCGGAAAACAAATCTAATATTTAAGTTATGATCAATTTGGCAAGATTAAAGTCAATTTTGTTGATTTTTTTCCAATTGAATCTTTCTAGGTTATTTTTTTTTCATTTGATTTTTTTTCCAGTTATTTGACATTTCTTTTAATTTGATCTTTTTATATTAAATTAATTTAAGGTTGGGCTTGAGGATTTATTTTGGCTGGCTTGGTATGACATCCTCACAATGTTGAAAACCAAATCCAAAGCACAGTTGGTGCTTGATTTGGTAAAATTAAATTAAAATTTGTTGATTTTTCAGTTTTTAGGTTGAGAAAGAAAATATAATGTTGTTGAAAAACAATGAAGGGAAGAGAAAATTATCAATTGATCATATTTTGACAGCAAATAGGACAATCATGGTGTCAATGACCTATATATTTATTCTAATTATTTTTGTTTTTTTAATCAAATTAAGAATCCAATACAAAAAAAAAATATATGTTTTTCTTTTCAATAGAGTTTACATTATTTCTTTTCTAGCAAAAAAAAAAAAAAACAAGTTCACTGTTGTCCTTAAATAAAAAAATATTCAAAGATTTCTCCGCAACATGAAATTAAATAACTTAATACGTATATTAATCCCAGCTTACCGATTTAATCTTTAATTGAAATTAATAAACTTTATATTATTTCTTAATACATATACATGTATATACTTTTTACGGTGAAAACAATGTTAACAATGCATGCAACTTATTTTTGCTTTATCCTACTCTTACGTGACCCAAGTTTTCCTTGCCTGAACTCAATTAGCTGCCGGAGGGCTATTAATTAGGATTGATTAATTTACTTGAAAATATTCCTCGACTTTGTATCGAGTTCTAATTAATCCAAACACAGCACACACACGAAAGAAATACAATAAAATAAAACATTGCTATAATTAATCAAATTAACCCATTAATCCGTTAAATTCAAACAAAACTGAGATCTTCAACACCAGTCTAAAGAACACCTAAATTGAAGAAAGAAAACCATGGATAATAATAAAGATTTTAATTACTATTTCCTAAATGTTTTCTCCTACCAATGACCGAGTCCATTGATCTATTGGAATTGACGGATCCATAGTATTAAATCCATTCATTACAAATGATGAGATCTTCAAAAAAAAAAAAAAAAAACTCAATATAAAGGATAATCATAGAACAAAATATTTTTCTTAATCAATCGGCTCAAAAGTCAAAACTAGAGGAGACACCAACTCTCAATAATCTAAATAAAATATATTTAAACAACTTGGAGCATGATTCGAAGAAAAGTATAACATTATATATATATATATATATATATTATATAGTCGTGGATTTGTTAAACTAAGCCATAAATATTTATGAATAAGGATGAATAAAAGTAGGACCAAAAGACAAGCATGAAACAGCACAAAAAAGTTGGGAAAGTGACGGATAGGCCTAAGCATTATGAAGCCACAACCAATAAGACCCGCCACCGGCTGGCTAAGGCCTACACGGTTTCCTTTTTCGAGTAAGTTGTTTTTCAGTACCTATATTTTTATTAAGTTACAACATGGTCCTTTATATTTGCTATAACCTACAACGTAATCCCTTCACCCTCTTTGAACACTGCCTTATTAAAATTAAAACATGGTTAATTTTATGTTTTTCTGTTCTTATTTTTCTATTATGTATAATTATAGGGTTCTTTACCTGTAACAAACACTTTTATTCTTCACTTCTATTTATGTCAATTGATATAAGAGTCCAATAGTTTTAGATGGTTTGGTTTGAGGTCCAGAGAATGTGTATAAGATCTACGTGATTCCTCGTGGTTAATTGTTATGTGTTGTTAAATAATTATACATGAAAAAAAATCACAAAAATAAAATGTGTTTATGTAGGAAAAGATAGAGATATTCTCTGTGACAAGTTCTTTCCAATATAGAAAAACTTATTCAATAATTTTTTTATAAAAATAAATATTTTTTTGGTTAATTGAATATTTTCCTATTCTATATTATTATGTTTTTTAGTTTATTTTTTCTATTTAGTATTACTAGTGTTTTCTTATTTTTTCTATATAAAAGGTTATAATAGTTTTTTGCAAATAAAGACATGTGTGTGTGTGTGTATATATATATATATGTCTCTCTTAGTTACGGTGTTATCGATCTTTAAAGGTTTTAACTTATAACAAACTTCTTATCATTTGCTTTAATTTATATGAGGTGTTTGGAAGTGTGGTAACAATTACTTTTTACTCGGAAATATATCAAAATAATATTTTTTTAAAAAATTATTTTTGACATCAACACATCAAAACCATTAAAAAAAATTAAAAAATTAATTTTAAATAAAAATAATTTTTAAATTTTAATGAAACGCTGTTAAAAACACAATTCCAAATGACTCCTATGTGAAACAAATATAGCATATGTTTTGAAAAAACAAGGGTCATAGTAAAGGGATTGAGTTATAATTTTTCAAACATAAAGGACTATATTATAATACTGTTCAAAACTAAGAACTAAAGAATGATTTACTCCTCTCTTTATTCCTTTTTGCCTTTTGGACCTAAACCAACAGCCCACCACTTATTCACTAACCAAATTTCACTGGCCCCCTTTTATTTCCAATTCAAGCCACCATTGAGGACACTTCATTTTCAGCTGTCCTAGGTCTCCGGTCTTTACATTTTCTATCTGTAACCAGGTCATAGTTTTATGGCCTTTGCTCTTGACATTTCATTGAAAAATAGAGAACAAATTTATCAAACATGTGTGTTGTTTTGCACAGGCAGTGATCAGATGTTTTGTAAGGTATGTTGAGGTACTTTCATTTTATTAAGGTTCTTGATGTTGTTTTCTTGGATTGGTTTCGATCATCGACTTCTTGCTGCTTTTTTAGTGTTTTTGATGGATTTTGACTCCTGGGGTGAAGCTTTAGAGAGAACCCATTTTATAGTTTTGATGAAGAAGTTTTAGCGGTAGAAAAACATGAGGTTTTGTGGGTATTGGATATTTTCATGACTTGTTTCATCAGTATATACGAGTGATCCATGTTGGGATTTGCTAGCTTTGAGTCTGAACTTAATTTAAGGTTCTATGAGATACATGGAACTGTAGTTAGTATATGAGCAGACACCGAGTATATAAAGTAAGGATAGGCAGTGCATTGGTGAGGTTTCTTGATTGCATTTATTTCCTAAATTGGTTCTTGTGCATATTTTATGGCTTTATTTTGACTGATGCAAGGGAACACAGTTTACTGAAATTTGGAAGTAATGGATGCCTTCTATTTTGTTATAAGTTGTAATTATCAAATGTGTTGTTGCTCATTATTTAATGCATTTGAATGATGAAGGCAGCGGATTCGTATTGTTGAGTTTTTGCTAAATCACACACTAACCAGATGAATAGGAAAACTTAGTTGAAAACTTCTGTTTCGAAAAGCAGCTGTTAAGCAGCAGAGTTTCGTCTGGTCATCTTCCTTGTTTTCCCAACCTTTTCCATTCTCTCTTTGATGCCCATCCTGTTAATTGATGACTTCTGAAATTTTTGTTTCAAATGTTAAACTGTATATTTTCCTTTTGGACTTTGTTTTTGCCTCTGGTTCATTGTATAAGTATGCGTATTCTTAGGTTTATCTTGCTTAGGCATCGTTACCTTTTCATACTTGGAAAAGAAATGCTTTTATACGATAAAATGTTCTGTTTAAGGCTGCTTTTCAGCTCCTTAAATTCAGTGCCTAAAATCATGCATTTCCAACCGTAATACTAGCAAGCATGAGAAAGGCATAGAGCGAAATCATAATTATTATTTTTGATATTGTTGGTGAACTATGTGCTTTCTGGCATGACTACTACTTTCCTGGGGAAAATTCTCTCATTTTACCTGATATTTTTGTTTGTTTATGGCAGTGAGCCTGCCGAACTTCTCAACTCAAGATGTATTCATTGTCTGAATTTCAAAAGAGACCAGAGAATGGTTCATAAAAGTGATTTTGTTGTTATTGGAATCTCCGTTGGTTTGGCCCTTGGTATCTTGATAGCTTCACTTGTATTTTTCGGCATAAGGTGGTACAAGAGGCGTGCTTATCTCCGACGGTGTTCAAATGATCGTAGCCTTCCAACTCTTCCAATACGCATGAATGGCTTGGGTACAAGCAATGACTTTAGTGCCTCTCTTGCAAATTCCATCACCATCCAGGGAACAGAACACCCTCAGAAGAGCTCTCAGGTTTCTTCTTGGTGGAATCATCACAGTAAAGATCGGTTTGCTTCTGCATCAGGCATACTTAGATATTCTTACAAGTACGTAAATCTCTAAAAGGGAAGCAAAGTTTTGTTATTGCGCTGCATTACAAATCAACTTATGATATGTGTACCAACACTTTTTCTTTTTTATCTGAATACTTCATTGACCATATAAAAGTTTATTTCTAAACATATTTCTTGATAAAGAAAAAGAATCCACCCCTCTTACTCTATTGAAAGATACACCTATTGAGAAGATATTGATCCTACACAATAGTCTTTTCTTGGTAGATTCTCTCCAATTCGTTTCTTTTCTATTCAAATTTCCTTAATCAAGAAGATGGTGCTATGATGAGGGTAACCAACCTCTGGTTTTTAGTAGATTTGATTTTGGGTATGGGGTATAGTACCTCATTCAACTTTCTTATAGTAAACCTAAATAGACATTACATGTAGGCTTCAGAAATCCATCATCCAATTTGTAAGGCTTAAGTTGATGTCTTAATTTATTGGTTTTACTTTTCCAGGGATATTCAGAAAGCTACTCAAAATTTCACAACAGTTTTGGGACAAGGTTCATTTGGTCCTGTATACAAAGCATTTATGCCTACTGGAGAAATATTAGCTGTAAAGGTGCTTGCATCTAACTCAAAGCAGGGGGAGAAAGAGTTCCAAACAGAGGTACTACATTGCAACACTTATACTCAGAGTATATGTAGAACATAGAATCGCTGCAAGAGATGCTTCTGTGGCATGATTAGGACAGCTTTCTCATTCTAAACTGACAAATTTGATTCTACTGAGCCCCCCCTTTTTTTCCTTCTAAATACCATAATACAATTTATAAATTTTGAAGACACTGTCTAAGATAATAAGGATCTACAATGCACCAATGATATTTCATCTTTTCTAGTAGTGGCTTGCATTTTTTTTTAATATAACCAGGAAAAACTCTCAAAAATAGTAAAAGAATATCAATCATCATAGGGGAACATTCCGGGGAAGCAAGGTCTGTTTGACTATTTATTCATAAATGTTAATAAACTCAGTGATGTTCAAAAATCAATTACACTAATCCAAAGAAAGATTTCTGCTTCCAAAAGATACTCTCTGCAAATTTCTGGGAAGATGAGGAACTAAATACATAGGCAGCCTTATGGAGCATTCATTGCTACCCAGCTGTTACAAATTTTGCATTTATATCTTCAAATCTTTCCAAGATTTCTTGCATTTAATGCTCTGAAGTTCATAGAAAGCAATCAAGTAGTCATTTTTTAGCCTGGTCATTTTGCAGGTATCTCTATTAGGAAGGCTGCACCACCGGAATCTTGTGAATTTGTTAGGGTATTGCATAGATAAAGGAAACCACATGTTGATCTATGAGTTCATGAGTAATGGGAGCTTAGCAAACCACCTTTATAGTAAGCTAAAAGGCCTCTGCTTATTTTGTTCGTTATATTTTGTGATGAGCTATCTGTTGGTATGTAACCATCTATTATGAAAAGAGCACTTATAGAAACTGCATTGAACATTATGGTATAGGGCTGCTATCTTTTTTTCTGGTTGTGCTAATTTGAGTGGTAGCAATCTTACAATTCTCTTTAACCTGTGCAAATGTTGTTGGTTCACTAGCTAATAATTTTCAGACTCTACTTTTTCTACAAAAGGGTGACTATTGATGAGGAAATGGGATTTTATGATGCCAGAGTTCCTAAATGACTTTGTGAACATGCATTGTGTTAATATTTGCTACATGTGGGTGCGGATCATCTATGTTTGCCTGTTTGTTAGCGTTAATGTTTTGCTTTTGGACTTGTATGGTTAATTCCATCCAGTCAAATATGGTTGTTTGCTTTTTCTTGTCTGAAGTGAAGACAACCAAAATCTGCAATTCACCCTTGGCTCTAGTGGTGGAGTAACATACTGGGTTCAAATCCCCATTCCCTCTTCCCCAAGACTATGTCTCCTTTTGTAGCAATAAAAAAGAAGTGAAACAGTTATCAATTTTATAGCAAAACAGTTCGCTGATTTTATTTATCTGCTTTTGGTGGTTGTGGTATCTGCTGAATACTACATATAGGCTTACACTGATGCATGAAGTTCTTGAAGAGTGTGCGCGAAGATATTTTTTTAGATATCATGTTTGTTTCTTGCAACTTTATTTGAATGTTGAGTGTATACTAATTTTCCAACTATATTTGAAACCAGGTCCATATTGCCTCTTTCATGAATAAAATGAAATTATGTTTTTCTTCTCTTTTTAATTTCTTGATACTGAACACTCTGGTCGGGCATATTCCAGATGATGAAGAACAATTTTTGAGTTGGGAAGAAAGAATTCAAATTGCTCTTGATATTTCACATGGAATTGAATATCTTCATGAAGGGGTAGGTTGAATACAGAATCTCTTAGTTGTCTTGGTGGAATGCTGGATTTTCTTGTTCCATTAATATGACCATTATTCTGGCACAGGCAGTCCCACCTGTCATACATCGTGATTTGAAGTCTGCAAACATATTGCTGGACCAGTCAATGAGAGCTAAAGTAAGCAAGCTATCATACTAACGTTAACTTATTTTTAATGCACTATAATATTACCTATCTATCCCTAGACCAACAAATCAAATGACCGCCACCTCGGGATTTGAAACTTGAACCTCTGCATACAAAGTGGAGGCTATCATACTAACACTAACTGATTTTTAATGCACCATAATATTACCTATCTATCCATAGGCCAACAAATCAAATGACTGCCACCTCGGGATTTGAAACATGAACCTCTGCATACAAAGTGGAGCTCTTTGGTAATTGAAATTTGAGATGCTGCTGATTAAAGCTTCTGCAGCTAGCTTACTGTTTAATTGATATTTTCTGGAGTATAAATGCTAGAAATATTAATTAGTAAAAACACAGGTAAAGTTTCATGTTGTGTATTTCTGTGATTGACCTCTGCGGTGCCTTATGTGTAGGTTGCTGATTTTGGACTTTCAAAGGAAGAGGTCTTTGATGAGCGCAGCTCTGGCTTGAAAGGCACATATGGCTACATAGATCCAGTGTACATATCCACAAACAAGTTCACCATGAAGAGTGACATCTACAGTTTTGGTATTATCATGTTCGAACTTATTACAGCCATCCACCCACATCAAAACCTAATGGAATATGTTAATCTTGTAAGTCCTGCGCTCTCTTCTAACTAGCAGATTTCTTCTTTTAATAATTTAAAATTATCTGAACCCCAAAATGTCTTATTTTTTCCCTCTCGGAAGGCTGGTATGAGCCCAGATGGTGTTGACGAAATACTAGACAAGAGGCTGGTTGGAGAATGCAACATTGAAGAAGTGAGGGACCTAGCTACCGTTGCCCACAAATGCTTGCAAAAATTCCAAAGGAAGCGACCCTCGATAGGAGAAGTTTCGCAGGCTATACTGAAGATAAAACAAAGGTGCCTTGCCAAGGAAGACACCATGTCTATAGAAGTTTCACGAGTTCTAACCAGGATAGAGGATCAACAGGTGGAGTTGAGTAGGATGGCCAGCATAAAAGATGTGGAGTGAATTCTTAGAGGATCCTCTTGCACTTCTGCTTCTTCTCTGTTTAATCTCTCCATGTTCCACTCTCATCAAACTAGCATGATATACCAGATAGACACCGATGAGTTCCTTTTGCATACTCGAGTTAAAGGTCCCTTAAAGATTCAAGGCGGTCATTAGCTCGACCATGCTCTAATTAATTTTCTATTGTTTCACAATTTTTATATACCTGACCGCATAGAACGAGACTGAAAGATGGGTATAATTCTCGTCCTAGTCTTTGCATCAACAGTTCACACTATAAATTTTGTAGATATTTCATCTTTTATGTCTTGAGAAACTCTTTTGAAGAAGATGCGTCAAGGAAATGTTGTCGTTTCGAAAGTTGCACTTGCTATCTACACACACACTCGCACACAATTTTATCAATCTCAACATTTTTGCAAGTTTCATGTATTCAGTGTTATTTGAGTTTTGAAAAAGATACAGTCATGATATTTTGGTTCTTCAAGCTTGTGAGTGTATGATTAGGTACTAAACCACCAAAAACTGAAATCATCTTATCTTTCTATTGTTCTTTTTTCCTAATGGCAGGACCTAGAAAATATTTTAAGAACATGTTGATCTCTGAGTTAAGGAGTAATGGGATCCAAACAAACCTTCTTTACAACAATGGAAGCCGCGTGCAGGAAATGAAATTTTATAAGAAATAGTATTGCACATTAAGCGTACGATTGACATTGCAGTAAAATAGATACACACTTGTTAATTTTATTTTCTTAAAATTATTATTTTTTAGTGCTTTTGGATTGTTTTGATGTGCTATTATCAAAAATAAAATTTTAAAAATAATAATAAAATGTTATTTTAATATATTTATAAAAAAAATACTTTGAAAGATAATATCTATCATAGTCTGATACAAACTATATATATTATTTGTATTATTTACTGAAATAGTGTCATGGTGTTTTTGTCATTCACACCTAGATGTATTGAAATGGCTATCGAGCGTATTGTGGTTTTTTCATAAGTATATTAGTTATTATCAAATTAATAGGAGATAAATAGGTCTTTTTATATTTTAAAAGCACCATAAAATTAGAGCAAAACTATCATTGAGAGCAAAAATTTTAAAATTAGAGTCTAACAGCTTTTTTATATTTCACAATGATTTTTTGGTTATTATTAAATCGGTTGAGGGGCAATTTAATATTTGACTAAATATAAAAAAAAATAACTAGTAGGTGCAATGCGCGCTCACACACATGTGGGAGGCATTCGCATCCTTCAAGTGGCATGTGCGGCGTATCCCATGGCCAAAATCCCCCTACCATCATGTTGTTAGAAGAGTTGTGGCATCTTATTTCTTTTAAGGCAGCATGTGTCGTTGATGGCGGCATAGTTTGTTGCAAACACCACTTTTTTATTTTTTTTTCTTTTCTCTCCTTGATTTTCATGTTGGCTATGCAAAATTTCATATTTATCCTTTAATTTCTTAGGATTTGCACTTTGATTCTTTTTTTTCTTGGCTCTTTTTTAAAATTTTGATTTATTTTTAATTTTATTCTTCAATCTCAATATGTGATATGATAGTTTTTTCGTATTTTATCCTTATTTTCTTTTATCGTTATTTTTTAGGTCGTTTTGTTAAATTAATTTTTCTTTTTATTTTGACCACTCAATCAAAGATTCATTTTTTTATTTTTTATGTTACTTTAGATCTTTTTATTCTTGTTCTTTTGTTAAATTAGAGTTTCTTTTCAATTTCACCTTTCAATTAAAAATAAAAAAAAATTTGTATTTTAATTTTAATATTTATTCTTTTAATTACTAGTTTTTAAATTCTTTTGTACAATTGAAATTTATTTTTTATTTTTATCCTTCAATATTCGATTGATTGAGAATTCAAATTCATGATTTTTCTAGATAGGGTGCCTCAGGTCTAATAATTCGGGTCACAATTTTAAAAAGTTAACACGAGTTAACATTAATTTTTTTTAAAAAAAATTATATTTGGTTATCCTCATCTTATGATATGGATCGTATGTTTGGCAAGATAATCAGGGTTAGCTCAAACCCTGATTCATAAAATCACAAGTCTATCATGCTAACTTGTGTTAACCAGAACCATTTTATTTAGATATTTTTTTATTCCATTTCATTCTTCCACAATTAATAAATTATGAATTGAGCTACATTGTTTGTTTTTTTTAATATTTTTTTCAGATAAATAATGACTTCAAAAATAAAATTTGATTCATTTGTTATTATTTTCTATTTTTTTATTAAAATAAAACAAATTTATTTGATCTATTAATGTATATCGCTTGAGTAGCAAATTTTTGTTTTTTTTAGAAACACATTTGAAACGCTTGAAAATCAATTTTTACATGGTAAAAAGAGAGAGAGAGAGAGAGAGAGTCTAACCCCGCGGGGAAGGGCAGGTCCACACCTAGTTTAGTTCTATTTGAGAATACTTATTGTTCCCTAAACTCTAACTATGGCGTATTCTTTATTACCTGATTTCAAAGGAGAGATTTTTGGACCTTGAAACAAATGGTGTGCAAGCCTACAAAAATCAAATCTAGCTAATCACATACTTCACAGGCATTACGTTCTCCTCTTAAATAGCGAGTCAATACCGTATCGCAGGGACAGTATAACAATAAGCACTCACAACCATGCCTGAACAAGTGCCTTATTCTCCCCGCACTCTATTATATTTCATTCAACACTCAAAACAGTGGCTGAAAGCGGAGCAGTTCAGCCACAAAAGAAAATAAGAGGAGGCGGCACCGTAGTGGGAGATAAAAACTACTTATGCAGATGAAGAAAATGATGTTCTCACCTCCGGCAGCTGATGATGGGATGTTATCATCAACGAAGTTTTGACAATCCCAACTCGCGAACAGAGTCTTTCGTCCTCAGGATCGACTTTTGGACCAAAATCACTTGCCTGTCATCTTTTACTACACCTTTCCAACATCTTTAATATATCCAGTGACTCGCTTCTCAAAACTGGCAGGAAGTTCCAAGCCTCTGTCTTTGCCTCTGACCTGCACTTCCAGATTCACAATTAGTGAAAGCTGGATATAAAAGTTTCTTAAAGTTCTCAAGAAACAGAGCCCACTCCCGTTCATCCAGATCAGCTAGCGTCACAAAACTCATGCTTGAAGGAAGCTGCTCATTAACACTCCTGTTTCCGGAAGAAGAACCAGCCAGATAACCACTTCTCCGTATCTCACCCTCGTGCCGCCAACTGTTCTCACCGCCACTTATTTTTTTTAATAACATGGACATCCTTGAAATGTTTGTAATCTTGTCCTCTGTAGAGCCAGCGTATTCATCCTCTTCAATGTCTGCCTCTCCCTCCTCCTCCGCACTCTCCTCTAGCTTGGAAAGTGGATTTAGCACATTTTTGGCTTTGGACATGAAACAATGAGGTCTCATTTCTAATATATCTCCTATATTTGAATTCAAACGTAACTCTTCACAGTCAATGTCAAACTGAAACTCCTCATTGTCTTCCAGGTTCACCTCATCAACAAGATATTCCATCTCCCCGAGCAGACTCCTTGCCTGAATGCATATAAGCTCAAGCTCACTGGGCTCCTCTCCATGGCTTCGAAACTCTCTGCTCATCATCTCACCAATCTCAGCAAGACATAAGCCAAAAGCTGCTGCTTCCTTTAGGAAAATTGTACAAACAACCAAGACTCTGAGGCATGCCTCTCGAATCATTGGTAGTTCCCTCCGAAGCATATCAGAATCTTGGAAAGGGTCAAGATTATTTATATACTCAAGCTCATCCTCAGAGAATGGAATCGACGCTTGCGGCCAATGGATCCACTCAAAGTATGGATCCTCCAAACTTTCAGGAAGGCAAAGGCCATGATCAATTGGAATGAGCTCCACCTGACCAAACCTCCCAATCCCATCAACCTTCTTGACCAGAAGGTTCCCAGCATGTCTGTCAGTGTTAAGGATCCGTATATCTAAAATTCCTATCCTATGCACAGCAGTGACAGGAAAGCTCGAAGTCCCATAGTCACTGGCATCAAAATCATGAGGTATGAACTGCTGCAACGATGCAATCTTGCTAACATGGTTTCTCTGTTGATTTTTATTTCCATCATTGACATTGAAAATCGAGTGTGTCACCTTCACAAGGGCAGTTGAGGGCACATTGGCAAAGTGGTTATAGTCAAGAAGGTAAGCTGCCACTTCTCTGAACCCAGTCTCTCCAACGCGCACTGAACGTTTGAGGCCTGGCTGCCCTAGAGCTTTTCCAACGAAACCTTTTGGATTGTTAGGGGCGTAAGGTTCCTCATCTGTGGGCTTCACAATAGCAATATTTTCACCATGGCAATTCTTGAAATAGTATGTACCACCAAGGCCACTATGAATAGGAATTGGATCAACCCCAATCCTCAATGCTTTCACAATGTCATTTACCATTTGTTTTACTTTAGCAAAGTGCTCTGAAAATCCTAGTATCTCAATTGGGCCACTCCAATCACTCTGCTGAAGATCCTTCCCAGAGGACGAGAGACATGGTGTAGATGAGCTTCTATGCATAGAATTCTTGGAAAGAAGAAGTGGAGAATCATTTCTACCTGCACTGAGGTCGTTTTTTAACACCTTGTCCCCAAATATCAATAACCTCTCCTCAGTTGGGACATTGAGGGCAAGCTGTAATTTCCTCTTAACAGTATGGGCATTGTCACTCCTGTCTAATTCCATACCCAAAACAATGCCAGTTTTGGTCTGAACAAATACACGCCTCCTTCCAGAAGGCTTTCTTTCCATTCTTTTATTGACACAACACTCACCACTGAGGGGTCCTTCTAAATTTGCAATTGCCACATCTATATGTACAGGATGGTCCAGATCAGGACACATGGAAGGAAGAGGAGAAACTGTAAAATTCAAAGCCGGCAGCAGCAGGGAGCTTCTCTCTCAAGCAGACGCCAATCTGAAATGCCAACAATGAACATGGGGAGAGTTTTGCGCCTTGCACAACCACTTTCTTTCCATTCCTTTATTGACACAACACTCACCACTGAGGGGTCCTTCTAAATTTGCAACTGCCACATCTATATGTACAGGATGGTCACGATCAGGACACATGGAAGGAAGAGGAGAAACTGTAAAATTCAAAGCCGGCAGCAGCAGGGAGCTTCTCTCTCAAGCAGACGCCAATCTGAAATGCCAACAATGAACATGGGGAGAGTTTTGCGCCTTGCACAACCATAATCAAGGCAGTTGATTTCAAAGTGATTCTGTAGTTATCACATTGGAACAGTTGATGGTAAAAGGAAGAGACATGGTGGAACTGCTAGATTGGAGAAGCCATCTGATAATACCGGCTAAAGGAAACACAACGTACGAATCAGGAATATTAAACTAAAAGATAACTAAAACTCACAGAAATGAAAAATAAGAACAGAGTAACTTAAACAAATTCACATATTCTGCTCTTCTTCAAGACAAGACCCAGAAACCTCAAGGGAACAGAGGTTGCTCAACCATAGAACACTTTAGAAATCAATAATAATAATAAAAAAATCTGCATGTGGGATGTAGTTAATGGTGAAGAGGGCTTCCTAAATATTGATCCATGCTGGCATCCACATCCTTTAAGTTATAATCTTACATTTTTCCAAAAGCAATCCCCCACATCAATAAGAAAACAAGGAACAACTACATTTGGCCATCATTAAAATTTAATGTAATCACATTGATAACCCTTCAACCAGGGATAACGTGTTTCTTTCTAGTTGAAGATAAAATTTAATGTAATTACTTTTTTTTTTTTTGATTGGAGGAAATTATTTTTGAAAAATGTATTTTGTGAATTCAGGTAAGTTAGTAAAACTCTGACTATTTCAGGCTCTTATAAGAGGTATACGTTCTGATTCAAACTCGAGATCTGCTATGCAGATTTCAAACCCTTTACCATCACGTTACGCCCCTTGGAGACAATGTAATCACATTGATAACCTTTAAAAGAGTTTATGAGATTTCTGACAGTAATCCGTTTGAATTATTGTTAAAAACAAAATATTTAAACAATTTATAGTTTGCGACAACAAAAAATAACTTATAATTTAAAATAACTTAATTTTAAAATAATTATTCAAAGCTGAAAAACAAATCCCATCTTCAGATAATTTCCATATAAATTCTAAATGACTATATATTTATATAATATGATCATTAAGATTTTTTTTAAAAATTAAATTAACAATTTTCGTTGCATATTTGAACACTCAACTTCAGGAGAGAGGTAGGTTTTCGGTGGAGGTGCACATACGCCAAGTAACAAATCACTTTCTTCCATTGTTAATGACTTTGATACCCTCGATCCATCGTCTTGAAATAGAGTAATGCTGGATGAAAGAAGAAGTTCGAGGATGGTTTTCACGTGCTCAGTAAGCATGATGTTGTCCTTTATATATATATATTAATTAATTAATTAATTAATGGCCTATGTGGGGAGCTAGCCAACCAAACATGTCACATGTTTTTCGACACATCATACTGTCCGAGCAAACCAAAGTAGGAAAGCCAGATTAATTTACCGATGTGGAATTAGTTTGGAACTTGAAACTCTGAAGAAGCTTTATCAATCAGTAGCCGGAAAGATGCACAGGCAACACAGTAGGCCGGCGAAGCAGCCAGGCATGACAATACCTACCTGCAACTGTGCGGCAAAGAAATCAAACTTTCTAGAACAA
>Ga0325410_1001762_pt1 | contig 23954 bp, 8 predicted proteins | sample PopdelMetagenome_16_FD_206182 | JGI IMG/M metagenome (GOLD analysis project Ga0325410, IMG submission 206182) | Populus deltoides microbial communities from Bellville, Georgia, United States - Xylem-PdIQD-R3 | ecosystem: Host-associated > Plants > Phyllosphere > Stem > Wood/Secondary xylem...
TAAACTAAACTAAGCAAAGATGTCAAAACAAATTTGTATTTTAATATTTTGTTATATTTTTTATTATATAATCAAACTTACTTTATTAATTATTAAAACAAATATTTCAAAATAAAAGAGTTTTTTTAATTAAAAAAGCTTCGCATGAATTATAATAAAAAAAAATGACGCTCTCCTTTTCTCTTTTCTATTTAATTTTCCAAAAAACAAAAAAATAAACTTACTTAAGATTAACAACATACATTTAGCATATTGTTCCAATTCAAAGTATATATTTATAACAAAATTATGCAAGATTATTAATGATTGTGATTTTTTTGGAGTTCTTATGACATGTTTGTGTGTGTCGTAAGTAATTGTTAAGTATGGAGTATTGAACAACAATTCAGTTTTATATTCATGGTTTTTATTTTAGTGAAATTAAATGTTATTTTGTATTCTTGAAAACTTAATTAATTTATTTATATATTAAACCATTTTAATTCAATAAATATTTAAACTTGTTTATTTATAACGGATTATGAAAAATATATTAAGTATAAAATTAAACAATATGCATGCAAAACACTTTGAAAAGAAAACTATTATTTTTATTATTATTATTATGGGGAAGAAAACTAGGATCAATTCAATAATTATATATAAAAATACAAATTATGTGTCAAAAAATTTGATTTGAAAAAAAACACTTTTTAATTCGTAAGAACCATCAAGAAGATTTTATTTGTAAATATCAAATATATTATTTTAACTTAAGATATTATATATGCTAAAATTAAAAAGACTTGTACTCTATATAATTGAAAATTCAACTCTATGTGTACGTAGTTAAGAAAGAGACTTAAAAACTAATGTAATTCTTAAAAAAAATAGGTTAAATCTCTTTTTTCTATTATATGCCTATTATAATTTCTTATTCAAATTAATTTCTCCTTATTTTATTGGGAATTTCATATTTTTGCTGATTTGATGGCCACCGCCAACACCTTATGTCAACATCATTCCTTATTTTAGTGTTGTTTACGCAATTATTTCCATTAATATTTTATCATATCTGACTATCATGGATGCCGGATTATTCTGCCTTGTATCCGTGCGAGCAAGAGTTAGGCAGAGAAATCCTAAGGTATATCTAGATATATTTCTTTTTAGAAAATATTGTTTTGAGTTTTATAAAATTTATGATTATTAAAGATTTATAAAGTTATTAATTTTAAAACTTATAAAATTAACTGAGATATATATAAATTGATTTGAATATTCATATTAATAAAAAAAAATTAAAACATAGGACTATTTTTTTAAGAATTATCAAACCTAGGACAATTTCAAAACTCTTTTAATCTTGCCATTTCGAGTTTTCATATAAGGTTAATGAAGGGAGTGTTTAGAATTGCGGTGAAGGTTGTAGTTTAAAGTATTATTTTTGTTTGAAAATATTTTAAAATAATATTTTTTTATTTTTTAAAATTATTTTTGAAGAGGATGTTTGAGAGTGTAATCGCGGTTGTGATATAAAGTATTTTTTATTAAAAAATACATTAAAATAATATTTTTATTTTATTTTTACCATTTGTTTTATTATTCTAGCTTTTAAATAAATAAGAAAATATAACGATTGAAACACATAATCTTATTACATTGATGTTGTTTATATTATACGAGTCAAATCATGGATTTTCTAATATGTGCACTAAAGGTAAAGGAAACCCGAACGTCATTAAATAGAAGTTTTCCGCATAGTACAAAAATAAAAAAACAAAAAAAATTATATGCCCAAATGAATCTATACATGATTTTCTTAAATGATAACGATGATGAGAATTTAAAGGGGACCCAAAAAAAAAACATGTTAATTGTAGTTTTAGCATTTGTGAATGCTGGAATTAATTGCAAAATTTCCCATGGAAGAAAATCAATAGATGAACTAATTGTTGCGTATTTAATTTTCTCGTCAAAATTTTCAGCTTCTATGTGGAATTTAATTTCATTATACTTAATTATTTTATTTATCGATTCACTCGTGTTTACATACAACTTGTATTGTCTTATAAACCCAAAAAATTACCCGCACTCGCACTTTTTTAATGTTGTAAATAAGCAGAATGCACATATGAATATTAACAAAAATCAAGCACATAAATTAATACAGAAAGCAATCCTATTTTTTTTATTAACTCATAAGGATATATACGAGTTTGTCTACGTGTGTTCTATGTAAATATATTCTGGCCTCTAGAACTTGCATTGCCTACAACGCATTGGAATATTTGGGTAACTATTGTGTTAATTGTTATACTCCATGGAATATTTGCTAGCAAGCATATCTAATAAAGTTGTTTTTTCTCTTAATTTTATATTTTAGTTGCGGCCTTGATGATCCTTCCTATCCACTTTGGTGTTCATACAAGAAATCATACTTTAAAAACTTTTTAGATGCCTAAAACACCTTTCCAAGGATCTAATTATAAACTATTTGCACCCTTTTGATTTTGTTCGTGATGCTTATCTATGCTGGTCAATGGTTATCTTTGATAAGCATTGGAGAGCCTGTTTGGAAATACGATGAAACCTGTATTTTTAAAAATTTTAAAAAAATTTAGGTTAAAAATTCTTCCTATCCACTTTGGTTAATGATCCTTTCTATCCACTTTGGTTAATATTTTTTTAGTGTTTTTGAATCGTTTTGATGCGCTGATATCAAAAATAATTTTTTAAAAATAAAAAAAATATCATCTCGATATATTTCTAAACAAAAAATATTTTTAATTGCAACCGTTATCACAATGTTAAAGAAGTTTGTGTGCGCTTGCAATGCAAGCACACAAACAGACACGTGAAACGCAGTTTAATGCTGCGTTTGGACTAGGTTCTGCTCTATAAAGTTTGTAGAGGCAGAGGGTGATTTTAGAAGATTTAACTAAGTTTTTCCATGTTTGGACCTTGGGCCCTGAGGCTACTCAAAATAAAAAACAATAAATAAATAAATAAAGTCGGTTCACTTTATTTATTTATGAACTATATTTAAAGAAACCTTTTAGAACCACTTGATTAGCTAGATTTATTAAATCTAAATGCTAAAAGAAGGAGGATTTTAGGCATGCTAATAATTTTTAAAACAACTAATCTATTTATTGACAACATATATAAAATCACAGGAGATTATGAGAGGCTAATTTTGGCCTTCTCTCCCATTAAATATATATATATATATATATATATATATATATATATATATCAATGGAGCCTCATTAGAGATAGAAATCCCATTAGTTTTTTTCTGTGATATTTATCATAATTGAAATAAACTAACGAAACATTATCGAAATAAAACTATCAAAAAAGTTTGTTAATCATATGGAGGCCCAAAAACTAGAGAAGACAGCGGCCCATAAACTTACTGAAATGAACCCACAAGCCCAACTATCAACGAGCAAGTCGAAGTTGCTTGGGGGCATCAATAAGGTGCTGCTGCTGTTTTTGCTCATTTATTCCATTTTATTTATACACGTTTAAAATGGAGTGATATATATATATATATATCTGTGTGTGTGTGTGTGTGTGTGTGTGTGGAGGGCAGGGTTTATTTTATGCATACATGTAAACACATGCATGGGTTTTTCATTTAAATTAAAGAATTTATATAATTTTAGTGGAATTTCAACAAAATCTTCCCTCAAGTGAACTTACCTAAAATTGTGTTCCGGAGTAAACACCTACACAATGCAATCCAAACCACGTTCGGTTTATACTATCAATGCTTATAGATAGCCTAAAGCATGCTGCCAAACAAATATCATTAATTACAATTATTTACAATATTAATACATAATGATTTTATATTATTGTACAAGTTATATACAGTCATGTATACATACATATACATTGAAAACAATAATTATTAATAATCCATCATTTTACTTCTTCATAAGAACCGAGTTTATCTTTATTGTTAAAAAATATAATCTCTTATAAATCAACTAAATAAATATATATATTCAGATCGTTGAAGGAATTTGAGTTTATAGCTTTAGAAAAAACTAAAAAAATAAAATAATAGTTTTTAATGTTTTTTTAATGATATTCCAAGTTGTCTTAAGGCTTTACGAGCAATTTGTATACATTGCGATAACCAATATAAAATTGGTGATATATTAAAAAGTAGATGTAACGATAAGTCTTGATATATTTTTCAAAGATAAAATATCATAAAATAGTTGCTCTCGAACGAGACTATCTTTATTGGCCATGTAAAGTTAAAGAATAATGTTACGAATCTGCTAATAAAATAAAAATTTTCATTTATTTTCTTTCGGGTCCAACACCTGTATTTTAAAAATGAGAATTAAGTCTTGTTATCAGGTCAATGTTTCAACTCACTATCTTAGATTTAATGTTCATTTTTCTTTTTATGAAAACACTAATACTAGTTTAGATCAACTTTAGCAAAAACATAACACGTATTTTTATTATTTGGGTAGTGTTTGTAGCATAATCGCCTCATTATCTAAATCCTATCTAAAACTCTTAAGATTAATAAAGTTTCTAGTTACAATAAAAGTAATTAACGATTTTTATTTTCTATTTTTTACATGTAGTTACAATAAAAGTAATTCGATTTTTAGCCATCCGAATTAAAAATAAAAATAAAAATAAAAATAAAAATCTCTGAGTATATGAACCTCCATCGTTTTGAAGATGGACGGATAAAAAAAACATCCAAATTACTTAAATAAGGCCTTAAGAATAATATGCAGGCAAAACCCAACTACAAAGTGTCTTCTCTAAATAACTTCACGAAATTCATTCTTTAAAACTTATGATTGGCTTAAGAGTTTACTTATATGGTGTAACTGATTAGTGTATTATTCATGCAAGTAAAAATGATTAAAGATTGGGTTATAATTGTATAGTTTTTAAACTATTTTCTTTTTCTCTTCTTTTTTTTCTTCGGTTTTTCTTTTTCAATAAAAATATAAACTATTCTTCAAAAAAAAATATTAATCTATTCTTCAAAAAAAATATATTAATATCCCTGTTTTGTTTTTGCGTTTCAAAAACGCTTTTAAAAAAAATTGAATTTTTTTTTCTTTTTCTTTGCTTCAAATTAATATATTTTTGGTGTTTTTAAATCATTTTAATGCGCTGATATAAAAAATAATTTTTAAAACATAAAAAAATATTATTTTGATACATTTATGAGTAAAAAACACTTTGAAAAACAACCGCAACCACACTTCCAAACAGGAAAAACCAGTTTCTAAAAGCGGCTGCCGCAGTATGTCAAAAATTTATTTTTTTTATGTAATTTTTATATATTTTTAAATTATTTTAATATATTAATATTAAAAATAAATCTTAAAAAATAAAAAAAATCTTATTCTAATATATTTAAAAAAACACTTTAAAAATTAATTACGTCACACTAAACACTGCCTCAATTTTAATAAGAAAGGCAGAGTTTTCAAACACTGTTTCACGTGACTATTTGAAAATATAATTGCGGTTGCTTTTTAAAGTGCTTTTTACATAGAAATGCATTAAAATAATGTCTTTTTATTTTTTTTAAAATCATTTTTGATATCAGTGTATCAAAATGATATGAAAACACTAAAAAATATTAATTTGAAATAAAGCAAAAAAAATTATTTTTTTAAAAATCACTTTTGAAACGAAAAATAAACATGTAGTTAATATTAATTTAAATATTTTATGTTCGTGATAATATAATTATAAAATACTAAATTTATATCATCAAAAAGTTGACCGAGTTTTTTCATTAGATTTATAAGAAAATAAATTTGACCAAATGTATTAATAAATGCTCTAGGACGTGATCTCAAGATTTAAATCTAAATGATAGAAGAAAAAAAACATTTTAATGGCCACACAAATCTCTTAAAATTACCACACATTCAGCTAGTGACTAAAATATCTATAATCATAGAACATAGATTACACATGAATGTCCCCTCACGTGTGTGGGCCCATGTTGAACAAAAAAAAAAAGGCAAAAAAATAATACCTACAGGCTAGTATCATCTTAACTGTAATCAAATGGAGGTTTAGTTAACCCTGGTTTCCAAATTAACCATGGTCGGGTCACTCGAAATCGCGAACAGACCAATAGAGTATAGACACGACAAGAGAGGCTTTTAGAAAATGGCACAGAGCTTAATAAATTAGAATTAAGAAATAAATAACAATCATTAAAATCGTTTTAAGAACACCCCCACTCTGTCCTTTTGTTAACTCTCCACGGGCAGCCCAAGCCCAAGATCTTTTCAAATTTTCACATGGTGAACAGCCCTGCCCGACCTGCCCTAATCCTGACTAAGAAATTACGGGCAGTTAGTCAGTCAGTCACCCCACCCAAACCTGTACCCTCTAGCTTTCTCTTTCTTTGTTTCTGAAGATATTTATTTTTATTCTATATCTTGTGGACTCTCTCTGTCTCTACGATCAAGATCCAACGGTCCAAAATGGATGGAGCTCTAAACGCTTGTTTTTTCCGGTTTTAGACCCTGAAACCTTCAGATCTGCTCTCTCTGTGCTCAGATCTTCGTTCCTGGTATGCTTCACCTCTTTGACTCTCTTCCTTGCGTTTCAATTTCTCTGTATGTTTCGCTTCTTTTTGAGCTCGGTTTTGCACTTTCTTACTGAAAATGAAAGTTTGTTCTGTTAATATCTTGTTTACTTGCCGTTTTGAGTTTTTTTAGCTCTTTTTGCCTCAATTCTCTAGTTTTGAAATGATTTTCGAGCAATTCCTCGTGTTTTAGGTGCCGTTATGTGAAGTTTTGCTGGCTTTTGCTTCAATCCTTAAGGTTCCGTTGAATTTTAATGCGTTCTCCATTAAAAACTGCTTGTTCTACGTCAAGAACAACCAATTTTTTGCACTTGATATGCAAACTTGTTGTTTTTTCTGCTCCTGTTACGATTTTCGTCAATAGCTAGCTTGATGGTTTTTCAAATTTGGAAGTTGTGTGTCGCCGACAAGGGATTATCATGACAGAAAGTGGTATTTTGTCTAATTTTGATTAAGTATCCACATGAACGAAACTCTTTTTCTTTAACATTCCTTCTTAGCACGCTGTGTAGCCTTTTTCGCTGTTAAACCCAACATTCTTTAATACACGATTTTTTTTTATAATTACGATTCAGTTTTTTTTTTTAATTTGTCTTTTGTGTGGCGTGAGATCTGACGGCTGAAATGGTTTCTAGAACAGATCTAACGGTTACGGATCCTGTTTGTGCAGGTGTTTTATTTCTCTTTTTTCTTTTTCTTTTTTTTGACGCACGCAAATGGAGGCTACGTCCGGTTCAGTGACAGTTACTCTTACTAACGGCTTGTTAATGCGCGCCGGCGAGGTTTTGACTACCTTGCTTGTTTCTGCTCTCTTCAAAACCCAACTCCTCACGGCTCTGGTAAGTTGTGTTATTATTCATTTTGTTATTGCTAGAAAGGGTTTTCTTACATTTTTGCCTAGCTTGTTGTCCTTGATGCTAACGGGCGCTTTTGCTATTTAGTACTTGATTTTCCTAACAGGGTTCCTGCTTTTTCTTTGGTCTCTGTTTGTGTTTTTAGTTTCTCTTTGGTGAGCGTGTTTCATGTTTAATTTTATGCTAACCCGCGCCGAAGGCAGCTGGTTTTGGACCTTTGGTCTGGTATTTGCCATCCACGTTGCTAAAGTGCGCCACAGTGCCTTTTTTTAGGGGTGTGGACATTTCTTAGGTCTGGCTTAACGTGAGCCAATCCTTAGGTGTACGTGGCATTATCTTGCTTTTATATGCATACTTTAGGCTAAAGTGCGCACCGAATTGGTATTTCAGGGGGTGGTTGGTAATGAGTTTTAAGCTGTATTTTTGTTAAATCTGAATATTTTTTGTTTTAAATTATTTTTTTAATTTCTTGTATTGTCTGATATCAAAAATAATTTTTTTAAATAAAAAAATATTATTTTAATATTTTTCTGAATAAAAAATACTTTGAAAAATAATTACTACTAATTAACAGTTTAAGACACAGTTTGAGTTGTCTGTCGGTTTTGTTTGCACGTGTGAGCCGGTTGGAATTTAAAAAATAAAATAAAAATCTCTGTTTTAATTTTTAATTTTTTGATGTCATGTTGTAATGGGAAAAGTCAGGTCAAATGAGAAGCATCTTTTGATGGGGGAAAGGCTGAGTTCGAATATTATTTTCGTTGTGTCTTATGTTATGTCATAGGAGATATAACTATTCCTAGACGACACGTGTTATTATTTTATTTCATCAATTCTTATAAATATATAAAAAATATGTAATAATGATATCTTGATTATTTCAAGATGATAAATCAGCCAGAGTAGGAAGGGTCTCCACTTTTTGGCATTTACTGTGATTTGTCTCTTCCAGTTATGTGTTTGCTTGCACGTTTTGGCTTGTCCCCCTCCCAGCAACTTGCTTTATTTTATTTTTTATAGGTCTTTAATTATTCACCACACCAGCCTGAATTTGTTTAAATGAAACCATCTAAGTTTGAAACAGTCGAGACCCATTAAAATAAAGGAGTGAAGTTGTTGAGGGTCGCTAGTTTTATGTCGTGGCGTAACCTACTCCGAATCGTCTAGCCCCCCCCCCCCCCCCCGGGAATAGTCATAGGTGAAGTCACCAGCCTAAATTGAGACGATAAAGATGTAAAAGCCTTAATTTGCTATTATGATCCCTGATGGAATCTTTGTACTGATGCTTTGAGTTTCTCGTTAGTGAGAAAAAGTTGTCCAAACAATAAAAGATGAATTATATATGGAATCTTGATTTAGAGTAGTGTGGCCGGTGAAGGGATGTTTCTCCTGTATGTGAAGAGAACCTCATTTCCCTTTCCCATTGTGGTTGCGGTATATATTCCAGTTGCACCGGGGTCATGTAGCTCTTTCTTTTCAAAATTAGGAACAAAGAATTATATACTGTAAAAGAGAGAGAGAAGAACCTGGTTCGCTTTGTAATGCGCTTTATTATGTACTCTAGTGGCTACCTCTTTAAATGGAGGTACTTTAATAAGTTTATGGGCCTTAATGCTCTCAGTTATTCGGTCTACCGCACTTTTTGATACCTTCTCATCACCCAGCTGAGAACTCAACTCTTATTTATATACCTTATTTTTTTTTTTTTTCTAATTTACAATCTTTTCCCACATGCTTATGGTATTGTGGGATTAAATAGGTGTCCTAAATTGATGTAGTTAGAAGTTGAAAAGTTTCTTTAAGGCCAATAGAAACAAAGAATGTTTAGTTACTGGTTGTTTTCACTTTCGAAATAAAACTTACAAAATGAAGCCTGCCTCTTTGATTTCCTAAATATATTTTTATTCATCAAGTGGTGAAAGTGTTCCGAGCGGCTAGACATCGATTTCAAGGGTAAAATCTTTGAAGAGTTTTTTTATAGTTGCTTGCTACATCACATGTCTACGCCGTTGTTGTCTTCTTAATATTTTGTTTGTCATTTAAGAATATGCGATGGTGCTTTTTTATTTAGCTCATTCTTCGGTAACTATATTGTATTACTATACTATTTAATGTACTAGTTTGGAGACCTTGTGTCCAGCAATCTTTCATTGCCCATGCTATGCAAAGTCTCCGTTTGACCTGCTATGAAATGCTATTTTGTAAAAATGGTTTCAGGATCCCAGTGGGTTGTTGCTGACTAACAAACCTAGAATGGATGGAGATGAGGCACAAGGCCATGACAAGCCAGTTGATGCAGAAGGAGATGATGACAATGATGATGACGACGACGAGGAGGAGGAAGGGGGTGATGGATTAGGAGAAGGTGAAGAGGAGTTGTCCTCTGAAGATGGAGGTGACTTGGGCAACGATCCCAACAATAACAAGAGTAACTCAAAGAAGGGTCCAGGTGGTGGAGCAGCAGGTGGGGCAGAAGAGAATGGAGAAGAGGAAGAAGATGACGATGAAGAAGGCGAAGGTCAAGATGACGATGACGACGACGATGAAGACGACGACGATGACGACGACGACGGTGGAGAAGAGGATGAGGAAGAAGTTGAGGAGGTAGAGAATGAGGATGAAGAGGAAGAAGATGAAGACGAGGAAGCCCTCCAGCCCCCAAAGAAGAGGAAGAAGTGAAGTAGGAGAATAGTGGAGCCTCCTCAGTGCAGATATACTGTTTGTTTCTCAGTGACTTGTTAACTTTGTCGATCTTCTTAGATTACGAGGGGGGCTTGTTTAGGATAATGGTATTATGCATAATTATCGTATTTTCCTTGCATGGTTAGAGTACACTCTAGAACTTTGAGCTGCGGCGGCAATGATTAATTCGAAAAATGTAATGATTATGATCTTTAAGCCACATTTAATCAGAGTTTCTATTGTTGCTGATATTATACTGCTGCTACTTGCAAATGGGTTGGTTTTATGGACTGATTTGGAACGTCAGTAATAAATCTCAGAAGTAACCAACCGTCGCTAACCGTGAAAAAACACAAAGGTAAAAGAGATGGATAAAACTGGCGGGTAGAAGAGGAGAACGGGCAGAAGATGTGCTTATAATTTATGTAGTTAATTGTTAATATAATAATGTCGATTTGTGTGAAGGCCACAATCGTTGTTAGCACCTAATTCGTTGTTTAGATGCTAACTTGCAAATGGGTGTTTTTAAGAAAAAACAATTAATTGTAAATTAAAAAACCATTTTCATATATAATTAAATAAATTAAAAATTATATATATATATATATTAATAAATACAAAAATATAGTTGTTAATGTTAACTAAATTTCAAATTATAAAATTAAAATTAAGAAATATAATTGTGGATTGGTTGCAATTAAAGATTTTGTTTTTTTAAAAAAAACTGATTTCTTATTTAATCAAATAATAACAAAAACAAATATACACAAAAAGTAGAAAAAAAACAAATAATATATAGGGTTGTATATAAATGTTATAATCTCTTTTGTAAACCAAATAAAAACTAAATGATATTTTATTAACAAATATAAAAAAATCTCAAATTTATTTATTTTAATTAATCTCAATTAAAACCTAGGCTGGGCATCAAACAATTACATTTAATCTATCTATTTAAACTAAGTTAATATATATAAAACAAAGTTAAAAAGGGGCCAGATGCTCGGCCATAAGTGGGCCAATTAGTCTGCTTTGCCTCTCAAAACCAAAAAGCCATGTATGCTAGCTGACAAAGCCAAGCCCATGTGGCCTTTTATTTATTTATTTTTATCAAAACTAGAGGGGCATTTATTTATTTTAAAAATAAATTATGATAGATAATGTGTTACTTACTGTGGAAGACGATACGTCATCTGGAAACATAGTTTATAGCCACAAAAGAGGTGGCTGAAAAATTAGGTTAAGATTTTTTAATTTTAAAATTTATTTTTATCTAAAAATACAATAAATAAATTCTAGAAGGCTTGCTAAACCCGTTGTGGGCTTAAATTAGCCCAAAACAAGTTTAAGGCATGGTGTGTGTGTTTTTTTTTAATAAGATTAATACAAAAAAAAAAAAAACACATCAATCAAACTCTCATTGAATAGAACCCTTGACATCAAGATCATCTTATTTTATAGTTGAAATCATGTCAACTAACAACTTTGTCTTTGCATTCTTGTTTTCCAATCACTTTCTCTATCTTTTTTTGTCAAATCAAAAACTAAAAATTAAATAAAATAAATTTTTAGACAAAAATAAACATTATAAAAACTAAGGGGATTAAAAAGAAATTGGATCCAAAGTAAGTGGACCTAAGTATACTTTTACAAGCCAATTGAGATTGGTAATTTATTTTCTTCATGTGTTACACTTTAATCCTATGTTTTTTTTTTTAAATTTCATCCTGCCATAATAAATTATATGAAATTAGTCATTAATTTGGTCATGAAAGAATGCAATTGAAGAGAAAAAGTTTGATGATAAAAAAAATTCACAAATTCCTTTTCATCTTATTTCGTCATCAGAATCGGGCCAACCGACAACTTGCTTTCTCTATCCCTGTTTTCGAGTCATTTTCTCCATTCTATGTAAAGTTAGGAACTAAAAATAAACAAAATGAATTTTTGAACCGAAATAAAAATTGCAAACCTAACAGCTTGTTTGTAACCAAATAATATGCTAAATTCAATTCAATTCAAGAACAAATTTTAATTCAATTGATAACCTATTACAATTAATTCTTATATTTGAAATAAAATATTAAATCATGTAATGAAATTTACTTATACTATTTGAAATACATGTAAAAATGAGTTGAATTACCAATCTTTACTATTTTACTTTTAATTTATAAATTATTCTCGTTACATTAATTTTTTTTTTTGCTATAAGGACCTTAATATTTATTAAAAATGACATTAAACTCAATTGAGATTATGGAAAATTGATGTCACAAAAATAAAGACAACAAGAAACAAAGAAAGAGTATAGAAAGGAAAAAAAAAAGTTATTGGAAAATAGATTTGGATTAAGAAAGGTACCTGCATATTGTTGAGGCCCAACAAAATCTGATTTACATACTTGGCATAATTAGCACAGGATGCACCCTTAAGAGAAGGAAGAATGCATGCATGCAGCAGACAACGAGAACCTTGACACCATAGGCTTTTGAAAATGGCTTTCCTGAAATAACAATATTTAGATCGAGAACGAGAAATTATCACAACACAAACAGTAAAGATGAATGAACACCGGAAATGGGGATAGATACTGCAGAAGGGGCTGAATCAGAAAAGTGCAACAAAATTTATGAACAGATAAAAGTGGAAAGGAAATAGCTATAAGTGTGGAACAAAAAAAGGTTACGAACATACAGAATTTGTCTTGCACAAACTTATTTCTGCATGCTGATATACCTCTAATGACTGCCATCTAGTTGACATGGAGCAGAAAAGGGCTTGTTTATTAGTAAAATTTTTTGGTTTCTTCACCACTTTTCAGGCTATATAGAGATGGTGGCAACTGAAATACGTTGTAACTTTGAAAGAATAAAGTAAAGAAGCAATTTAAATTTTAGGATTGAAAATAACTTGTATAGAGAGATGATTAGCACATGATATTTCTTGCTTCAATGTGGTTTGAAATCTAATAAATTCAAGTTTGATGGGAAAGAAACCCTCAAAAGCTCAAGTATTAAAAAAACACAGTCTAAACAACGTGCCTGACCCCAACTATCCATGGACTCACCCTCCAATCTAAGCCCACAATATTGGGCTCAACCCCTTGGTCGAGCCCAGCAGAAATGGGCTCAGGCGACACCTGGGCCCATTAACACTGAGCCTAATAACAATAGGTTCAAGTAGTGCATGTGCCCAACGCTAGATGCTCAATGTCCCCAGCACCCCATGGGCTTGGGCACGTGCACTTGTCCAAGCACAGGCAGTGTGCTTGGGTCATTTTTCTCTCTTAACAGGCTTAGGCAACTCGCTTGAGCCCAACACTTTTTTGAGATTTTTTCAGGACCCCACGTGCGTGTCTTAGTAAGTTTTCGGGACCCCCACACGCATCCTTTAGTATTTTATATTAATCCAATATGTATTATTTTTAGTAGAATGCAACTTAAAATACTATATTAGTTTATAGGGGTGAAATGACTTTTTACTCTATCCTCTTCATAAAAGGACAATACTCATAAGCTATAAATACCCCATGAATCCATAATGTTTAAGGTTCCAATATCTTTATTCTTAATATTTTTAGCATACATATTTTCAAATTATATTGCTCAAAAATACCATTGCACTTTCTCTCTCTACAAAAGTATTGACTTAAGCATTTAAAAGTTCCCACATTCATAAAAAAAAAAGACCTTTTGCAAGTACCAGCTTTAAGCCACCCGACTTACCAGGCATCAATTACTAGACATAATGATTAGGGAGAATAGATCAGATTAATAGAACTATATGATCAACCTATTATCCAATGATATAAGCCTTATTCCTAAACATATTGAGTTTTGTGACTTCATCAAAACCCATCCGTAAAGTTTCATCCCCTGAATCCAAGTCAATCTAAAAACTAATTTTTCCCGAGAAAAATCAAGAATTAAACACAAGAGATATAGAGAATTAGAATGGAAGCATGTTGATTAAATTAAAAAGAAAAGGATGCCAACAACATGACTCCTCCACTAAAAAAAAAGAAAGAGGTGGTATTTTTAGAATATTATTTTCAATGTTATTTTAAGAGAAATTACTATAGAAAAAAAAATCTCTTATCTTATTTGATTTTGCTTCTTTTTATGAATTAAGTTTAACATGGAATTCAAATCAATACCTTCAAAAGGGCTCCAAACACAAGAATTGCTTAAATCTTGTGAATTGTGAATTAAATTCAATTCATAGGGGTTCTAAATAGCCTATAAAAAAATTGAAAATGAATTCAATACGAAGTAGGTGAACCAAAGTGTAATTTTACATGCCAGTTGAGATTGGTCACTTATTTTCTATGTCTGTTACACTTTGATCATCTGTTTTTTTTTTTTAATTTTATCCTCTTATAACAAATTATACAAAATTGGTTATTAATTTGGCCATGAAAGGGTACAATAGAAGAGGAAAAAAGTTTGATGACTAAAATAAAAATAAAATTGTCATTGCTCCTGTTCACAATAATATACTAGATAGATGGTCTGCGCCATGTCATGAGCCATGTCAAGTTTTTTCTAACCTAAAAAAGAATATTTAAGTGATGGCAACGCCTTTAAAGAAGCAAGAAAAGTTTAAGACCTGGATCATTGATTTCACTGGGTTCAATAAAATTGGTTTATTTAATAATATGATTAGAAAAAGCATCAACAATAAATAAAGCAAAGACAATGACAATAATTAACTATAACAAATGAGCTGTCAATATCATACTTAGGAGGAGAAGAATGAAAAGTCTGTTGAAGGCTCGTTGTTGCTCCATTATAAACACCACCACACCACCAGAGAAAGCTCATAGAGACAATTCTAACGCCATTGTGAAAGGCTGCACGGTGATGCTAAAAAAAGGCTATACGCGTCGTCAGAACGACTTAGAAATCAAACCAAACAAAATACCATGAAATGAGAATCTCATGCTTATATTTAATTAAAAATAAAATTTCTTTTAAAACAATTAAATTTAAGAAAGAATGAAAAGTAAAAAGACTAGAGATAACCTCAGTCATTTTCAAAATTAATTAAAAATCCTATAGAAAACAATAAAAAAAATAATGGAGTCCAATTTCAAATGAAATAAGTGTCGAATGATGAAATTGAAAAAACATGAGCTTAAAAAAAGAAAAAGAAAAAAACCAGACAAACTTGGGTGAATTCCCAAACTCGCAACCCATGAAATTTTAGACCCCAGTTCAATCATCAAACTCAATTTCCAACCAATTTAATATTGAAAGATGAAATCAAAAAAAATATAAATATAAGAAAATTTTCAAATTAAAAGTAGAAATAAAAAAATTAAGATAAAATATGATAGGAAAGAAAACCAAAGAGAATGAAATCATAAAAAGAATCCTATTTTAAAAATAATCTTAAATAAAACAAATAATAATAAAAAGAATGAAGACCAAATTTGATAGATGAAAATAGTGGATGATGAAATTGAAAAACAAATATCCAATTTAAAAATTATTTCAAATAAAATAAATAATAATCAAAAGAATAAGGACCAAATATGAAGAAAAAAATCATAGGGCTGTTTCAAAATTTTTGAAGGGCAGGCACAAAAATCAAAGAGGAGAGAGAAAATAAAAAAAATTATAGGTCAGTATTCCACACAGTTCTCTTAGAGATAGGAGGGTTGCAAAGACAATTCGAACGTTATCCTAAAAGTCACCGTTTGGTCGTCGAACGTCCTCTCACGCGCTGTTCGAATAGCGTGGACACAACCCACACAAAAAATTTGTTTTAAAAATATCATTTTATATTTATTAAAATGTCAAATTATCTCTCAATCAACTTGATTATTATTAAAAAAATAAGGATCAAAATATTTATTAAAAGCCCGGATGCTAGTTAAAGAAATTTTATTTTTAAAAGAAATTTAGTTATTTCACTCTATTCTAAACAAATAAAAATTCACAAAAACTCCTAGAGATCAATAAAATAAATCTTACTTTTAAAAACAATTTAATCATTTTACTATAATATAAAAATAAAAAAATTTCAAGCTATCCCTTATCAATATGATAATAAGTAACGGACCTTGTAATAAAGTGTGTTTGTTTTTGTGGTTAAAGTTTGAAAAAATTTGGTTTTCAAAAATTAGGTGTGTTTGATTTAAATAGGTGTTTGGTTAAAATTATGACTGAAAATTCTTTTTAAAAAATAATAAGTTATAATTGTTTGTTTAAAAGTGTGGTTGAAGTTGAAGATTGATTTTAAATTACCATAAATGACAACTAATTTATGTATTAATTTGTATTGTATTTAAACATACATTTACATAAGATAAATTAAAAAGAAGGAAACTAATTTTTTATTGTATTTAAATATATATTATCATTTATTAAAAGCATGTTAATAATGGTTTTTATAGTTTTTTTTTAAATTATGGTTGAAAATGAGGTTGAATAAAAAATAGTTTAATGGGTTTGGTTAAATATTCTTTTTAAATTGAGGTTATAAAATAACTAAAAAAATATATATTAATATTGATGTTTTTAATTTAAATATTATAAATTTAATTACACTATTACATCATTAAATAAATAATACTTTATATCAAATATTTTTTTATTATTCCATTAATTTATTTACAATTTCATCACGTATGAAATTCATCTGATAAGAAGTATAATTTTCATGGTTTTTTGAGCGTGAACAATGCATGTGAATAAATCTTACCTGGGCACTGTTCACTTCTTGAAGTGAACAGTACGGAGTGAATTAATTCACTTGGTATAAACACGAGAAACAACTCTTAACTTTTGTGCGAACCAGTGGTTTCATCATAAAACATATGGATCCCACACAAATAATAAATTGTTTTTTAATATTACCAAACATGATGTTTACATGGTTTGCTTTAAAAGTTAAAGCTATCGCGTAAACAAACACCCTTTATATAAATGCTAAACTAATCTCAATCAAAAATATTTTTTATATAATAATTTATTTTAAACTACAACAATAATACAAAACACGATGCAAATGTAAAAAGTATATGGATCCCACCATTTTAAAAATTAATTTTATTGTTACCAAACACTGGGTTTATTGTGATTTGTATGAAACGTAAAAGCAATCGGGTAAACAAACACTCTATGAACAGTCTCCAACAGCCACTTCAGTAATTTTTCATGGAAAGACAATTATCATTGCATTGTACTATTTATAGTGTTGTGTTTCGGTGTGTGCAATCAAACCTTAATCCCTTTTAGTTTTTTCTTTCTTTTAACAAGAGTATGAATAGAAAAAATACACAGTAAATGTGCGAGCTGTCTTAGTTAATTTCTTAATTAATAGTTTATAATTAATAAATAATACAAAGATGAAATGGGACGAGGCACCTTTCTTTGGATTTTAATATTCTATTTTAGGTACTCCCTCCTTCCTCTCCATTTCAACAGCAAAGCTGGCACACAAATGCAGATAGATATCAAACTAAACTTTGTTCATATATATATATATACACACACATACAATTCAGAACTCCTGTGCTCATCTTGTTTCGTACAGATCTTCAATATCCTTGGCAAATCATCAAGTAATTGTTTAGTACAGATCTTCAACATCCTTGGCAAATCATCAAGTAGTTGTTCAGTATGATCAACAAGTGCTTGATAACATACCAGACAAATCATCTCCACTCCCGTTTCATGACATGTTTTCATTAATGTATTCGGACCTAGCACCAGTACTAAAGTATTCTGAGCATCTCTCAACTAACCCACAACGAGCTTTTACTTTGTTGGAAAATGACCTAACACAAATAATATATCAAGATTTCTTCACAAGGAACTGCTTGAGTACCATATAAATGATCTTATAAGATTCAGCTCTTAATACAGTACTGGTCGGCTGCTAACCTAAAAATGTTCCTTCTCTTCGGCAACGCTCACCGCAGCATACAGTAACGCAAGAGAATGCCTTACTCCAACAAGTGCTAGAGATAATCATGCCAGCCCTGGCAAGAATTGGGATACACCAGTTGACAATTGAGATTTTGCTTGGCTAAATTATGAACAGTCAGTAGTACTGCAAGATATCTTTTGAGCAAGCTTTCTTCACAAGTTATTGCACAAGTGAGTGAAAAATCACAAATGAAGCAGCTAATAAAAGCAAATAATAGATGCCCACCAATCCTTCATGACCGTTATGGTATATTTCAAACTTGCTTTTTTGTAAATTTATAGCTCGGAAAATCAAGATTTGATTGGATTTTTTCATATTGATTCTCAAACAAAAAGAAAAGCAGGATCTGCTTACAAGAAAAGGGCAACAAGCTAAGAGCATATTGCAGTATGTAGTCAGTGCATTGATCTTGAGAACCTTTTTTCCATAAAAGATCCCTTCAAAGTCACTAAAAGAGCAACGAAACTTGCACTTTGATGGGCCAATCTTGAAATAATAAAGACACTAAAAGAAGGCTTCAATCACTGAGCATCACATGAAGCAACTCAAAACAGAATAAAATAAAAGGAAAGAAATGAATGAAGAGCTTGTTTGTTTTTTTTATTTTAAAAGTAGTTTTAAAACAAATTGTTTTTATTTTTATTTTTTTGTTTCAAATTAATATATTTTAATGTTTTTACATTATATTAAAAATAATTATTTAAAAAAATATTATTTTAATATATTTATAAATAAAAAATACTTGAAAAACAATCAACACTACACTCTTGAATACTTTCATAGCGAATCTCAACTTTTAGATAGGTATAATTGAGTTGAGTTAGGTGAAGACAAAGAATAGTAAGGTTCAAATACTTTACTTGTAAAATAAAGATCTCTTCAACGACGATCACTCTTGTAAACCCTCGTAAATTAAGGTTAGATTACCAAAATAGAGTATTTAACATAAAAAATAGTACTCCAAAATTCGCATAAAATAGATAATACTCATTTTACCCGCCGAGTCTGTCTATGGATGATAAAAAATCAAATTAAGCATCCAAATATATATGTGAAGATGAAGACAGAAACCATGTTCCCACGTTGCAGCATTGAAACAGAAGCAGAATGAAAAGAGAGAAAACCAAAAATATCAAGAATTCGAATGTCTTGTAGAGAAGCAAAGGGTACCATTTCTTACAAGGTAAGTCAAAGAAAGTGACGACGACAAGGAAGGGAAGGATGAAGATGAAGATGAAGATATTGAAGATGGTGAGAAAGAGTTCACAAGGTTGAGTCAAATGTGGCTAGCTTAACATTATAAACTATAAGAATATCCCAGCTTCAAATATCCCTAGCAGATGATGCCCATTAATTATCTCTTAGATAAAATCCCTCAACAAGTATATATGGACATTGTTCCTAGCTCAAGCTCAGAGCAAATCATCTGCAAATATGGAGTGCAGTGCAGTCGTGTAAAAATAGTTACACAAGATAAACATAATTGACCTCTCAAAGAAAAGATTTTATTCGAAACTTTCAACAGAGATGAGCTTTAGAACATGCGAAATCAGATGCCATTACTATCTGAGAAGGAAAAACACATGCAGTTTGACAATATAATTGGAAACTGCAGATCTGACTACGTGCCAGCAGTTTTCGAAATCAACAGACATCCAAGAAGCTGAAAATCTCATCGTAAAGAGCTAACAAATGAACAGTACAACGAGCCAACTAATGTGTGATGGTGCAGATAACAAATTTTAGTAGAAATTAAATTGGAAAAGCATCAATTGGCCCCTTACACAATGTGATGGTGAAGTTATAGCAGATTGCTGCAATGCAATAGATGTATCACACGAGAATTAATAATGATTCTGATTGATTTGTTAAGAATAGGCGTGAAACATCAAGTCAGTTTGCACTTTTACTTGTTGATCGGTTGCTACATCAATATCATTGTTAATCTTTTTATTATTATATTAATTTTGATGGGTCTAAGGTTTACATTCCCAATCATATAGTTCATCTGATAGAATTTGAGGCAAGATTCGTAAAAGATACATTTCGAAAATTCTAATGAGCCATAAAGTATATCTAGACATTTAGGGTTTAGTGTAAATTGCATCCTTTTAACCCTAACATATCATGTGAGTACTCATTACTTGATTAAATCTGAGATGGTCTGTTTAACCTTCTAGAAATTTTATTTGCCCAACAAATTCATACGTACATCTTCAAATAAAACCTAGGTGTTTATAAAACCCAACAAGACATTACCCCAAATAGAAAGCACATTTCAACCATCCTTTTATAGACTCAACTTCGAAGCCAGTCGTTTAGCCTTGGGTGCATTCCATCTCGATCAAATTTAGTTTACTTGTCGTAAACCATGAAAACATAACACACATGTATTAAATGAATACATGCCTCTTGATCACATGTTCTTTATAAATTGATCTTGTTATCATCATCAATGGTACATGACCCACAAAACCAAGAAATCAAGAAACTTTTGTTGTGGCTCGTTGTCACTTTAGACCAGGGGTGATCATTTTCAGTTCGGTTCGGTTTTTATAAAAAAAAGTAACCAAACCTATAGTTTAAAGACCTGGCCCGGGTTCCGGATTTTGACCGGGTCGGCTGGGTCAAATTTTTTTTAAAAAATCAAAACGACGTCGTTTTAGTAAAAAAACAAAAAAAACAAAAGTTAACGGGTTTGCAACCGGTCTTGCCGGGTCATCCGAGTCACGTCGGGTTTTTCCTTCCCCTATTGTTTCTTCAACCCGGCCCGGTTCCAGCTCCGGGTCGGCTGGGTCCTTGGTCGACCCGCCGGGCCGAGCTAAGTTTCAAAACTATGTCTAAACCAAATTTTTTTTATAAAAAAACCGAAACCGGTTCGAACCTAGTTGGATTGGTTTTTTCGGTTTGGCTTGATTTTTTTTGGTTTGACTAGGTTTTTTTCTGGTTGGGTTCAATTCGGTTTTTTTGATTTCAGCTTATAAAACCGAAACCGAACCAAACTGGTCGGTTTTTTAAAATTTTAATCGGTTTAATCAGTTTTTCGATTTTTTTTTACCCCTACTTTAGACTTATATTTCTAAGTACACCAAAACTATAGGTGATAGATGTATTAATCATTATATCTTTTTCATAAACACAATTACATGGATTTAAAACTATATAAGTATCTTTAACCCAAAGGTTAATCATCTAAGTCTTTACAATTTTCATCTTTTTTTAAACTTTGTAAACATACATAATCCAACATCTGAGGTTTATTTTCTTCATCAATACTAACTCAAATATTAGAGGATTTCTCAAGTGCAATATAAGATTTATCTAGCAAGTGTTTGTATTACTTTAGTTCAGCGTTTTCAACTTTCCAATCCCCGTGTCAATTTTAGGTAGTATTTGAAATTGTAATAGTGGTTGCTTTTAAAAATGTCTTTTGCTTGAAAATGTATCAAAATAATATTTTTTTTGAAATTTATTTTTAACATTAGTATATCAAATCATTCAAAAAAAAAAAATTGAAGGAAAAAAAATTTTCAAGAATTTTCAAAAGCGCTTTTTGAACCCAAAAACAAACACGCCAGAAAGAAATTCATATTAGTAGATTTTTTTATGAACCCTATTAAATTTGTTTTTAACCGCATCAATATTATTTGATATAGAAGCCATCCTATGAAGTATGAATTATTTAAAATTCCTCACAAACATGTATCAAGTTTATATTCGAGATGATATTTGGTTTCACATTTCCCAATACATATCATGTGTTTCTCAAACATATTAAAAATCAATGAATAACAAAAAAATTAATTTACTTAGAGATGTTTTGAAAATGTCAGTACCTCATAGATGCTATTTGATATCACAAATTTCAATTATTTTTGTACACACAAATTTAAAATATTAAAATACACTAAAATAGTGAAAAAGATACAATAATGAATTTGATTACAAAAAAAGGTGAAACTCGCTTTAAGGTAAAATGGTTAGATCTAGATCTTGCTTTTAGGCTCGTATGAATATCTTTCCATCCAAAACAAGATTTAAATGTCATCGTTAATAAGAGAATTTGTGCACATAAAAAGCACTCCAAAAGAGTTTCCACCTTTGCTTGTAGTCAAATTTATTATTATAATTTTATCACCATTTTAGTATATTTTAATACATGAAATTTTTGCAAATTTCTAGCATGCCCAGTGGAACACTCTCTTCCTCTCATCTCTCAAATCAACATATGTACTATCCAAATTTGAAAAATATAAATCATGTAAGTCATTCTCCAATCTATGTTCAAGGTGTTGAAGTGGATACCATGCCAATCACTCGTCTAAGGACTCAGTTTGGAAAATTCAAGTTGGTCTTTCTACCAAATTCACCTAAAGAAGGAAGAATTTCCATTTAAATAACAAATTCATTCATTTTAATAAAATTTGACAGAGCTTTCCTAATATGAAAACTCTACCTAAATTTTTATCTCGTATTAGTACCTGCATCATAAACAACAATATAACCCACATTTAGCTCATATCGTCTCACACTTACATAAGAATGCTCTTCGGCCATCATCCATCATTTCCACCAAATACTATCACACACCAAACATTTCCAATCATGAAGATTACATAGTCGATACTTACTTAAATTATCCATACATTAAGATAACTATTTGTTTCCATACAAGATTGTATTATCTTAAATTAAGGTTACATAACTGGAATCTACATATTAGAACTTATTTCAGAGTTATACCTAGATAATGTTATAACAAAAAAAACTATAAAGGAAGCAATTAAGGTCAAGGCGACTAATAAAAAATACATGCATATCACGTGTAAATTGTAGAATAAATACGTTTATAATATAAAAGGATTTATTTCAATCCCAATATTCAAAGCAATTTTAACAATTAAAGAGGTAAATAAGGCTATCATTTCCTTGAGTTTATGTTGTACAAGCTCCTAATAAGTCAAATTCCATTTCGCATGCTTCTTCTACAACTCCTAACAATAACTTAATGTTCGTTTAAATATATTCAACTATTTGACTAATAATCAATTCAATCCAACACATAATTTCACATTCAACACCCAAATTAATATTAATCAATTATTATTTACTTTTTATAATTTCATATAATTTCATAAATAGCAAATATCAGTCAATTATTAAAAAAATCCATAATTTACTTAATTTTTATGCCATCAAAATAAACTCTTCACTTAGGACTTTCACATTTCCAAATTTTCAATTTAATTCACACACCTTATGAACACATCAACCCTACGATTTAAAGTTCCTAAATTTTCCAAGAACATGGCCACACTTATCAAATCATGCAACAATCCCAATTCCACCCCAATAACAATAAATTTAAAAATTACAACATCACCAAACCTAATTTCTAAATATTTCATGTTCACAATTTAGCTTTTCAGCCATATAAGCAAGAATACTAAACAACCAAATTTTCAACCTATCAAATTCAATACAATCAATTTAAATTTGATATACAAATTTTTCAAACTTAAATACTTCATTTAATTTAATTCTATTCACAATCATCACCTACACTTTTTTTTATATATAATTTAAGACAATGAAATAAATCTATTAATCATGATTAACTTCTCGAATTTCCTAAAGCTTTCTAGCTAACAATTCGGCCAATCATCATAAAAAACATAATTTGATTTGGTTCCATACTTATCTACTCATCAAGATTTTCAAATTTCCACACCCACACCTTCCTATATTATGTCAAAGATTTAAAGTGCATTTAATTAGCTTATATATATATATATATATATATATATATATATATATATATATATATATATATATATATATATATATATTATGTATTAATATATATATAAAGAAATAAGAAAAAAAAATAA
>Ga0325410_1001766_pt1 | contig 23933 bp, 10 predicted proteins | sample PopdelMetagenome_16_FD_206182 | JGI IMG/M metagenome (GOLD analysis project Ga0325410, IMG submission 206182) | Populus deltoides microbial communities from Bellville, Georgia, United States - Xylem-PdIQD-R3 | ecosystem: Host-associated > Plants > Phyllosphere > Stem > Wood/Secondary xylem...
ATATGGATTATGATGCTTAGTGTTTTAATGCTTTAGTGGACTCACCTTGTATTTTTCATAGAAGACTTGGTCATGCCAATATGGAAGTAATTCAAAGTTTGTAAAAAAAAAAAAAGGCTTGTGAGAGGACTTTCAAAACTTGAGTATTAAAAAAAAGTGATTTGCGATGTTTGCCACTATGAAAAGCAAGTCAAAAGCTCATTCAAAGCCAATAATCAAGTCTCCACAAATCAAGCACTACAGTTCCTTCATATGGACCTATTCGGTCCTATGCATGTTTCAAGTCTTGGTGGAAAAAAAATATGCATTTGTCATAGTAGATGATTATACTAAGTTTACATAGGTTCTATTTTATGCACATAAAGATGAAGCACTTAAAGCCTTTTCAAAATTTTATAAAAGAGTTCAAAATAAAAAGGGCTACTTGATTTAAAAATTAGAAGTGATCATGGTAGAGAATTTAAAAACCTTTTATTTGAAATTTTTTGTGATGAAAATCGTTTTAAGCATGCATCTTCAACTCTTAGAACTCCACAATAAAATGATGTTGTAGATGGAAAAAATTGCACTCTTCAAGAAATGAAAAAAATTATGCTTAATGAGCATGGTTTGCCTCAATATTTTTGAATGGAAGCCATAAACACTTCTTATTATGCTTGAAACTGAATTTTGCTTTGACCAATCTTGCATAAAACTCCATATAAGCCTTGGTTTAAAATAAAACCCAACATGTCATATTTTTGGATGTTTGGTTCAAAATGTTTCATTTTAAATACCAAAGATAATTTAGAAAAATTAGATTCCAAATATGATGAAGGCATCTTTATTGGTTGCTCTTCAATTAGCAAAGCATATAGAATATATAATTGTAAAATTTTAGTAATTGAATAATATATGCTTGTTGTATTTGATAACTCTAACCCTTGTGATCCTAAAAAGACAAAAAAAGAAAAAAAAATGAAGAAGTTGGTGTCGATGTTGTCTTTGATAGGTTAAACCTAAATAAAGACCAAGAAGACACCATGACTAATAATGATATATATAAAAAAAGATTCAATTATGACACCTGAACAAATTCATCAATATAAGCAATGAGAGCCTTCTCAAAGCTTTTCTAAAGCAATCCAACGATCAAGGAGACTCTCACAAGATGCTATAATTAGTGATCCAATGAGTGGAGTAAGAACAACAACCTCTATGATAAATCAAATTGGTAATGTTGCTTTTATCTCCAAAATTGAACCTAAAATTAGTGATGAAGCCTTGAGTGATTAGTGTTGGATATTCTTGATACAAGAGTAGCTTGATCAATCTGAAAGAAATCAAGTATCAGAATTAGTCCTTAAGCCCAAAGGTCATTCCATTATTGGAACTAAATGGATCTTTCACAACAAACTTGATGTATCTAGAGAATTTGTTCGAAACAAAGCTCGATTGGTTACACAAGGCTACAACCAAGAAGAAGGTATAGACTATGATAAGACCTATGCCCCCGTAGTTAGAATAAAATCTATTAATTTGTTGCTTGTATTTGCATGTTTTAAGAATTTCAAACTTTCTTAAATGGATGTCAAAAATGTATTTTTAAATGTTCATATCCAAGAAGAATTTTTATGTTAAGCAACCTCCTAGTCTTAAAGCTATAATTTTTCAAATCAAGTTTTTAAACTTAAAAAAAAAAGGAGCTTTGTATGGTCTTAAACAAGCACTTAGAGCCTGGTATGAGAGACCAAGCAAGAAAATTCTTTTTGTCTTGAAAGGATTTAACATAGGAAAAATATATTCAATATTGTTTTTAAAGTATAAAAATAATGATTTAATTATTATGTAAATTTATATTGATGATATTTTATTTGGTGATACTAATGAGTCTTTGTGCAAGGAATTTGAAAATTATATGCATAAAGAGTTTGAGGTGAGTATAATGGAAGAATTGACCTTATTCCTTGGACTTTAAACCAAACAAGAAAAATATGATATATTCATTAGACAAACTAAATATACCAAGGAGCTTCTCAAGAAGTTTGATTTAGAATTTATGAGTTCAGGCCCAACTCCGATGAACATTACCACCAAACTCGATATAGATGAACATGAAAAAGATGTGGACATAAAGAAATATCAAGGTATGATTGGTAGTTTACTTTATTTAATAGCAAGGAGACCAAATATTATGTTTAGTGTTTGACTATGTGTACATTTTCAAGCTATTCCTAAAGAGTTACACCTTTGTGCCATCAAACACATTTTTAGATATATAAAAGGCACAATTGATTTGGGTCTTTGGTACTTTCAGACGAGAAACTTTGCTAGTTGCATAGTCAATTAAAAAAAAAACCTCTAATGAGACTTGTCAATTCTTAGTAAATGCCTTAGTCTCATGGTCTAGTAAAAAGCAAAATTTAGTGGCAAATTCCACTATAAAAGTTGAATATTATTGTTGGATCATATTGTGCCCAAGTACTATGGATAAAACAAACCCTTATGAACTTTGGTCTAAAGTTAGACCATATTCATATTTATTGTGATAATACTAGTGTAATCAATTTGACTAAAATTCTGATCCAACATTTTAGGACAAAGCACATTGAAATTAGACATCATTTTATTCACAATCATGTTTAAAAAAGTGATATTACTCTTGAGTTTGTGATTACGTATAACAAAATAAGCTTAGTTGGAAGGGAAAACTTCATTTTACTCCTTCGGAAATGAGAAAAATACTTGGATACTTAAGTTTTGATCAAAAGAAGAGAATCTAGTTAGAAATAAAGGAGATAAACTTTTGGCTCAATTTCTTTCATGCTTGGCTTAATTTTTGAATGGTATTTTAGGGATAAAGGAATTTGGTGGTCTTTGAAATTTTTTATCTTGTCAACTTGAAATAACCATTCAATTAATGAGAAGAAACATGTGTGAGAACTAAACTTACCTATTACATAGGAGTGCATGATATTTTCTTATCAAGTTTAAATCTACTTATATAAAACTTACCCTCTCTTACACAAAACATGCTTACTCTTACACCATCTCCTTCAACAAGCAAGCTCTCATTCATTTGTCTAATCACAAGACAATTCACTTATTCTTTCAATGTGTAAAATGTTATTTATAGACATGTTTTTTGTATAATTCAAAAGAGAAACACTTACCTATTTTAAAACTTTATAAAGTCTTTCTCTCTTCTAGATTGTTTTTCTTCACAAAGCTCTCATTTTTTCTAAGCATTTGTTTTGTCCTTCTCCATGGCTTTCTCTAACCAAGCTTTCAATATCATTTCTTCAAGTATGATATACCTTTTGAAAATAATCCCCTTTATCCAAGATCCTTATTTATAAATCAAAACTCAAGTGAGGAATATTACACTCAAATACTTTATTAAAGAAATCTCACTAGAGGATACAAAATGACTCTTTATGAGTTAGGAGTACTTTCTAATGTTAGATAGCTAGTGATTCATATATAATGGCATAATCTTGTGGTTAATGAAAGAAATTAAATCTATATTGATATATTAGGTAATTTTAAGCCAATCTTGAGTCAAAATTAAGTTCTAATAGCAAGGTCATTTAGATTTCAAGTATGGTGAACAAAAAGACCTACCACAGTCACCGTAAATGATGTTGGCATGTAATTGTTGTTGCCTTTAAGTGGGGAGGATATGTTACAAGAACAGGGTCCAAAGGATATGGACTTGACATTTCCCCCAAATGAGTAATACAAAATTATTTAAGGACAAAATCAAGAGGTAATATTTACGGGTTCAAGATCAGGAAATCTCCTAAGTATTTCAACCTGAGTCCTATATAAAATCATGTGTAGGTTGTTTTTTTCCTTATGAAAGTCCATACAATGATCTAGATTAGCTTACTATTTGGGTAATGGTTTCTTTGAAGAATTGTTGTAAGATTAATCTTTTGGCTCTTATTCTTAAAAAAATCATATATATTGTTGTTACTCATTTTTGGACCCCACGTGTTGGAGACAGTGTATATCTATTTTGAACTGAGTGTAGGAGTTTAACTCATGTTTGCTGGAAGATTGACAAAAGCAGAGAAAGAAATATTTTTTTTCGAGACCCTGTTTGAGCTGTTTTCTACTCTATTTATCCTTCCCATTTGCTGCCAAAATCATCAGGTTTTCTTAAATTGATCAGAAGTCTTCATAATGCTAAATTCATTCTTTCTTTATCTGGTCTTTAAGGTTAGATAAATCCCTCAGAATTTGCACTAAAAAAACTGGTTCTGCTGCTGTCGTAATTTTTTGTTCCAATTTAGGCTTTGATTTTGACTTGGTTTCGTACGATATCTGACCATCCTAGCTATATTCTGTCACTCATGACATGTTGAAAACTTTGACCTACACCTTTATTGGGTCTTAGGGATCAATGATCTTAGGGCAGACTCTTAGTCAGATTTGGATCCTCGGCATTGTAAGATCAAAAACCTTTTTGACCAACTAGATTATTGCCAGATTTTGTTCTTTAAAATGATTTTATCTCAATTCGACTCCTTCATCAAAGTTGGATTCCTGGACGCGTAGATAAATTTAGGCTTTGAATCGCTTGATTTCAATATCAGAAGCTCAAGATATTCCCGTTTGAATATCTAGTGTGAAAGTAGGGATTCCTGCCGCGAGAAGGATCCTGACCCGAGTTTTGCAATAAAAACTCTATTTCCCTCGCAAATTTTGATGATTTGTTCTTAGGTCATACTCTCAGTCATATCGGGATTCTCGGCATTGTTAGTTTCTGAATTAGATCAGGAGACCCTTGTTGATCAATCAGATTACTGCCAGATTCTGTTCTTTAAAACAATTTTATCTCAATTCGACTCCTTCATCAAAGTTGTAGTCTTGGATGCGTAGATAAATTTGGCTTTTGAATCGCTTGATTTCGATATCAGAAGCTCAAGATATTCCCGTTTGAATATCTAGTGTGAAAACAGGGATTCCTGGCCACGAGAAGGATTTTTGCCCAAGTTCGCGGGACTGATTCGAAGGATTTTTTTTGGACCAAGGACTGAATTGAAAAGTGCTAAAATGAGGGATTGAATTGAAGAAGGATATTGAAAGCTGGAGAGGGGGGCTATATCATCATAAATGACATGAGTTTTACCACACCGAATAAGGAAAATAAGACTTTGCAGCATGCACCCTTACCCATCTAATTTCTTTCTTTTTTTTCTCTACAAATTCCTGCTGTTTTTCTTTATCATCACGCCTGATTTTTGGAGCTGCAACCATGTTTTTATTGCCTCATTTCAAAGGGAGCAGCTGGCCCTATGGAAGGAAAGAAAGAAGCCAAACCATCCTCTAAAAAACTAGAAAGAAATCATACATCAGAATCAGAATTTTTAAGTTTCCCTTTTGTGTTTTTTTTAACTGCAAATCGGTACGGATTTGCATCCTAGAATTAATGCATTGAACCTTTCCTAAATAGAGATATATGTCTAGACTATATATAAGCCCTTCTAATGACCTAAGGGGGGCAGAAAAAAAGAGCATAAAAAGAAGAGAAAAATGGAGTGAAAAGAGCAGAAAAAACAGCCAAAGACGTGTAGATAAAATGCAGAGAATAGGAGTTTCTGTTCGTTACTGTGAAAAGAGAAAAAAAGGAAAAAAAAGGCAGTAAAATAAAGGAGAGAACAAAGAAAGACAAGAAAAGAAAGACAAGAAGAAACGAGAGAGAGGCAGGGCAGAGAAAGCCATAAGAACGACACTGTCGAAAGCAAGGAAAACACAGAGGCAAGGGTAACAACTCTACCAGCACAACACGCCTTCATCGCCATCATCTCGAGAGAAAGCAATAGCAGAAGGAGAGAAAACGAACAGAGACCAAAACCGGCGTGGCCATCGCTTTCGCTGTCCCCAGAAGCAGGAACCGTTGGCTAAGTGCAGAAGCTTCAGCACTTGTCGTCTTCATCCGTCTCAGTGCCAGCTTTCAAGAAAAGGAAAGCAGAACAGAGAAGAAGGGAAAAAGAAGAGAAGAAAACAGGGAGAAGAAAGGAGAAAGAGGCAAGCAATATAGGAGAACGCCAGACGAACGCAGACAACAGAGGACTGAAAAAAAAGGCATCCCCAGCAGACCAGGTAAGCTGTCTTTTATTCCTAGCTTTTGCATGCATTCTTAATTCACTTGTTACTGTTCACTTGAACAATAACCGCGCAAGGCATGTGTATTTATTTTTTTATGTGTTTCTTTTGTATTGTAAAAATAGAAATCTCGTATTTAGAATACCTGATTTTTGACGCAATGCGGTAAATATACATATATATCAAAATTTGTTTTCTTGTGTGTTGCATACAGCTAATATCCTAACATGTTTTGAACGCTCTTTTTTTTTACAAAAAAATATTGGAAGTTTTGAAAAATATGTTTTCGCATGGATTTCTTAAACCAAAAAAATTATTTTCTTACATTTCTGGATTTTACAACATGTTTGTAAAACTTCAAAGGGTATTGGCCAATATTCTAAAAATATAAAAATCTTATTTTGGGGGGAATTTATCTATTATTCACCGCTAATGTTTGGATAAAGAAATCCTTAAAGAACGAATATCCAAAATATTATTGGGAATAATTTGTTATTATTCACTATTAATATTTGGATAAAGAAACCCGGAGTGGTAAATATCCAAAATAATTTTCTAAGAATAATAAATCCGCACACATCCTTGAAAGAAGCTTTGATTATAATTGAGGACATTTCAATTTTTTACTCCACGGTTTACGAGCCGTGAGAGTATAAAACACTAAGGCAAAAAAATACGTTTTTTTAAAGCGCCCTAGATTTTAAATTTTTGTCCCTCCTCCTTGCGATTTACGAGTCGCAAACTCTTGAAATACTAAGGGAAAAATGAGCTTTCGAAGCATATGGAATCTCCTTGGATTTCTATCTTAATAAATTTAGTTTGAATCAAACTTAGAAAAATTGATGGGATTAGAAAACACCAACACCAAAGCAATTATAAAGCAAACCAAACACCAAGCAGCTTACCTTAGGTAGGGCGTACTAGGGGTGCTAATACCTTCCCTTTACGCAACCAGTCCCTTGCCTTAGAATCTCTAAAAGACCAGTTAGGGTTCCTAGTGATCAAAATACTAGGTAGCGACTCCCTTTACACAAACAAAACAAAAGGACCCCGAAATCAATCGAGGATCGCCGCGACGCAGCGCTCCTCTGTGAGGGTGCGACATATATATCTAAGACTCCAAACTCTCCTCTTATCTATGGATAATTTCTCACAATATTTTTCAATGTGAAAGGGATAAACCTTCAAGAGAATTCAATTGAATTCAGGTTCAATCTTAATCAAGCCTTGTTCCTCTTAAACTTGTTTAAATAGGATAAAGACACGAGTGACTTCGTCTACGAGGTGGAAACACCCCCAATCCCTTGACCTACTATCACCTCCCTCGATCAATGAATTGACAATCTCATGATCACATTGAGAGGGAAACAAAAGCAAATTTGGGATTTAAAAGCACATATATTTTGTGCTCGTCTAGCTTCGGCCATACAAAAGGGAGAAGATTGTGAAGAATAATGATGGATTGTATATGCATTTTGTGTTATAAGACTATGATGAATTATGATCAATTGTGTGTGCATATTATGTTATAATGTTGATATAATGTTATGAATATGTTATACATATGTAGTTATGACTATGTTATATAAGGCATGCATACTTTTTAATCTTGATTATAACATATGCCTTATATATAGAATGTGTTGCTTTAAAGATTATTAGGATTTACAAGAATTTTTGGAATTTCTAGAAAATGGTTTGACCATTTTCAAAATTGTTAGTCGTCTTCGTAGAAATGGTATGACCGTTTCTCTAAAATGGACAATCCATTTTGGCTACTTGAACATGTTGGCAATTATACATATTTTGACGTTTTCTTGGTTCTTTTATGATCTTTTGACCTGAAATAGACTTACTTATAATTATAACTGTTGCGATGTCGCGGTCACAAAAATTAATTATCCTAGCTTAAATAAACAAGATAGTATAGAGCAAGTAAGGGGTCGATCTTATGAAGAAGGTCTAGTTCAGGTTTTTATGCTAGATGATATGAAATTAGGGGGGGTTGAGGTTATCTAGGCTAATAGGATAAAACAATCAAGCTAAATTAAATAAATCTGAAACTTATCAAGAGAGAAAACTTTAGTCTCAAGTAAACATCCATCTATGAAAATCAGAACTGATCATTGAAATGATACATCAATTTATATTATAGATATTTATCTTTCTTAACATTAGTTAGTTAACCGATCCGCGGTGTAACTAACCCTAACCATTAAACAACCACAGTGTCCGCACTAGCAATTTAATTCAATGACAGCCTTAAAAACTAGATAGGTTGATAAATCAAGACAACGTAACTATTTGCAGTCTATGTTTGATTTGATCGAATGTTTTCCCTGAGATTAATAACATAGATCTTCCATAATTATTAAACTTAGTTGCTTCACAAGTTTAGATATCACAACTCCGATTTTCATAGCAAACTTAGCAATAAATTGGTTAGAATAATAACTTAGAGTCCGCTCTAATAATCAAACTAAGCAATCATAAGAAATAAGTATAAGAAAAACAAATATACTCATCATATAAATTGAAAAGAAAAGGTAAAATAGATGTCATAGTTCTTGAAATCCAAATGTTTCTATGTCCTTGCAACCAAGAAAAAGAACTTAGTCTTGCATGTCTATCAAAAAACTAATCAAGAGAAAATATGAATACATGATTTCGAGTATAGGAGGAAAGGGTAGATTTTTTCTTTCTTTCTGGTCGTCACTCCCTTCCTTTCTTTTTTTTTTTTATTTGATAGGAAACGCTATTCCCTACTTCCCTACAAAATAGTCCTTTTCTAAGTAGACAATTTATATTTAAGTAGTACAATAACTATTTTCCTATAAAAGAAGAAATAATCTTGCATAAAATCTTTAAGCTTTGAATTTGGACTTAAAGAAGTTAAATTGCCCAAATAATGACTTGGATGTCAGTTTGGATGCTTAGGAAGTAAATTGGACTTATTTCTTCACAAAACCTGTTTGCTGGTAGAATTTATAAGGTAGGAAAATCATATCTCTCTCATATTGTTCTTTTTCTGTAGAAACATGTAGGGTGATAGGTCTTCGAGTCAGAAATCCAACAAAATTGAGTTTGCATCAAATGGATTTTTCTAACTCAAGATATTCAAGTCGGAATGGCCAAAGGTCAACACTAGCAGAATATGAGATTTGTTTTTGAAGGCTGCGATTTCTATGCTCTTTATTTTTTATATTTTTCTTTCCATATATGTATATAAAGGCATGGATGTTATCTTTCTAATGCCACTAGAATTACTTCATTTTGACATCTAGAGCTTAAGCTCTGCACAAAACATCGATCAGAGATCAAATCTGTTAATGTTCGACACAGGCTAGAACATGGTTTGAATTATCTTCAATTTACTTCTTTTTGAATCTTACATCCAAAAGTACCTTCAAAACATAAAACAAAGAATATGAAAGAATTATATATATAAAACATAGGAAGAATACTAGACAAATATGGGTAAAACTATTGAATAATATGGTTGCATCAAATACCCCTACACTTAGGTCTTGCTCGTCCTCAAGAAAGGAGAGATAAAATCAAAATTAAGTTAAATAAATAAAATAACTATGACTAATCTCTTAATCTCCCATCACTGTTCACGAGTATATGCATTATAAACAAGAATACAGTATAAAAGGATAAAAACATAAATTTTCATGAATTTATTTACATGCGAACTTTAAAACTCAATTAACCATTGGGATTTAAATGAAATCTATGTCATGCCAAAGTGATAGGTCCTCTCATTGATATACACTTCAACACTCATGTGCTTAAAGCTTATGTGTTTAAATCTCTCAAATTCAATCAATGAATATGTTCTACCATAAGTTTGCTCTTCAATTTCATCTTCATTACTAAAATATTACAAGCAATGCATGAATAAAAAGGTCTTAGTTTTTTGTTGTAATTGGGCTAAGGTTAAAATGAGGTATGACAAAAGAAAAGAAAAGGCTAAAACCAAAGGAAGTAGAGCATTTTATAAACAATGATTTTTTTAAACAAGATATCTATCTCATCAAAGCAAACAAATTTACCATCTTTAAGCACCAATACTTCACTTTTTTTTTTTTCAAGCTCCATCAACATAAAATTTTAAGAATACAATGGAACACCTTTTTTTTTAATGGTCTACCTTTAGCAACTTTGCTCGTTCTTTTAATCAAGTATCACTTATTTTTTTCTTTTCATATAATTTACAACCATAATCACATGAGATATCAACAAGTATATGCTCTATTAATCTTTGGCCAGGAGAGAAGAAAAACATATAAAAAGGTAAGGCTTATAACATGGGTAAATCAAAGAAAAGATAAACAAGTTCAAAAGAGCTCACTAAAGATAATATGTTTTAGGTTGACTTTTTTGGCTCAAGTGGTTAAAATTTGTAATGTTTGTATCATTTTCATGTACACATGTAATGTGAATGTAATCTCAACAAGATATGAAGCAAGTTTTAGAGATACATATCATTGAAAGAATGCACAATTAAAGAATATAATGTTGAAGGCTCAAAAGCTTCCATTGGTACAACACTATAAAGTCAACATGATATATTTTCAAAGTCAATCCCTAAACTAATTAAACTTTAAAACTTGCATGCATACTCATTCATTCAATTTATATTTTCATCTATCTAAACTAATTCTCATACATAATACTCATTAACCAATGAGAGTTCGAAAGATAAAACTTAGACTTTTTTTTCTACATAAAAAAACAAAGAAAACCAAAATTATTCCAATATACCCATACTTTAAATACAACATTGTCCTCAATGTTGAAATAAAAGAAAAGGAATATAAGAGAATGACAAAAATAAAGTAAAATGTGAAAAATAAAAGATAAGGGAAAAATAAAGCAAATTTGATTTTTTTTGTTGGGTTGCCTCCTAATAAGTGCTTTTATTTTATGTTTGACTCAACATGTCGCATGTTCATGCCTCATAGATTGGTTTAGCTAACTCCATGAAAGCGGAGAGTTTTACCGTCCAACCTTTATAGAAAGTTTTCAATTGATACCCATTGACCTTGAGCACTTTATTTATTTCTAAACTTGTAATTTCAACTGCACTATAAGAAAAAATATTAGAAACAACAAAGAGTTTAATCCAATGAGAGCGTAATTTTTCAGGAAAAAGTTTTAAATGTGAATGATAAAGAAGGACTTTGTCTCAAACATGAAACTTCTTTCTTGTAATCATTCAGTCATAAAGACTCTTGGTCTTTTCTTTGTAATCCTTGCATTCTCAAAGGCATCCTTCTGTATCTCTTCCAACTCTTGCAATTACAGCTTCCTTGCAGTCCCAGCAACATCATAATCCAAGTTGCATTGTTTAATGGTCCAAAAAGCTTTGTATTTAAGCTCCACTAGTAGATGACGTGTTTTCCTGTAAATCATCTTATAAGGTGACATTCCTGTAGGTGATTTGTAAGTAGTCTGGTAAGCCCAGAGTTCATCACCAAGTCGCATTCTCTAATCTCGCCGGTTAGGTTGCACTGTCTTCTTTAAAATGAACTTAATTTCTCGATTTAAAATTTTAGCTTGGCAATTTCTTTGAGGATGGTAGGTTATGGAAGTTCGATGAGTCATATGGTATTTGCATAGTAATGCTCCCATTGAACAATTACAAAAATGAGTGTCACGATTACTAATGATAGCTTTGAGGATTCTAAACTATTTTGATTGTGCAAGCCCTGTGATTAGAAAATTTCAAACCTTATCATTAGAAAGCTCAAACTGAGTCACCATTAAAGCATCATCAACCGAATTTAATAGCCAAGTAAGTCAAACTTAACTATAAAATCAAGGCGGAATCCTATTTATTTCAATTATATAGTTCCTAAGATGATCCATTTTCATATATGTTTGGACATATCCTAAGATTACCTAGAAGAATGTTGCAATGTCGCGATCGCACAAATTAATTACCCTAGCTTAAGACACAACACACAAGATAGTATATAGCAAGCAAGGGGTTGATCCCACGAGAAAGACTTAAGTCATATTTTTATATTCTACGTTATGCAATTAGGGGGTTTGGTTTGTGATTATCTATACTATGATAGAATCAAAAAATCAAGCAAAAATTAAATAAAACTGAAATTTATCAAAACAAAAAAATATTGATCACAAGCAAAAATCCACCTATAGAAATCAGAACTAATTATAGAAACGAGACGTCAATTTGTACTCTGAATATCTATATTTTCTTATGTTGATAGTTAACATATCCGCTGTATAACTAATCCTAACCATTAAACAATCATAATATCCACACTAGTAATTTAATTCAATGGTAGCCTTAAAAACTAGATGAGTTGATTATTCTAGACAATATAATTGTCCGCAATCCATGTTTGATTTGATCAATCGAATGTTCTCCCTAAGATTACTAATCTAGATCTGCCACAACTATTAATCTCAGTTGCTTCACAAGTTTATATACCACAACTCCGGTTTAGCCTTGCTTGTTCACAATAATAACTTAGAGTCCACTTTAGCAATTAAAATAAACAATAATAGGAAATAAGCATAGGAGAACAAACATATTCATTCATCATATAAACTGAAAGTAAAAGGTAAAATAGATCTCACAGTTCTTGAAATCTGAAGGTTTCTGTGTCCAAGAAAAAGAGTTTAGCATTGCTTGTCAATTGAACAACTAACCAAAAAGAAAGAAGAATGCATGAATTCAGGTTTGTGGGAGAAAGGGTTTGTGTTTCTCTCTTTTGGCCATCCCCCTCTCTTCTCCTCTTTTCCTTCTCTCTTTATTTTTATACCCTAGGAAACCCTAATTTCTATTTTACAAAATAGTCTTCCTTTAAGTACTTTAATAACAATTTTCCTAAAAAATGAGAAATTCTCTTGCATGAAATCTTCAAACTTTGACTTAGAGAGCTAAATTGCTGAAATAAAAACTTGGATGTCGGTTTGGATACTTCGCGATGTAATTTGGACTCGTTTCTTTACAAAACCTGTTTGCTGGCAGAATTCATTTGTCATCTTAGAAAAATCATATCTTCCTCATATGAGATCATTTGTAGCTTAATTTTGGTACGTTGATAAGTCTTTGAGTCAGGAATCCAAAAAAATTGATTTTGCATCAAATGGACTTTTGTAGCTCAAGATTTAAGTCGAAATGGTCGAAGGTGAACACTGGCAGATTGCGAGATTTGACTTTGAAGGCTACGATTTCCATGCTCTTCCCTTTTTTTTATTTTGCATGCCTTATATTTTCAGAAAGGTATGGATGTTAGCTTTATAATGCCACTAAAATCACTTCATTTCAACCTCTAGAGCTCACTGTCTACACAAAACATCGACTAAAGATCAAATCTGCAAATTACCTCCAATTTACTCCTTTTTGTATCTTTCATCCAAAAGTACCTTCAAAACATAAAACAAAGAATATCAAGGCATTTTATATATAAAACATAGGCTAAACACTACTTAAATGTGGGTGAAACTATCGAATAATATGGTTGCATCAAAGAATCCTAAGATGATCCTTTTTATTTTTTATTATATGGATTTCTAGATGATTTGTTGCATGTTTATCTAAATGGATCTCAAGATAATCCTCTTCATTTTTAATTATGTGGATCCCAAGATGATCCCTTACATGTATATCTAGATGGATCCCCGATGATCATTTTTATTTTTAATATGTGGATCTCAAGATGATCCCTTATTATTTGTGTGAATCTTAAGTTAGTTCATTCACTTTATTTGATTGGTTTATGTTGTATTGAGGTTGGTCGCCTCTCAAGTCGAACATTTCAAAAATAGAGGTTGGTCGCCTTTCCATGGAACAAAAATTCAAGATTCCCTAGTGAAGTTTCTTTTAGACTTTCGTGGTTTTTCAAAAGTTTTCACAAACACCATCTTTTCTTTAAAAGCCTATCACACACAGCTTTGTTTTCCATAAGACTTTATATCATAAACATTGTAAAAAGAGAGCAACTACCATAACCTAATTCTTACACCCTCATAAATTTTAAAGAAAAGTATTTTCACAGAAAAAATCATTTAAAAAAATCTTCAAAGAAAAAGTTACAAAAATATAATACAGTTTAGGTTATAATCAGGCAAGAATCTAATTTATAGTTGATCAGAAAATAATATAGGCAAGCAATTTGGGGAATAATTGAAGAAAAATTGAAAAAAATATGATGAAATTGGTCACATAAAGTAATTGAAGGACCTAATTAAGGGGGGGTTGGAATTTATGTCAAAATTGGTTGAATTTGCAAGTCAATGACCAAAAATGAAAGAGATGGAAAAGTTTGAAGGTCTTATTAATTCAATTAGGGACTTAATTGAAGAAGAAATTTCAAACTTAGAGTTAATTTGATATAACAAATGAAAGAGTTAAAGAACTCGGGACCAAAATGAAAGAGGCATTGAAATTTAAGGATCCTATTAATTCATTTAAGGGCATAATTAAAGGGGGGAAAATTAAAATTTAGAGTCAATTTGACCAAAAAAAAAAAGAATAAAGAATTAAAGGGTCATAGACCAAAATAAAAGAGACACTAAAATTTAAAGATCCTATTAATTCAATTAGGAGTATAATTAAAGAAAAAATTGAGATTTAGGGTCAATTTGGCAAAAACATTCAAATTAAAAATCCAAAGACCATATTATAAAATATGCCAATATTAAAGAACTATTTTGAATGTCACCAATTGCTTAATTGAAATAAATCTTGGAAAATCAATCAAAATTGACTGAAAATGATGAAATTAAAACTGTAAGTATTGGTTTGAAAATTGAGAAAAACTTATAAGCCTAACTGTGTTGCATCATGAGTAATTAAAGGATTAGGCATCAATAAGGTGCCATTTTAGGCATGGTTCAACTCCTCACGTATGCATGACTGTTTTTTAGCTTCCTTTTCTTCTTTTTTAAGGTGTTTTTTAGCAACTTTAGGCATAAATTTTTCTTTCATGTGGCCATTAAATGTTGAGTGACACCCCTTTCTTCCCCTGCATTTGTACTTCATCTTTAGATAAAGACCCACTACAATGCCTCTATGATGTGACAAAACATATGTGTCAAAGTAGCAAACCTGAGCATTTTGTACAAAGTGTACAACAATGATGAATGGTCAAGATCAACCTAATGAGATCAACGAACATGATTGTTCCACTTAGAAGGGTTCTATGACCTTTTCACTTGTCTATAAATAGAAGGGCATGGTGAGAAAGAAGGAGAACAATTCTAGAGAAAGAATAAAACTTGAATTTGAGAAAAATAATAGGAAAAAAAGTTTGAGTTAAAACCATCATATCTATACTTACTATATGTTTGTTTACATTCCCAATATATGCATGTTTGGAGTTGTCTAATAATTAATAGAAAAAACATGTACAAGCTATTATGAGTTTATGTCATTCTCGTTAATTCTTAGACTTGAATAGTAGTTTTAAGAATATATTCAATATTCAATCATATATTATGTATCTTATATTGAAATTGAATTGAAGGTTTTTTACTTAGGTATTTTTACCTCTTATTTAATTATGTATTTTCTTGTTAGTGGTGAATCATTATCCCTTGACTTTGTATCTCTAAAATAGTTTTTTAATTTGTATATTTAGAGTGGCGGATTATTTACATTTATATCTCTTTAATTTTGTGCTTTAAAGTGATAAGTATAAATTATCTTTATCTAACTATATCATAGATGATATTTATTACCTTATCCTTACCATCCTGATATCAATAATGATATGATAGGAGCGATCACTGTCATAACCCAATTCTAGATTATTTTCTAAAATTTATTTTTTTTCAAAATAAAAATAAAATAATAAAATAAAGGCTGGCAACGTGAAGAAAACAGGTCGGGAAATACAACTGTAATTTTAGAGGAAATTCAAGGCTTAATTGTACCCCATTATTTGAGAAACAATACAAATTCAAGGTCAAATTAAATGATTATTGGATGAATTTGCATAAAAAATAAGTTTAATGACATAATTAAATTTTTAGTATGCCAATTTGATTTAATCATGGGACAAATTGAATTTTAATTATGTTTAAGAATTAATTTGGGTTCAATTAAAGGATTTAATTAAGTTCAATGACTTAATTATACTTTAAATGAGTTAAATTAATTTTATTTGGGGCTTAATTGGTAAAATATTATGTTTGGGGGTCCAAATTGAGCTTAATTGAGAATATTGAAATTTTAAGAGACCAAATTTAATTTTTATCAAGTTAATTGATTGAAATTAGGGGCCAAATTGCAAGAAAATTAGAGTTTTAGGGTCAAATTGAAGAAATTCGCATCTAAGAATCGTTTTATAAGAGGTGCCGAACTATAGGGGTTTAATTGACAAAAATTGGGGGTTAAATTGAAAAAAATAAAAGTTTAATGGTCAATTAGGGGTTAAATTGCATAAATTCAAAACTAATGACCGAATTGAAAATGGCACGCCAATCCGGGGTTAAAATTGATGTTTTTCCAGGGACTCAATTGCATAAAATTGAAAGTTTGAATCTGATCAAGGTCGTATATTAGATAAATCAGAAATAGAAGGACCAAATAAACTTGACTAAAACGGTGTCGTTTTGGTTACTACTCATCTTTTTCTTTAGTTTTCTCTGAAATGACAGTTTAGGGAGGCTACTTTACAAGTCCATTTAATGCCTCATTCATTCACCAAATTTAACCAAACTTGCATGCAAATAATCATTTGACATTTCTCTACATCCCTATGTGAACCGTCCAGGTTGATTTACCCTACAAAAGTCTCAGCGCTGGCCTAAAGTGATCAATTCAGGCAGCCTTAAACTGTCAGATTTGACAATTCATGGTGCCTACTTTGAACCAACGGTTGGGATCCTTCCAAACCAAATCAAGGGCCAAACTTTTTTTCCAGTGTAGACAAGATTACCCTCTTCCATCCCCTATAAATTTTGGTGGATTTCATGGCCTGGAGAGGAAGAAAATCGAGTCCAAAGTTGACAAAAAACCAGCCACCCTCCCCTGTTTTTCTACAATGAGTTCTCTCTCTTCTCTCTCTCTCTCTCTCCACCACTCCTCCTACCGCTACCACAACCCAGCTCAACCTGATTGAGGGTAGCTCAACCTCTTCCACCAACCCAGCTCCTCATCGACGGCGGAAACCATCACCACATCGCCAACTTTTTCTTCTTCTTTGTCAACTCTCCTTCACCACGACAACCATGGTTCCTGCCTCCAGCTACGCCTTGAACCACCACCTCTTATCCAGTCACACCAAGCACCCCCAATCAGGCTGCCAACAACAACATCACCTAAGTGAACTTTGTCAGCAATCCCTGCCTGTAGCACGCCTTTTGTTCTTCTTCCTTCAATCAGAGCATGCAGGACTTGAATTAATTCATGTCCTGCACTGCTGGCTTTCGCCAATAGTTATAGGGATGGTCTAGAACCATTTCCATGGGCCGGGTCCAGCCCGACCTTAAAAAAGAAAAAAAGATTTGTTGAGCTGAGATCGACCCAACCCAACTTTCATGGGCTCAGCCCAGCCCATATATATTTAGTATATATTTATTTATAATAATATATATTATAATATTATTATTTAAAAATATTAAAAAGAAATGAGAAATTAAAAAATCCTTTCAATTTTTTTTTATTTTCTCGCGTGTTTTTCAACCAATTTTGCATAATATCGGGTTGTATATTTACACTGTAAAATATAAATTCAATATTAAAACACCTGGTTTTCTCCAAAAAAATTCAAAAAAATATCTTGTTTTCATATGACCAAATCCTAAAACTTTTCCAAGCATATTTTCATAAAAAAACAAAAAAAAATTGCATCTTTCTCATGTTTTAAAAAATCCAAAAATAGATATTATAACCAATTTATGATGATCCAGATTTGACCAAAATATCAAACACTCTTTTCCAATCCTTTTTTAGGGTCAAGATGTAGACTTTAATATCTGTGGGGTGTAAAACTACGTAATAGAGTACACCCTTATGTATTAAAGATACAAGGTGAAAAATAAATGCGATGTTAAAATTTAAACTTTAGAACGATTAGGATTAAACCCGATGAGGTAGAGACTCTCTCACAAAGGGAGATTTGCCTTAAATCTTAGAAAAAACCAACAAATAGAAACTCAACTTAGAAAGACAATCAAACAACAATGTAGCTTATCTTAGGTAGGGTGCACTAGAGGTGATGCGTCTTCCCTTTGCACAACTAGTCCCTTACTCAGACTCTTACAGACTATAGGTTCCTAGTAATTATAATACTAGGTGGCGACTCTTGATTTTTAATCATAATTTTATGATTAAATCATTCCATACACACACACACTTCATCAAGAGGCACGATACCAAGCCTTTGTCTTTGCCGACAATCACAATAAAATAACAATGACAAACCTTTTTCATTATATATTTGTGAAATTGCAGAGGTAATGATGGTGAAATTAATGATAATAACAATAATATTAAATGAGAAGGTGGTGATGAAGAAGTAAAATGAAACTTATGATTTTAATGTTCTTGGTGATATTATAATGATGGTGATGGTAATGATTTGGTCATAGAGGATGAAATTAGTGGCATAGTATTAGTTGTGGTGGAATGGTAATAGTAATATTGACACCATGATATAAAACCAAAAATAAAAAATTCTCTTCATATTTTTTTTAAAAATTAAATAAGAATAAAATAAAAAATATATATCAAATAAACCAAACATGTTTTCTATTTAAAAACCCTAGTTATACCAAACAACATTTAATGATATTATAAGAACTCTAAACATTATATGGGGAAATCATTATGCTATAAAACACTACTCACACTCTCATATTTCACAAACCTTTTTTTTTTTTGTAATTGCACCATTTTAAGACTAAATTAAATAAAAATTTATTCAAATTTGCCACTCAAGGACAAGATTGGAAGAAGGGGGACTGATGTGGAAAAGTGAGAAAAATAGGTGGCGGGTTCAAAGTTCTTGTAAAAAGTTCAATTTAGTCCTCCTACTACCATTTCGATCCCTAAATTTTTTTGAAATTAAATTTTGTTATGAAAGTTTATTTTTTATTATTTCTCAATCCCTGCTTTGACAAAATAATAAGAGAGATCACCAGATTTTAGAGATAGAAAGAGAAAATCGATGTTGACATCAATTTAAGCCATCATAATAATTGACCTTGATGTCAACGGGTTCCATTTTATAAGGGGAGTTCCACTTAGATATTTTTTCACCTTAAAATTATCTAGAAAAATATATCTAAGCTCGGGAAAATTTATGGTTTTAGGTTGGTTTTTGATTTTTGTGCAGTTTTTTAGGTTGTTTTAAAGCCATTAATGAGTTTATCAAGTTGTTTATGGTCTTTTCTAAGTTTTTTGAATAAAAAAATAAAAGAAGGGTTTCTAGGGTCTAGCTATTATTTTTCAAAACAATTTAGGGTGGTCAACATGCATTTTGTTTTTTAAATAAAGGCCCATGCGCTGGCATGGCTTGCTAGGCCCAGCAACACCTGATTTTTGTTGTTGTTTTTTTTTCTTCTAATTTTTCATTTTAAAAAAATTGATGCTTTTTAATGTGTATTATTTTATATTTAAATTAGTACCCCATCTCTCTGATTTTTTTATTTTTTAATTTAGCCCTTTTTAAATAGCACTTGTTTTTTAAATTATTTTGTATGTATTTAATTTTTGAAAAGATTATTCTTATTCACCTATAAATATTTTTATGTTTTATATAAATGATCTTTATTTTTATAAATAAAAATATTTATTTTTGGATAGTGTTTCTAATAAGTGTAACCTTGTGTGATATTTCTTTCCCTTAGATTTTATTCAATCAATTTTATATGTGTGTCTATTTCTATTATCATTTGATTAAATAAAAAAAATTAATTTTAACAAACAACGTCATTGAACACAACCTTGTAAATAACCTATATTATGGGATCAAATATCTTGATTTTTCCAATTACATCTTTAGTTATCATTAATGACTTATTTATTTATTAACACAGATGATTCTTGATTTATTTAATTAGATGCATACATAAATTTTTTAATTTACAATAAAGATTTTTTATGTAAGAAAACGCGTTGCAAAAGCTTGGATGTTTACATTTTTTTGTTAAAAAAACAATATGGCCTACGATAGAGCATAAGTCAAATAGTTAGTCATAACTATTCGATGTGTTTTATCTCATGTTCAAATAGTGTTGTATGCTATTAAAAAAAACTAAAAAAAAGGGCGGTCTTGCTCTACCAATTTTAATGTAGTTCTAAATTCATTTGCATCATGGATTAAAACAATAAAATTACAATTTTACCTTTTTCAACAAAAACAAAAATAGCCTTAATACATGGATATATATATATATACACACACACACTTAAATGACAAAACATTTAAAGGGAAAAAATATTAAATTGTCGCACTCGGGATTTTTTTTACTTTTCACTTTAATTAGCACAATAAAATGATAAAATTGCCCTTAAATTCAAATTATCTTAAACTTATTTAGGGGCTCTTTACTGTTCTCACTATGTTTGTTTTGTTATTATCAAGATGGACCAAAACTGCCCTCCATTACCGCACTAGGTTTGGTTATGTTTTTTATTACTATTTGTTATTTTAAATAATTTATGAAATTGTAATTTTCTTCTAATTTCATTGTCTTTTTTTATTATCTTTTTAATTGAATTTTTTTTCAATTACATCCTTTAATATTTTTTTTGTTTTGTTTTAATTTTAGATTCGGTCATTATTATTTTAATTGTTATTTGTTTTGTTTTATGTCATTTTTTTATTGAGACTTTCTTTTTCAATTTCTTTTCTCGGTATTTTGTTGATTGAGAATTTAACTTCATGGTTTTTTTAGGTTTGCCTATTATAGGATAATTCTGGCCTTAGGACCTAGGTCACGGGTTTGAAAGGTTAGCTCAAGGTAACCTATGTCTTTTTTTTAGATCTTTTTTTAATTTCATCATTCTATGGGGTTATCTCGATCTCATGTTTTAGGTTGCGGTTTTCATGGCTTAAGCTAGGTTGACCTAAGTCTTTTTCTAGATCTTTTTTTAATTTTATCATTATATAGGTTTATCTCAATCACATGTTTAAGGTTTTGATTTTTACCGCTTAAGCCAGGTTGGCTCAGGTCAAGTTTGTTTTATTCTATTTATTTGATTTTTTATCAGGCTAGGTTTGTTATTTTGAGATGGTTTTTAAACTTGATTATTATTTTTTACAATTTCATCATCCTTTAGTTTTTTTTTTTTTTTACTATCATTAATATTTCTATTTGATATTTTATTTTATTTTATTCGTAAACATTAAATTGGTTAGAAATTAAGTTTTTTTATTAAGCCTGGATCTTCGATTTCACAGGTTACAATTTGATCCTTTTTATTTTTTTGTCCTATCAAATTTGAGTCTCATCCTTTTGATTGCTATTTTTTAAACTTTGATAAATTTTTTAAATTGATATTTTTTTTTGTATTTTATCCTTCAATATTAAATTAATTCATAATTGAGCTTCTTGATTGAGTTTAGGTTTAAGATTTCACGGGTTGTATGTTTTGGAGATTAACCCTGGTTTAGGAGGTTAGCTTATGTTTGCTCTTTTTTTTTCTGTTTTTTTAGCTCATATTTTTTTCAATTTTATCCTATTTATTCAATTAGAGATGAGGCTCTGCTATTTTTATTTGTTTGTTTCTATTAAATTCTTCATTAATTTTGAAAATGACTCAGATTATATCGAATCTTTTCATTTGTCGTTCTTTGTTGAATTTAGTTAGGAATTTTTTTAAAATTGATATTTTTTTCAATTTTACTCTTCAAGGTTGAAGTTTTTCAATATTGGCTTCTTGATTTTCTTGATTTTCTATTATGTTTGTTAATCCCGGTCCTATCACTTAGACTGTAGTTGTAGCGGGTTAGCCTAAGTTGGCTCGAGTTCTTTTTAGAATTGTTTGTTTTTATTTATTATTTTTTACTTTCCATCTTTTAGCATTTGGTTGTTTTAGAATTAAATTTCATAATGTTTTATGGTTTTTCTTCTATTTGGTTATCTTATTTGAATGATATGGGTTGTAGAGTTTAGTTGGCTTGCCCGTTTACTGTTTTTTTAATTGATTTTATTTTCAATGTCATCCTTCCACATTGAATTTTTTTAGAATTGGACTTTTTTTTATTGTTAGTTTATCCGGATCTCATGAACTGGCTTGCATATGTAACATCCTCACTCAGGTTGGCTCACATCAATTATTTTTTTCAAAAATTTAATTGGTTGGAATCTTGGCTTCGTCGCATTTTCATTTTGGTGACTATTTGTTTTACATGTTCCATGATTTGTTTTTTATTTAAATTGATCCATTTACCATTCTTATTTGTTCTTTTATCATCTAATTAAATTATACTAGGTTTTTTGTTCAATCGGGTTTATGTCCTAGGTTGCATATTTTTTTTTTTACTTTTTTGAAAGAAGTATGTGTTGCCCGAGCATCTCTTTTTTAATAGATAAAAAAAAATGTTCATGCTAGCGTCATAGTGTCAGCCCACAAATCTAGTGAATTCTAGATGTAATATGTTATGGGTAAATCTAAATTTTTTTGGATGTAAAAAAATATTCAAACTGTATAGGAATTAACTTGATGTGACATGATTGACTTGACAGATTCAAATATAATCTAGATGACCAATAAAAATATAGTTTGACGAAAGAAAATCAAGAAGATATCTTTTTTAAATATTAAAACAACAACATATTATATCGACTAAGGTTAACCTGTCAAATTTGTTATCCAGATCATGACTCCTTGATAATCCTATAGCAAACAAAAAATATATATTAAATTCAATTCTCAATCAACGTAATACTGAAGGATGAAATTGAAAACAAAATTCAATGAAAAAAATGAATTGAGTCAACTTGGATTAACCTGTTAAATTTGGATCATGAGACCATGATAATTCTATAGAAAACAAATTAAAATAAATAATGAAACTCGATTCCTAATCAACTCAAAGTTGAACGATAAAATTAAAAAGAATCAGTTAAAAAAAAAGGGCATAACAAATATTAAAGAATCAATTATAAAATTCAATTCCCAATAAAACTAATATTAAAGAATGAAATTGAAAAAAAATCAATTAAAAAAAGACTTACAAAAAACCCGAGTCAACTTAGCTAGCCCGTAAAACTCGCTACTCAAGTCATGAGACTGTGATAACCTCATAGAAAGCAAATCAAAAAATAATTATGAAGCTCAATTCTCAATCAACTCAATGTTAAATGATAAAGTTGAGAAAAAAACTAATTAAAAAAAATACCCCGACTCAATATGACTAATCTGCAAAACTTGTGACCCGAGTCATGAAATCAAGATAATTCAATAAAAAGTAAGTCAAAACAAATTATGAAGCAAAATACCCAACAAACCAAATATTGAAGGATAAAATTAAAAGAAAAAACTAAGTTTGAAATACAATAAAAAACTTTGGTCCTAGAGAATTTTGATGAGTAAAATGAAAAAGTCCATGGCATATAATGAAATGCCAAGGCGTTAATTAATACCCTATTAAAAAATGTAGTAAATTATATATTATTTCTTTTAATTTTAAAAGTGAATTAAATGGTCCATCTAATTTTAAAAACTAATAAAATAATTAGTTTATATATATATATATATATTATGTTCTTTTCAAATTTATTTTTTTTATTTTGAGAAATATAAGAAGAAAAGGAAGAAGTTGATAATATGAAAATATTAATGAGAAAATAAAACATGTTTTTGAAACAAATTTAAGTATTAAATTAAGTATGATTCA